>Ga0116231_10010621_pt1 | contig 14673 bp, 7 predicted proteins | sample S1TSphgellanicum_2_FD_89695 | JGI IMG/M metagenome (GOLD analysis project Ga0116231, IMG submission 89695) | Host-associated microbial communities from peat moss isolated from Minnesota, USA - S1T2_Fd - Sphagnum magellanicum MG | ecosystem: Host-associated > Plants > Peat moss > Unclassified...
AAAAAAAAAACAATTTCATAAAAAAAGTTAAACAGCCCAAAAAATTTTGGTTTGGAATGAATGTCCCCCCCCCCCCCCCTACCCAATTATTGTTAACAACATTATATATTCATTTCATGAAAATTTAAAGGTGCCTTGAAAATAAAATAATTATTAAAAAAACCTCATTGTCATTTATGATGATAGGTTGTTTGAAGAAAGCTAAGTAAGGTGCATAAAAATAATTTTTAATTTATTTCAAAAAATATCATTAATGATATTACATAGTTTAAAATTATTTAAAACATTCAAAACTCATTATTATCAATAACATTGGTTAAATTTGAAGAAAGTCATGGCACCCTTAATGAAGAATGAAAACAAAATCCCATTGTTACTAACAATAGTTATAAATAGGTTTGAAAGAAGTTGTGGCACCATTAGAAGAGGGGGAGGAAAAACCCATTGTCGTCAACAACATTAAGTCAGTTTGCTAAAAAATAAAAATAATAATAATATTTAAATATAAGAAACAACAATGGCCATGGGGTGGATGTTAGCATAGTAATGGTAATATAGTTAATTTTAAATTTAAAAATGGCATTTAAAACCATAGCCATGAAATGCATTTATAATGTACATTAGATGAATGAAAAAAATTAATCATCCGTAATGAAAATGAATGTTTACATTAATCCCCGTGTTTGCTTCTAAGTTTACTAGTACAACATTCATTTTATAGTCAAATTCTTAGGTTTTATTTGCATGTTTATAGAGGAAAAAACACTTCACCATCCCAAGTTCTAGCTCTAGGCTCTAAGCTCATATAGTAGTTTGCTTCGTCATTAGATGTTTTTTTTCCAATGGTTTTCTAATTAACATTAAATTATGATAGCCTTGAAAGATAGATACAAAACCACGTCCATCATGATTTGGGAAATATTTGTGTGGTTGGTCATGGCTTTGGGATTGAAAAATGTTCCACCAACATGCCAATTGATTGTTAGTCTAACTTTATAAGAGTACTTAGGAGTTTTCATGAAATTATTCATGGATGATTTTAATGTTTTCAGTGATCAAAAAACCCATTTGGCCAATCTACACCTATGTTTTAACAAATGTCACAAATTCAATATAAACCTTAACCCAGATAAATGCACGTGTTTGGTGTATTATAAAGTCATCTTAAGATACATCATATTTAGGGGAAGGCAAATTATTGAATTTAAATAACATTTTGACAATTGTCAACATGTACCATCGAAAACCTTCAAAGACATTTAGGTTTCCAATGACATGGCATATTTCTATTGACGTTTCATATAGGATTTTGCTTCCATCATGGCTTCGATCACTAATTTATTATGCAAAGTTCAAATCTTTGAATGGACCCCAAAGTCTTAGATCACTTGGGAGACCATCAAAATGATGTACATAGACACTCCCATTTTAATTGCACCTAGAGGTGTCAAAATTTAGTAAACCACTTTTTGATACGGATCCCCAATTGAATTTTTTTAAATCTTGAAGATGTCTTTTTGTAAATGTTTCTTGCACATTGAGTTTCATGATTGTGCCATGAAAAAAATCAAACTATAACATGACAATTTGTAGTACAAAAGCAAGTCAATACTTTTCTCTTTTGTGACATTGCAAATTGACACCCTTTGTATGATTGTGTGAAATTATAAAGGCTTCTAGTTTTTTGGTTGTAATGAATAGAAATATTCAAATCATCACTCATGTTGTTTTATGTATTTGCAAATATCATTAATTATTCTTATGTTGAAAAATATTTTGTTATCAAGTTGTTAGTTTTTATGCAATTAAAATAAATGATTGATTATGAATTTTGATTGTGTAAGTCCCAAAACATCCAAGTTGAATAAACTTGTATGTTAAAACAATGAATGTAAAGGTAAATTTACATTTACAAATGAGAAAATTCAAAATCAATCTATTCCAATTTTGTTGATGACATCTTACTTTGAATTTAAATGTTTGTTTGTAAATATAAAACTTATTATGAAGTCATTATATGATTATGACACGTGTTGTTTGTATTATATTTCAATGATGAATTAATGATGACATTATATGTATGTTGTTTGTTAGTTGCATTATAGTTACAAAATACTCATGCTTAGATTTAAAATCTTAACATTAAACTAATTTTCACATTACAATGAGGTTATTCTTATATTGCAAATGCACAAACATCATTCGCTATTTGACAACTATCAAAATACTACCCAACTTTTGAATAGAGACAAAGTGGACCTCTTCACAAATTATATCTAACAATAAATATTAAATAGGATATTTGATAATGGTAAATTTAAAATGTTTTAACTTAACACCATAGTCATAAATAAAGTGTATGCCATTGGAAAGTATTGATCATAAAAAATGTTCATATGAATATAATATTTTCCAACATTGAATATTAATACATACAAATACATTGTTGGAGTAAAATGTTTGTCACTATTTATGCAATGAACTTATGTAATGTGTTTCATGGTGTAAACACTACAACAAAAAATGTCCTTACATGCCAAATGATTTCGTTAGATTTTGAGTGAATTTATTGGTCATAGTGAACAAGACTTAGTGGGAATGCAACAAATTCATTAGTGTAGTGAACAAGGACTAATGAATTACATTCACATTTTGTAGTAGTGGAAAAATATTATTGCCAATTCTGATAGGCACAAATTAATGGGCAAACCCATCTTAATTGGGTGGTACTCCTAAAAACATCATGCACCAATGTTTTAGACCCATCTAATTTTATAAAAACATAGGACACACTTATGATAAATCATTATTTTCAATTTTTATATTAAAATATTACCCACTTGTCATCTAAAATTTAATGGATTTACAAATAATTGGATTTTAATATTCCAAATGAGTGATAAAAAAAAGTTTCAAGAAAGTAATGTTCGAGGTTCTTTTGTTCAAAAACACAAAAGGCCTTTTTTCATTTTTAATGCTTTTAAATTGTAAGAATTCCTCAAATGATTTTTTAATTTTTTTAATAGATGGTGGATTGAAGCAACTACAAAAAATTTAACAAATTTTGAAGGTCAAAACTAGGAGGTCTTAAAAGGTCATTGCATCATTCATGTTTACAAATTTGTAATAATTCTCAATTTTTTTGTTTCAATCAACAATTTGGCCCATACTTTAATGACCATAGTTGATACATAGAATTATTATTTTTACAATGGTGAAACTTGACACTTAATGATAAGGGGTTAGGAATTTCATGAACACATGTCAAAAACAATTCAATAACATGCATTTATTACTTTTATAACTTATGTAAATATTTACAAATTTTCCATAGTGTATACATAGGTGGGGAACATGAAGCCCATGTGGTCAAATCAATAGTAAAAATCAAATATATAAATTAAAAAAATATTTAATAAAATTTAACTTCATCCATAAGTTTTTTTTAATTTTGTAGATGAGGTGGTTATGAGTAATACCACCCGAGGATGGGTTTGCCTTCATACCATCCATAAATGAACACTAGTTGCAAAATAATTCCATCAACAAATTGATAAGTTGTAATTTAGAATTACATTAATTGAATTTAAATTATAACATAAGACTAGTGGCAAAATCCATTAGTCACGAGATAATAATTCAATAATGCATTCGTTGCAAGTTTGTTGCAATGGACATCAATAAATTTCATTTGTTGATGAACAAATGAAAAATCATGTAAAAATCACATTTGTTCATGAACATTTGTGCAAGAAATTAACATGGATAGAAAGTTGCAAAATATTTGCAAAGTAGTTGTATATTAGTTGTAAAAAACATGAAAAAATCACATTTGTCAATGGATGAATGAAAAGCCATGCAAACATTCTATTCATCTACAAACATTTTTCACCAAAATTTATTGTGGACAACTAGTGACAAAATGATTACACATAACTTTGCATACATTTTTTGTAATATACATTTACACACATGGTCTTAATGTGTCCAATGCAACTAGTACAACTCATGTAATAACACTCATGTTATAAAAATACCTTGAGTTGCAAGTGGCTATTATAATTAAAAAATCTCATTACAAATCCCCAATTTTTTCATAATGATCAAACTTTTTAAAAAGGAAATATTTCAACAAGGATTTTCATTAGAATATTTGGCTAAATAAATTTAATAGTTGTATGAAATTTGAAACTTTAACGATTTGAGTTATATTATTTATTTTGATGTTCCAAATAATTGCATTCAAAAAAAAAAAAGGATGTCATAATGTTTACTTTCCTTGAAATTTGTTGGTTAGAAACATAAGGTTGAAACATGTTTTGGGATATTTCTTGGGAGTTTTTAAGGTGTTTTTTTATGGTGTGTTATGTATAAGAAATTAATTAAGTAGGTATAATCTAATTACAAATTTCCAAAGTTCATGAACATGCCTTTTGAAAGGGCATTGAAAATTAAAAGTACAATTTTGTAGCAATTTCCACATTTTGATTCCAATGAAAAATTAAAGCCATGCATATTTTTGTTTATAATGGACAAACTTGAAAGAAAGAAAAAATTAGTCATGAAAACACTTAAAAGAAAAAAACATATGAAAATTATTTGGTCATTTTTAATTATTTAACCATTCCTTGAGGTGGTTTTTAATGGTACCACCCAAGGATGGGTTTGTCTTTTAACACAAGGGATTAAATTTAATAATTAATTAATGATGGGGTTCACATTGCATGCAATTTTTTAATATCTAATCGTGTTTTAAATGAAAATACATTTCATAAATTATTTTGTTACAAATTATGTCTTATTTAATCATAGATTTGGCCAATTGGTGTTAGAAGACCTTTACCCCATTTAAGGAAATGATTTGTGTGTATGTTTTCATGGGTGTGACTTCATTAGTTTTGATAGTGTTGGGTGCCAATCTAGTAGTACACGATAATTATTAAATATATATTTCAAAATATTATTTTTTTACAAGATTTGTTTTGTGGTTGGAACCCATGAGTTTAGTCTGAACATGGTTCCAATTAATCATGGAAGTCTACTAGAAGAGTCCAAACAAATTATTTTATGGTGTAATTTTTTCATTGTATTTAAGCATAATTGAAGATTGAGTTGACATGTACTTGCATATTTGTCTATTTTAAGGTCTACTAAAACATTAGGTTCATATTTGAGCCACATATTTTATCTTCTCATGCTTTCAATTGAACATTAACTTGTTAATACTAACATATTTGGTTAGTTTATGTTTTTATTGGAACATGGATTATGAAAGTGCTTCACTACTCAATTATAACTAGTGTGGCATGTTTCGTTGGCCCAAGTGTGAACCCATTACAAAATAGGGAAACTCAATATGTGAACATTGTTTTGTAATGTATGTATTGTTTTTGAACACCCAAAGATGAAAGGAAATCATGCTTGAATTGAATAGGAAACTTTCAAGTGTTACCACGTTCTCAACTAAATTTTCCTTCCAAAACCTAGCTTTTTGGAATTTATTAAAAAATTTATTGGCAAAAATCACTTAAAAATCAATATTTCCCACATTCTAAATCCAAATCTTACCAAATAAATTCCATTAAATTCTTCTCATCAAGATATTTCCAATAAAACCAAACACTCCAATTCTTCTGAAAATTTCAGTTATGATTTAATTTAGTTTTTAATGAAAAAATCATTTGATATTCAATAACTTGCACCCCATGTCCAAATGCCAAGCCCATGCACCCCTTCTTGTCAAGAGCTTTCCAAAGACACTAAGAAATGAAGCATCCCAGTTCGGTGGATTTCAAAACCACAAAACAAAACAAACAACCTTCCTTTGTAGATAGATAAACAATCTATTTTGACATCTACTTCATTAATAGTTGCATACATAACATACTTGGTTAATTTGTTGTTATATTAAAACACACATCACACAAATACTTGCTTATTCAACGACTTCAAAGTTCAACTAAACAACTATTTCATTAATAGTCAAACATTTTATTTGCTGAAATTCTAATTCAAGAAATAGTTGGTAAGTACATGCATATTAATCATTTCTATTTTTATTGAAACATTTGTACTTGAATCCTTAATTATTGTTGAAATTTACTTAACACATACTTGACAAATAATTACATACTTCATTTTCAAAACTTTAATGTAAGGTCTACTTCATGGTTTTTGGCATACTTTACTTTTGGTGAAATCTAATTGACCACCTTTTTCCACAACACTTACATAATTGGTCATTTAAAATTTGTACTTAGTGACCTTCTTGCATAATGTTTGCATTTGGTCATTATTTTGGAAAGTACAAAAAAAAAATTCTATTAGTGGGTACATTTATACCACATGAACAATTGGGGTACAATACTCTATTAATTTACACATGGCTTGGATGTTGTAGGGTTGTTTTATACTTCCAATTATTAAACAATTTAATGGTCATTTCCAAATATCAATTTATAGTGTAGCAAGGGGAAAACTACATGAAATGATTCATTAGAAGTTAGTTTTGTACCTACTTGGACATATTATTCAAAGGGGCATACTAGTCATACTATGGAGTTCAAAGATAAGATATGGTTACAAATTCACAAGGCAAAACAAAATGTCAAAATTTTTACAACTTATGACTAAAGTTGAACCCTAATTTTTTTTGGTTGCATTATTAACATGCCTTCAAGAACATCCTTTCTCAACCTTAATCCTCCTTATTGGAACCTTAATATACTTGAACCCAACATTGGTGATCCAAAGGTTGGACAATACCTTCCCACAAGTGAGCCTTGCACATGCATCAAACTTTGATTTTATACATATTGTAATGAAAAAAAAATGATAAGTTCATCCACTAGATGTCATTACAATGTCATTATCCTCATAAAGAAAATCACATATAGGACAAGCCATCACCATAATCATGTTTGATTTCCATGTTGGCATGTTGATAAGGTCTTTTATGGGGAGGGGTGCATTGCTAACTCTTAACACATTAGACATTAGATTTGTGGATTTGATCTAAAAGATCTTATATACATATCTTGCTATGATTTATTTGATGGCCCAAAATTTCAAATTATAAGGAAATGTTTCCCAATTATTGAAATTCCACCTTATAATCCTTTTCACCTTCTTGAATGTGACATGCACAATAGTTCATCATGTAATGTTGGAGCTCATGATCTTGCTCTATCTTTTTAAGCTTTTATGTTGCTTGAGATTAAAGGCCAATGGGTGGATTTGAAGCCCCACAAACATTCACTTCAAGTCCTAAAAATCAAATAATATATGTTCCAAAATTTCAATTTCTTTAGATCCTTGTCACATTCCTTCTTTCAATCCAACAAGTTGGATGTCAATAATAGTTTCTGGCCTTTAAGCTTTCATTTTTCCTTTTGCATTTTTTCTTTGGATGGACAAATTTTTTTTCCTTGGCCTTAGCAAATTTTAACAAACCTTTCACAACTGAAAGTTATTATGGAAGGTTAACTTTTAAATGGTTAAGTTTGTCCATCACAAAATAATTGTTGGTTTCAACATAGTTCAAATTATCTTGGGAAATTCAACTATTGTGTTTGTAAGAAATCAAAACAATGTTCCCTTTTGAAGCTAACACTAATGGTTGCATTGAGCTCTTGACCCCTTTCATTTGTTCCTCTATGGTGTCAAATGTGTAACATGTTTAGTTAACAACCTTTTTCTTCCAATATGTTAGCCAACCTTTCAAGAAAATGCCAAATAGTCCTTGTTGGGTAGTGGGAGTGCATAGACCTCCATATAGAAGATTTACAAGGATGCAAATTCATGTACAAAGGGGTGTTCATTCATTTTGACCTTCCATTCGTTCTATTGGGTTTCTTGAACCAAACATAAACACCAAGTCTTCTTGAAAGATGATAAATAATATCTTTACAATGATTTATACCTATAATAGTGAAGTTCAAATTGTTTGCAAAATCATTTAAAGTCCAATTTGCATGACCACAACTTTGACTTGCCTATTCAAGTTTTTGCCTATATCATTTTGAAACAAATTTAAATTCTCAAATATTTCCATCAAATGGAGTCAAGGGTTCTTGACTCACATTTCATAGGCATTATGCATATTGGTATTGTTTAAAAAATGCAAAAGAAACTACAAACACAATACCAAAGTGCCTTCATTGCACCTATCCAATTACATCAATCATTCTCTATATTCATTACATGAACATGAACACACAAAAAACTCGAAAGCTTGATATAAAATACAAATTTTCTCACATTTCTTGAGGTTTTTAACCTAAAAAACCTTCAAATTTTGAACACTACTTTAGCACATAGACTTAAATACACTTGGTATGGTATTGAAAATTTTGTCATTTGTATCTTTTCGGCACTTAAAAAACATTTTTCAAATTTCCCTCCAATAATGTAATAAAATTAAACACACGCTAACAACCATGTCCAAACTTGAAAGAAATATGCAACAAAAAGTTTGCAATTCACCATGAACATGTGGGCAACAAAATGTTTTGTGAACTTTCATTTTCACCATCTTTGTTCAACGTATGTGTTATTGAACATAAGAGGGAAGGAAGATGATAAAAAATAATGGCTATTCAAATAAACAACTTAACCTCTAAGCATCAGGGAGAGAGTTCACTTCCCTTATAAAATTAGTTGTACTTTATTTTGAAGTTTCAAATAAATCATGTCTTTCTTCCCTTGCCCTTGGCCCAAAATTACTTTTTGTTTACTTTTTTGTTTTGGTGCAATGAACATTTTTGGTTCATTTTTTCATGCTTGGGCCCACCTATAGATAAAAAAAATATTAACAATTTCATAATCTAAACCAGAGTATCCACCTCACTTTGTTTTCATTTTAATAAGCTAATTGAGGAACGAGGCCTTTTGAAATAGTTTATGACTTATTTTCATTTGTGCATGTAATTATATTCGTTATATTTTGATTATTTGAAAAATTTCATGTGCATGTATTTAATTAATTCATGTACAAATGTTTTGATGGTGGGTTTGTGTTTGGAATTAAAGTAAAGGCTAAATAAAATCATATATATGAATTTTTGGTTGTGCAACATCAACTCAAAGGTATTTGCATTGGAATTTTTTCCTTTATTTTTAAAAATATTATAGCAATAAATTGAACATGATTATGAATAATCTTATGGTCTTTAGACACGATTGGGAAATATGAATTTGTTTTATTGTGTTTTTTTTTTGGGTTGAGGTTAGGTATGTTGTGTTTGTGCTATGTGTTGTCATTTGAAAATTGGTTGTTAGTTTTGTCACTTTTGATTAAATTCTCATGTGTAGGTGTCACAAATGCTAATGCCATGGGGTTCATTCTTTTGAATGTTCACCCATGACTTCTATTCAACTTGTATTCAACTTTTTGTTTAATTTTAGTTCATTTTTAATTAACTTATAGTTAAATTTTAGTTTATTTATAGTTAAATTCTAAATAAGTTTGAATTAACTCTTAGTTAACTTGTAGTCAACTTTGAGTTAAGTCTCGGTTAAACTTTAAGTTGATTATTAGTTAACATTTAGTTAAGTTATAATTAATTTTAATTAATTCTCAATTGATTTTTAGTTAAATCCTAGTTAATTTATAGTTGACTTACAGTTAGGAAGGTTCTCAAGGAACTTTTTTATTCAACGCACATATAGAAACCTCTTTGGAAGTTTTTTTGAACTAGGTGCCCAAAGGGGTATAAATAGAAGTACGACCCCTCATTTCCTTTAGTCTATTCAACACCAACATTAAGCATAATCTAACACCATAGCTTCAAGTCATGTTCTTTTCATGTTTATGTTTACATATGTTAAGATAATAAATATTTTTTTTCACGTTTGTTTTGCATATCTCATGTTTTTGTTCATAATTTTTATGTTTTTATTTTTGAATCACATATTCTTGTTTTGTTTCTTATTTGAAAGTTAAATTAAAACCTTTCCTTTAGCCTTTGTTCTTGTGCTTATTTGTGTTCTTGACAATACATTATTTGATGAAACTATGTGTATGGTTTGTCATGTGCATTAGTTGAAATAAGGTTGTGTTGTTTGAGTTTAATGATTTTGTCTTGTGTAACATTTGCAATAAGTTAAAAATTTTAAAATTGTGTCATTCTTGATAAGTTTGTGTTTTTAAAATTTGTTTAATCATGGTCAATTTGCATCTTTTGATTATGTCATGTGCAACAAGTTTAAGTTTTTTGAAAATTTGTTTTCATGTTTTACAAATCTTGGTAAAATTGAGTTTTAAAATTCAACCATTGCTACCAATGTACATGTGAGTTTGAAATTTTGATTTTGTTATTTGGGGTTAGTTTGTGTTTCTTTAATTTCATCATGGGCATGTATAAAGTTTGTGTTTCTTTATTTTGTCATGTGGAGCAATTGATGGGTGTTGATGTTTAAAACCTTTGAAGTTGATAGTTAAAAACTTAGTTTTTTCTTGGGCATTGGTTGTTTCTATGATATTGTTGAAGTTCATTAAAATATTGTGTGGAAATTGTAAAACTTGACATTTGTTTTGGGTTTTGGTTATTTATGCAAGTTTGTTGGTTGAATTTCTTATGTGTCCATAGTTCATTATACTTGAAAATCCTCTGTAAAGAATATTTTGCAAAAATGAAAACACATTTAATTACAACCTTGAATAAAAAAAGTGATAACTGAAGATGATAAGAATGATGATCACAGAATGTTAAACCTTGAGCTTAGGGATTATCACATGCCTCCTAAAAAGTGGCAACAACATATCACAATGTCACCTTGTGTCACTTCTAAGGTTGCATGGGTGCCACTTTTAAGTTTTTTTTGCAGAGGCATTTGTGGTGTGTTTGTGTGTTTGTGGCAGTTGATGTGTGTATTTGTTGTGTCTAAAGATGTTAGCGAAGTGTATGACACCGATCTAACTTTCCCATTGCTTAGAATATGGACTTACAATCATGGGGCACGATGTGAAGAAGGCGGTGTCGTGTGTTCACTGCAATTTATGCATTTATGGTGGTCGAAGTGGTGATGACATCGATTGTAAGCGCATGCGAATAGAATCTATTTGCTTCTTTACGCCACCTTACCGCCCCGAATTTTATCGCAAGCATTTCAAAAAATAGCATGCGGAAGGATGGTTCGAATATCAAGGCATATTTAAAGCTGAGAAGTAGATGTTCTTCGACTAACAAAAGAAGCCACTATCAATCAGTTTTTTTGCACGACCAATGATGTCCTAGAGATGATGATCGCATCCAAGATAGTTGATGAGTTGATTAGGACCTCTACTTCCACCCTAATGATGATGCTGTGGATGGGGACGATCGGCCCATCTTGAAGGTGAACATAATGAGGTTCTTTTAACTTGATGAAGGTGGTGCGATGTATTCTGTGACCATAAAAAATCCTCTGTGCTTCTAATTAATGATCAATCACACATCCTCCGGTTTCTCCTTTCGGCAGATAATTGTCGTTATTGAATAACATCGCGTCCAAATGAAGAATCCCAAATTGATGGGATTGAACGATCACATGGTCTCCTAGTTCGTTCGTGTCCTTGTTGTTGTCGATCTACAGATGATTTTCAAGATCCTATCCCAACCACATGTTTTTGCATTCTCCATTGTGGGCGACGGTTCCACCCACTATGAGTCTTCATACTTTGACATTCGCATTTGAGTGGGCGTTAATGGTGTCCTCCACAACCTGCATCTTGTGATTGTCTCGTTTTATGGGCGTCATACTGCAATCAACATCTTAGCGTTGATTGTGAAAATACTGGATGTCTTATTTCCAATGTGGCATGACAAATTGATCTCGGTCAGTAGCAATGGCGATAACACTATGATTGGTCGCCATGGTGGCCTTGTGACACTACTTGAAAAGGAGGCGACCAATAATATAATGCGTGTGTGGTACGCTCCTCATCAAATGGATATTGTCATTAAGAAGGTCACGAAGGCGATGATGGATGGCTTGTTCTACAAGATTACACATGCTTTTTCGGTCCACCTACGTGCCCAACTAAACCTGATCACAAAAATGGATGGCACAAAATGTCGCAAAGACACAACGCGGTGGGTGGTGTTTGGGAAGATGCTCAAATGGTTTTTCCATCATCGTCGCCAATTGTTGCGGTACATCGAGGAGAAGTAACTAATCTAAGCTTTGTCACCAGCGTGGTGGATCCTATGCGTTGCGGTTGCCCCATTGTTCGAAACGATGTAGATCACGTTTACCAAGCTACAATGCCGGGACCTAGTGATGTTTCAACAAATGACATAAATCAAGGTGCTCGTTAACAATATCTATATCGCCATCTCCATCTACCATGACAACATGGACACATCCTACAACGAGCTAGACCAGAACGCATACATCAAGGTCAATGAATGGTGAATGACGATCGCTTCCATCAAAGGACATATTGAGGATTAAGGTAGTTGGGCTCGTGACGTGTTTAGTGCTCTATCTGTTGAAAATCAAGATGCATTGATTCACAACATTGCGGTTTTCTCTATCACCTTGGTCAATGAGTTGTGTCAGGTCCAAGCTGAGCGAGATTCCAACAATGAGGCCACCATGACGGAGGCGTTGCCGGTAATGCCTGCCCAGCTTGTTCATTTGCGTCCAAGGGATTTCATTCATAACATCTTGGATCCACGTCACACCCATTTGTCAAGGTTATGGTCACCTGGTGAAATTGAGGATGTGGAACGAGATCACATGAAGTTGGTTAAGGACTACGGAATCGAAATTGAATTGAAGTAGAACATCGATGCATAAGATCACACGACAATCTTCAACTGCACCTGGGACTCGATGAAGGGAAGGCTCTTCACTGCTTCTCATCTTGTTTAAAAACGTCATTCGCGAATACCACTTCAGTCAAATTGGATTTTTCCATTCTGAAATGGGAGAAGACCTTGAATCGGAAGTCATTGACCAACCTTGTGCTCGAAGGCATATTTGTGACCAAGTAGCACGATCGCTTGACCAAAATTTGAGTTGTATTAATACACATTACACATGGATACCACCTTTAATTTGCACGATGTGCCACTTTTAAGTTAAATGTGGCACATGGTGGCAAATGCCACCTTTTAGGAGGCCTGGACCATTATCATGACATGTTAGACTTTAAGCTTAGAACTTCTTCCTCATTTTTTAATTGAAGTTAGAAACATACTTGTGCATTGTTTGTAAACTACTACAAAATGTGACAATTTACATAAATCTTATTTGTTTCAAAACATGTAATTCAATTGATCAAACCCTACCAAACTTAATTTATGAACAAACACCCATCTCAAAGTGGAAAGGGAACTTTGAATTTGTTACTATCTTTATGTAAATTATAGGAATGATGATGTATGCGATGCATAGGAAAGTTGGATAAAAAAGAATCCATGTCAATAATTTGAATCAAATTAGCAATTTGTTTTTGGAATTGTAACCCTAAATAAAACTTGAACCACGCTTGAAACCACATCCACTTCAAAATCCCTAAACCCTTTGGGGGTGTGGTCTTTTGTTTAGACTTTGATCCTTTCTTTTTTTTTTGTTCTCTTGTTCCCGTGCTGCACCCAGTGTTTTTCCTTTATTTATTTATTTATAATTGAGAACCATCTTGAGCAGAGGAAAGTAAATTGAATTGGTCTGAAGGTTGTGGCACATTCTTTTTAAATAGTCAGAAACTTACCTGGAAGGGTAAATAAAAAAATAAAAAAAATAAAATAATAAAATAAAATAATACTTATATAGATTACAAATTTATTTATTAAATAATAATTAAAAGAAAAAAGAAAAAAGAAACCTGGGACCACCAGATGTTGTGTTGAAAACCGATAATACCCGGAAAACAACAACAACAACAACACTGGGTCGGTCCTTCCCAGCTGGGCAGCCAGTTGTTCGTTCCGACGGCCAAGGAAGGGCCCTCCTCCCGACCGCGCTATTATACAAGTAAAACCTTGTTGGAAACATTTTGTGAGTTTATGGGTTCGTTCGGTAACCCTGTACGACCTGACCGCGAAAAGTTGCGTAGTAAGTCCGCGACCTTTTCAACCGTTCGATCTTGATTCGAACGTTCCAGATTCGGTTACATACAATTCAGAATTGGAAATCGTCCGGTCCGTGTGCATATTGTTTGCTGGTCTGCGCAAGTCGTTTTTCCTCCGCCTTCGTCGCTCTCCTCTCTCTCTCTCTCTCTCTCTCTCTAGAGCAGGCCACGCGAAGCAGCATCCGTGGTAGAAGAAGGATTTACGCAAAACAGCTTCTGTGCTGCTCTGTTTTTCGTCGTCGTTTGCTAGTAAGCACGAGTTTTGGGTGCCCGAAGTATTGAGTTCAACTAGTAGAAGAAATCATTCTTGTAAGTTTGGGAGTTCGAGCATTGCCAGGAATAATAATAGCTTGTAAGAAAAGAAAAAGAGTAGTGGAGGAAGGGGAGGAGAGGAGTAGTCGTTTGATTGTGTGGTAGCAAAATTAAGTGTCGAAGGGGGTGGGCTTGCTTGTGTTCAAATCCTTATAAGGCACCCTTTTTTTTTTTTTTTTTTGGGTTAAGTTTTTTGAGATATTTTTTTGGTGGGGGGGAAAAAAGCAGAAAAAAAAATGTTTTGAGAGGATGAGCAAAGGTGGGGGGGCTATTGGGTTTCACTCAGACGTTACGGGCGGCCT
>Ga0116231_10010623_pt1 | contig 14670 bp, 14 predicted proteins | sample S1TSphgellanicum_2_FD_89695 | JGI IMG/M metagenome (GOLD analysis project Ga0116231, IMG submission 89695) | Host-associated microbial communities from peat moss isolated from Minnesota, USA - S1T2_Fd - Sphagnum magellanicum MG | ecosystem: Host-associated > Plants > Peat moss > Unclassified...
AATAAAAAAAAATATAAATAATATAAATTTATATTTTTTATATTTTGTTTAATTTTTTTTTTTTTTTTTTTTTTTTTTTTTTTTTTTTTGGTATTTTTGAAAATTTGGAAAATTTTAACAAAAGAATGATCAACATTAGTCGAATTTACATTAGGAAACCCCAAACATTTCCAATTTTTAAAATTCAAAAATGTTAAAATTTCACCATGAAAGAAGAAAAGAATGGTCTAGATATGTAACCCAGGGCAAAATGACAACCTCATTGGGAAATTACATCCAAGCCATCCTTGGTGGATGAAGGTCCTCCTCTGATCTAATCCCGAATGAACCTTTTTGGTTCATTGTGTTCCCAATGGCTATTCCATTAGGCTCATGGGACTTCTATTTGGATTAGGATGTCGTTGTGCATGAATTATGTGTTATGGCAATGGCTAAGAAAGGGCAACCATTTAGCTTATGCTTTATGCAACATGCTTTTATTTAGTCCAAAAAGGCCAAAGTGTACCTCACCTACCATTGCACCATCCACTAGATGCCTATTATTACTCCATTGTGGATGAACCTCAACTCAGTTAATATTTGGATTCACCTGGGTAACCCATTGTGTAAGAAAATTTTCCTAAATATAGGTCAATAGGTAGAAAATTAGGTGACTACTAAGGAAGTATAAGATTTATAGAAAGGTAAGGTTTATCTTTGTTACCTACTAACACCCTGAAAGATTAAAAACATGTCTTTGTGCATGAATTATGTCCTATGGCACGAAATGCATGACAGAAGATAACCATTTAGCTTGCATTTAAACCAACGAGGCTTGATTTAATACAAAATGGCCAAAGTGAATTCACACCCACCATTGCACCATCCACATGATGTCCATTATGACTCAATTGTGGATGAACCTCAACTTAGTTAATATTTGGTTTCACCTTAATAACCCATTGTGTACAAAACAATTTGTATAGATAGGTAGAAAGCTAGAAAAATAGGTAACTACTAGGTAAGTATAAGGTTTATAGATAGGTAGGTTCATCTTCATTACCCACCAACAACCTGAAAGATTAAAAAAAACAACAGAGCTAACCACCATGGTTAGCTATGGAATTGGAACACAACAAAAAATTGTTTCCTAACCACTTACCAACCATCCTTCATTGTGCAATAATGGGTGTTGGTTCACTCTAGCCATCTTAAACCTGCAACAGTGGGCAAGTATAGTTTTGCATCAATCTTTTCTGAATAAAAGGACCCCTTGCTTTTAAGTAATATGGAAAACTGATAATGTGAGTTGTGTTCTAAAAAACACTTTGAAGTTTGTTCCCTTTGTTATGTGGGGAACCTCTCTAAACACAATAACTTTATCCCTAGGGTTCCCAGACCTAAAGGGAAATTACATGTTACATGTAATTTTGCCTTATGAGAGCAAAATTACACATAATATCACTCCAACAAGAGCAATTGATTGTGTAGGCAAGAGAAATCAAGTGTTTTTATGTTATGCAATTAAAAGCTTTACATTATGGTTCATCAAATAATTGCAATGCATATTGATGCAAATGAAGTGATATTCGAACATTAAAATCAACAATGAACATTTATATAAAAATGGTCAATATTTTGTGCTAAGTCTAAGCTACATATTTGTTATGGCTTTTAACTAATTTGAAATGCAAATCCACCCAATAAGTTGTCAAATAATGTTGCAAATCGATCCAACCAATAATGTTGTAAAAAAATGTTGCAAATCCAATTAATAACAATGCTTTCATCTAAGATCAACTATGAATGATGTTGTTCCTACCCCTTCATCCATATATGATTACAACATTATGACTAAGCAACTTTATATCCTTTTCAAAACTTACAACAACCATAACATCTATGATAATAATTAAGTTAATTTTGCAAGTTGTGAAATTGATTTTGAACATGAGATGTTGGAGCATGTAAACCTAAAACACCCATCCTTACTTCCTTCATGTTTTCTTTGGTCATCCTTTTGTTTGAAAGCTTAGAACTAGCTTTTGTATTTTAATAATCATAATCAAAAAGCAACTAGAGCTTGTCATTCTTTTTTAGTAATTGTTTATTATTAATAGCAACATTAACACAAGAATTATTGTTGCTAATGCCCTCTTCCTTCATTGCAAGATGTATCATTTCCTCAACATTAATAGCCTCTAATACAAAATCCAAATATTAGATTAAGACCAAAAAAAAAATTACACTAAAAAATTTCATCAATTGTAAGGTTCACAAATTCAACCTAAGTGGTTTAGTGTTTATTCCTTTTTTCTTCAATAACCCAATTGAATGTAAAAGGAACACCATGTGTAGTTTCCCCAACATGATTCATTGGAAAGCACGATTAATAAGAACCTTGTTGATTTGATTATATTTTGCTTGAAAATTAACATCACGTTGGTGAATTACTGCCATATTCTAATCTACAAGAACAAGTGCTTCCTCTATGCGGCTTATCCCAATGCCCTTTCATGTTTTTGTTGTTATTTGCTTATTGTCCATATCAAGATCCATTGTCATAATTTTTGTCATATTGCGCAATGCATTTTCACCTACCAATGTTTTAAGAAATCACACATCATATGGACTTTTCCATTGGAATTTAAGGCTAAGAAACAAAGGGTGGGGATCTTTTTCTTTATTAAACCGTATTGGACAATGTGTTACCAATCTAATGTAAACAATCTAAGACTTCCAATATAGGGTAATCCACCATTTTCTAATAGTTATTTTTTCCACATCTATGAACATCCAATTTCTAATTCTTTGAAGGAGGAGAGTGATACTTATAATAGGTAAAATAACATATGTAGGTGAGATTCACTACCCAAGATGATAGGGTCGACGATAGATAAAGATGAAACAATGTTGTGTCTTTACTTATTTTGTGAGGCAATGCAAAAAAACCTTATCATTCATAATTGTTTTCAAAAATTGATAGGTGTTCTGTACCTTGGAATTAACAATTTACCATGAAAGCAAGCTAGATGTGCTTCAAGCGCTTCAATTTCATCCATGAAAATACTTAAACAACCAAACACAAAAGTAAAATTGCCATGTGGTTGAAAGACTCCTAAAAGCAAATGTTGAGAAATTAATAGTTTATGTTCATGCAAATAATAAGGTTTTTGATACCCCTTCCCTACTCCATGGGAAAGATACACACTCCATTTCTCCTCCACCTATAATCTTGTACCTCGTCATTTATTCGTTTCAATTATGTGCAACATGAAATGATAAAAAACAAGGAATTAGTTTGTCAAAATTTTAACCATTTTGGTAATAAACATTACTAAGGAATTTTTTGAAATGAGTTGGAATCTATTTGTCAACAATAACATAATATAAATTATAAATACTTTTTGAATGGAGATGGAAAAGATTAATTACTTTCACAATTACACGAGGATCTTCCATACATGTAAAATATGGTATTCAAATTCAATCAATAAGTTTGACAATTCCCAACTAAGAATTGTAATCTAATTAATTGAAGGTGGAGTTTTTTCAAATTTGTTATCAATTTCTTTAATTATTATTGATTTCCTTTCTACAAAATTGTTTTAAATATATATATTGTGAAGGTGTCAAATTATCCTTCAATGCTCCAATTCATTCTACTCCCCACTATGAAAAGTTGTAGCCTCTTCAATGTTGATCTTTGGCTACTTGAATCACTATGGGTTACATGCATGCCCTACTTCAACATTTTTTATGAAACCTCCTCCATTCTTTTTTTCATAGTATTTCTTGTCAACACTATTGGCATATTGTAAATCGCTAAAAAAAAGTCGTAATCTACTAGTTATTTTGGTTTTATTATTTTTATTTGTCAAACAACAACAAGAAATTCGTAATTTCTTTTGGCATAGTTGAATAGCTTTAACCAATATTTGTCTAAATAGGAACATCAATGAACTAAAAATTTTGAATTCAATATCCATGGTATGGTCACCAAATGTTATGGCCACTCGGTGAACTACTAGATTTTGAAAAGAATAAAATAATGGAATAGAAGATAAAAACTCATAAAACTTTTACATACAAAAGTGGGATAGAAAAAATTAATTTACTCCATAAAATAATTTCCCTTTACAAGAAAATGGTGGAACAAGTAGTTAACTGTATCCCAAAAAAATCATCCTTAAAATGTCTTCAATCTAATTCGATAGTAAAACTAGTTTCAATAAAAATATTTTTCATTAAGGAAAATTTGGTAACCAATTTTGATAATAAAAATTGATAAAAACCTTTTCAATAAAATTCTACCTTCATCATTTTTGTTACCAAAATGATTGAATGGTTATTTGGAATCCTTGTTTTCAAATTCAATTAAATTATAATCAATTTTATTCAACTAAACTAATTTCAATTCAACTGAAATGTAATGAAAACATTAACCTAGAAAAAATTATGGACAATGTTTTGGAAGGTCTTGACTTCAACTTGAGTTTTCATCCCATTTCGTCCATAAAAAATGATGTTTCATGGATATTCAATCATTGAACATGGATGAAATTTAATGGAGGAAATGAAATTATTACTAAATTATATGGTGTGGATGAAATATAACTATACATAGATGATATTTCTTCAAAGAACTTATTTCACCTTAGAATATCATCAAATTCCATCCCAAGAGAAATGAATGAAGGTTCATCCATTCATCAATAGAAATCCACGAAAGAGATTGTGTGCATTTTCGTTGATGGAATTTATATAAAATTTCCTGGAGAAAATAAACTTTGAATGCATTTTTGTGGATGAAACATATTTCATCTTGAAACAACATGAAATTTTATTCAACTGTTTTATTCGTTTACAATGAATTTGATCTAGTTGGATCAGTTTACATCAATAAAAAATTCACATCATTGCCTTTAGACATAATACACATGTGTAATTCATTGAATGAGTGGGTATAGGTTCATTGATCCAAATTAATTTCACCCATGGAAATGGATTGCTTGGGTTCATATTTTCTCCATAAAAAATCATTTCATAATTTGCTTTCATACCTACACACAAGCGTATTCAACACCCTCTGTATATTACAGTAGTACCAAGACTGGTTAAGCGCTAGCTAATTACTTTTTGGAATTTGCCATGAATTTTCATAAATGATGCCTGTCATGCCAAAAATATGAATGAAGCTTCGGAGCACAATAGCTTTGTTATTTTTTGTATAATGCTGAATTGCAAATTATTATTATGGCCAAAAATAACTAATAAGGTGCAAAACCAGCCTAGGCAGTGGGCAACCTGTAAAGATCTTCATTTTGGGCAGTTTGGAGAGCACTCAGGCAGTCCACAATATGAAGTGGAATTGACAAAGTTGGCACTGTAGCCCTGGTGACATGGAGTTGGCAATTTGGCAAAACATGGATTTGGCACAACTCAACTCGGCAAAATAGCCCACCAATTTTCCATAGTTTGGGACATGTGCCTAGATGTTCAATTTTGCAGTGTTATGTGATTAAGAGCATATTCGCACTCAAACCAGTCTTCTTTTCATTCAATTTTGTGATGCCAACACACTTGCAAGCATCCCGGAAAATATTTCACCTTATTTGGCGACATATTCCTAGAGGATCATTAAAACATTAGCCAACAGACAGAGCTGTGACGACATGCTCCTCAAAAAAAAAGGGGGGGTGAATTTTAGGGAATTTTTGGAATTCGGGATCAAAATATTACTTTTTTTTTTCTTGTCTTCCGTTGGGAATTAATTTGACACAAAATATAGCACTGACCCACACCCTATTTCACCCAGTGTTTGTCACATCCAACACATGGTGTATACTATTTCCCCAAACCCAACCCCTAAACGCATGTGAAATTAATCACAAACTGTGCACAGTGAGACACAATTTAAATACTACTGGTCAGTGGGGCCAATAAGAAGCAGTCATTTTCTTTAAGTAAGTCCTATGGAGACTGGGGTACCAGTGATTTGTTTTGGTCGAAAAATGGTCAAAAGGTCGCACTGAATGAAAAAAGAGTGCGTTTAGGTGCAAAATTCCTTTATTTAAAGAACTCTCCAGCATATTTAGAGGCCAAATTGGATTTTCCTCTGCGGTGCTGTGACATATATGCCTACTAGCTTCGCAGTTTAAAGTGTTCGCTATAGACACGTCACAGGTAATGCCAAATTCGCTTTGCAATGCTTGCCACTTTGGGTGCGTCACAAAATGGAAAAGAAATAGACTTCTATGTGTCTTGTGTTAATATTGATGTTAAATAATCCGAAAACCTTTTCACACTTAAAGAAGTCTGTACTGCATCGAAAGTACAGTTATAGGTCAGTTTACTTCTATTGGTGGACCAATTTTAAAGAGTGTTTAATACGTGGCAGTGGGCATCACTGCAATGTTCTGGACTCTGTCAACAAGAACTGACTTAAAGTTTTGCCTACCCAATTTTGTTTTTTCAGTTTCCCACAAGACTGGTCTGGAGCCTGCTGGTTTCCATGGGTCCTACTAGAGGGAGTGGGTATCTTGACATGAAGTTCTCTGGAACATTCATGGAGGCAGGATTGAATAGAATACGGACAACTCATGTTATCAATATAATTGTTTTTTTGAAAAGAAAAGGAGTCCAGCAGGCTAAATCTAAAATTTTCAGAATTTGAACAATAATCTTTAAGTATACTAAGTGCAGTAAGAGGTTTCAAAGGTATTTTGTGTTTGGATCTAGGTTCAATTTTCTAAAATTTTGACAAATTATTTTTAATTTTTCCCTTGTTTTCAACTGGCTGTCATAAGAATTAATTAATGTGAAACATGAGTGGTAGGTATGATATATATAGGTTTTAAGATGCCAGACGTTCCAGCAGGAAGTGGCGGTAAGAGTTCATAAAACCGCAGAAAGGACCTGACTTTCCATAGTGCCCCTCAATGAAAGCAAGATCTTTGCCATCATGCACTATAGATTTGTGCAGCGTGTTTCTTAAAGATCAGTTCAGTTTCATAGTGACGGGTAATGAAAGCGCAGTAATAATCCTACAGGTTGTTGTAGTACCAAGCATTTTTTTACTGGCGTAATTTCGCTAAAAAGAGTAAGTAAAAAATTAATTTTTTTCGAAATGATATGTTTTTTAAAGTTTTCAATCACCAGAAGTGAGGAAGATATATATTGTTTAAACGCCAGATCCTTATATTTGGTTGTCAGTGTGTAGCCAAATATATAGAAAGATGACAAAGCACTTATAATTCATGTTTGGTTTATAGCTTAACTTGGCTAAATCTTCCTCATGATGATCGCCATTTTTTTGTAAATCTATCCCTGGATGGTGGCCAATGTCGCTTGAAAACAAAAGTCCTTACAAGAGCACCAAACTGGTGTAGTGTTCCCATGGCAGCTAGATCCTGCAAGCACTTTAAGAGAAATGAATGCACAACAATAATGGTGCTATTGGTAAACACGTAGTTAGCAATATGGCGGTTTGGAACGCGGGTTTTTTTCCCCAAATTCAATTGGGTTCACTAGCAAGAATCTTGGGTATTATTGGCAAGGGATCCTCAGTCTTAAAGGGCGACTGTTCTAGGTGATTTTTAGCATGTTTACAAATGTTTTGTTACACATGACGAAATAGAAAGTGCCTTTGTAAAGTATGAGACCAGTTTAATCATTTTTATTTCGAAAAATGGCGAATGAAATTTTAAACATTCAGAAACTTTTCATGTCATTTTTCACTTTCTGATAAAAAAATTCACCCAAAAGAAAATGTGTGGAACTTGATAATCTCACTGACGTCACATAACATTAGTGTAGCTTCAATATGTTCCTTGTGGTTGAAAATGAAAGGCCCAATAACAACGGTGCTATTGCTAAATTATTTCTACCGTTGTATTTCTGAGAAGCGGTAGACTTGCACAAGACGGAATTTTCTATAAGTCATGCATCAGTGTAAAGTTTTTAAGCGAGAGAACGATAGTTATGAGCATTTCCAGAGTTCTGTCTGCTTTTACGACCTCAACTCTGCTCTGCGCATTCAACAAACTGAGAAGTGTTCTGCTGTTAACCCGTTCTTTAGAGTGGACGAAAGGATCTGTTCATTGCTAGGTGTGTGTGTGTGTGTTTATTTTCCCCACTTCAGTCACTCTCGTGAGGATTCCTTTTTTCGAGCTTTGTATTTGTTTCAAGTCAAAAACCGGAGCACGCCGTTTGTGTTAGAAAGCGTGATCAGTAGTTGCGTAGGTTTGTTTGTTGGTGTCTCTTTATTTTTCCCGTGCAGCTCACTGTCGAGAGGACGTTTTCGCTCGCTTGGTTGAAAGGCTTGCAAGGGAGTGCCGGTTTGTAGCTGAGAAGAGTGATCAGTGACTATAAATCGGGTTCGTTGTTGGAACGACTTCACGTTCTTCAAATCTGGTACGTGATCAGCTTTTTTTCCCGTTCCTCATTGCCGCGAAGACTTCTTCGCTTGAACTTTGTATTTATTACAAACCAAAATCGGAGCACTTTGTTTGTGCTTGAGATGTCTGATCAGTGAGCTGCGCAATTTCATTGGGTGGTGTTGTCTTATTTATTTTTCCCGTGCAGCACCTGATACGCATATGGCGAGGCAGTGTGGTTGGACTGAGAATTGATGATCAAAGACGCAGTTTTGCACCACCCATAGTACAGTTGAATCACGGCAAAGTCTTCTTCAACACCGCAACCCAAAGGTACCTTTTTTAATGTCGGTTCAAGACATAGTGCGTGTCTTTGACGGACTCGAGGAAGAAAACATTTCGCCACTGGTAGTCCTTCTCAGTGAAGGAAGAGTAGTTTTAATTTATTGAGTGTTTGTATTTCCTGGCTGATTAGAGGGTGGCCATAAATCGGGTTGGTTCTCAAAATAATTTCACGTTCGTGCAATCCCCTGGTGATTAGCTCTATTAATATGGATTTGAAAGCGCTGCCGTTGACCCAGGGTGTTATTGTGGCTACTTGTTTGTCCACTTTTGTGGCTGCTCGTCAGTTAGCACCTGAGCCATTGGCGTCGTCCCCGTCATTATCGTCATCCTTGTGTTCACGAGCCCTCGCGACCACGCTGTGGGGTGCCGCTTTCGCGTTCTTCAGTTTGATGGCCGATGCATGGCCTGCCTCTCAAGCACTCTGCCTGGTGAAGGGCGACAGTTCTTGGTTCGATTGGCTGTTGAGCCTTCTTATAGTTACACCGTTGCAACCATTGTTTGGAATTGATCTCGTATTTCGTAACATGTTCGTCACTTTGAGGATTCGCAAAATCCTTAGTATTTCAACCAATCCTGAACTGGGACCCGATACCATGTGTATGTCTAATAAGTTAAGAAGGATCATAGGCGACGTCTTTGTTACATTTTTTGGCATCAACCAGCCACGAGGTTTCTTGAAGAGTACGGCCATAGTGGCAAATACGTACATTGTTGTAGGAATGAGTGATTCAACCAAGCTACCACCTACACATATCGATACTGACGAAGTAAAGGAGGATAATATGGCATTTGCTCTGACGCTTGGGCATAAGGCGGCTGAAAATTCATGTTTGATAGAATTAAATGAAGCAGGGAAATTGGCTCTATTGGAAAGTACTATCCTTCCTAATTATAAGCAACTTCGGTTTTTAGATGGTAGGAGTGGTATAGCAACACTTATAATTGGTGTCCAAGCAATAGGATATGTTGCATCTATTGTTTATAGAGCAATTCATCATTTGCCAGTAAGTCCTATAGAAGCCATAGGGTTTGCATTTAGTATGTTGGTCGTTGTTCATTCTCTTGTTCATAGTGTGGGAGTGATTTGTCAAAATCCGCTTGTCATATACTTGAATTCTTCACAAGAACAAGAAATGTTCGATAAATGTAAGTCTATTCGATGGTCAGATGTGGATTCAGTAAAGTGTTATAAGGCGGGGACCCTAGGAACGGTGGTGGTGGGGAGCGTGGTGGTGGCATTCACAATACTTGTTGAATGGCATATGTTGAGAAAAAGTTGGTTGGATGCAATCGGGCCCATTCTCTTTTTGCTTTCTCTTATCATCCAATCACTTTGCATGATAAGATATACATATGTTGTTTCAAAATGGCGTTTTCTTGCTATTAGTTCTGGGTGTGTGATAATCAGTTTTGGTGGGATAGTTGTATCCATTGTGACCACCATACTAAATTGGCAGAGCAACAAATTTGATAGTCGCACCCCTTCTGTGATACACAACTTACCTTTCCTAGGTTAATAGTAATTTTGTTCAGTTTAGTGATAAATTTTACGTGCTACCCACAACATTGATATACCATCAAACGTTATTTTGAATTTGAGACGAAATAAACAAGGTTAAATTTTTTTTGTGATATATTATAATATCAAGTACTTATGTTTGTACACATTTAATTTGTTCACGTTTGTTGTGATGTGAATTAAAATCATTTCAATCATTTTGCATAGTTATATGATAGTATTGTATGAATTTATAAGTTGTGTTCATGCTATACATTGCATATAACCCTAAATTACAAAAAGAAAAATCCTGACATAATCCGCAATATGTTTGAACACTTGTGTAAAGCAGAAAAGTTATTTCAATAATGGGAATTTTTTCTTTCAAGTTTGAACCTACCATAAAAGATAAATTTTACAACAATATTCATCTGGGTTCAATTTTTATTTTAGTTAAAGTCCCTGAATAGTAAAATTTGAAATGTAGAAAACATATCCACCATTCTATTGAATCTGGTCAAAGATGTAAGAGTCTTTATGTTTACATTCAATTTGGTCAAATAATTAACTGACATGTGATTCAAAACAAAAGAAAAATGCTGAAAATTTAATGAAAGGAATAATAAATAAGCACAATGAATGAAAGTTGGCACAAATACCCTTTCTATGACATTGAAAAGAATTTGAACGTGCATACGATTTATTTTTTTTTAAATCAAATTTTATTAGTTTCAAACCATATGACATTTATGCATAATTCTTAATGGTGTTCAATCAATCAGAGCATGGTATATGTTTGCACAATAAAAGTTATGAATGTTGTTGAAAACTTCATTTGAATGATTGTATGAGACTGTATGTTTAGTAGTTGGCAACATACATTTACCCAATGCCTCTACCCTTACAAAGTTTTGTAAATGTAACTACATGAAATTGTGAGACTATTTATATATCACAAAAGGCTTTTATTTGTTTGTGATCACACCATACACTAAACCTGGGAATGCATGGGCCTTAGGCTATGCTTTTCGGTAAGGGAATGTACTTGTTTAGCAATTGTCATACCAATAAAACAAAACTTATCAAGTTTATGCAATATTTGTCTATGAAAATTAGTTAAATTTTGAAAAATGATTTTGCTATAATAATCCAAAGATGACACCCACTTCAAGCAAAACAGTATTAAGCTTGGTGACCTTATAGGAGGTTTAATTTATACTTGGGCATTAACACAAATGTTTGAGCTACTTTTAATGCAATGACAATGAAAATAATCATGATGTTGCCCATTATATGGTTTAAGAAAAAAATTCCTTTGTCATGAACACTATTGGTTTTAATAAATTGTGATTTTATTGATTTCATGTATGAATAGTAATGTTTTTCTATTAGCATTCTCAACTAATTTTTGAGACATTTAAATTCTCTATTTTGTTGTAAATATGATATAACACATACCAAAATCACTTTCTAAATTTAAGGTCATTTCATAAAAGTTGAATGCTTACTATTTTAAATATTATGAAAATTAAAAAGATTATTAAACAACATCATTACACTTAATAATTTGATGGAGTAACATTTATTGTCATCTTACATTATAAAGTTTTTAATGTTTTAATTTATAGATAAAAACATTGTTTTTTAACATATCAAAACTAATAAAATCCAATTTACTTTGAAGAAGCACATTTGAGATATAATAGTCTAACTTAATATGTTTTAAAAATTAACACCTAAATTATTGGATTTAGGGTTTAGGGCAAGCTAAAGTTTGTAATTAAATATTGATTTTAATTAATTTTTGAACTCCATACTTATGCAAAAGACCCTATGTAAATTTAATGTAAAATTTTGTATATATAAACAAGCTTTAGCATTAGGGAGTGTGTAGCATGTACATGGAATTGAATTTGGTTTTTTAATCAAGCCTAGAGCTTTTTTACTTTGAAAAAATCAGAAAAAACTAGGATCAACCCACATCCAAATAACTTCCAAATAAAATAAAATGTCAAAATTGAAATTGGAGGTTTACTGAAAAAACAAAAATTGCACAACATTGGTTGAAATGTATTCATCATAAAGGTCGCAAAGTCACATTTGTGGTCCTAGTCATAAATGTCATTTCACACATACTTTTGGTGTTTTCTATCATTATAGTTGTGATGGACAAAAACTTTTAGACAACAATAATGATGGACAATGGTTTTTGTGACTATAATAAGTGTGATTATTTTCAATGATACAATAGATTCAATTTGGTTGTTAAATCAAGGAGTAGAAAATTGATTTAATTATACTTGAAGACTTTTGCAAAATATTTTTAAAAATCAAATCACAAGTTCAATTTTCCTAATTTTGTTGCATCATTCCAACTTTCATCATCTCTCAAGACTTGGTTTGCATGTATTATTAAAGGCCAGTGGTACTTTGCAATGAATTACTCGTTTGTTCATTGTTGACAACCTAGTTTTCTTGTGTATTATGTTGTGAGCCAACCACATGCCATTGTGCTTGGTAAGGTGCCTTCAAACTATTGGGGCTCACCCTACTGGCTCTCCAAATTCACAATTAGGTGAGCAAGTGAGCAAAATGAATTATACTTGACATAGTACACTACGTGATGGTATTCATGTGGATTTTCATAATGTTCAAATGAATTTGCCTATTGGTCAGGTGGATTTTGCAAGATGGTTTTTAAAATAGAAAATAGGTTTTTGCACATGCCCATTGCCCAATAATGCATGAACCCCTCCACTTTACCCTTCCATTCTTTATGAACAATGGGTCATTTTACATGTACCCACAATTTTAGAACTCCATAATTGTTTCCTCAAAGAATGGCCATGTTTTTGTTATCAATTGCCAAGATTTCAACTACCCACTAGATTGGTATGATATTGCCCAATATATTTTTACACACATAAATTATATATTTAGATAAAGTATAATGATTTCCTAAAGTATTACGGAATTCAAAGCTTTAAAATGATTACAATCATTTTAATGTTTAGATGTTGAGTTTTTGGAATGTGAAATAATTATTAAATTTGATTAATTAACCATACAAATGTAAAGTCAAATAAGTCAAGATGATGTTCCAAAACTTTCACCCCCATTAGAATAGATGGCTTCACATGATTAATACATTTGTTGGCCTAATGGTTTAGGTAGACAAGTAATCCACAACTTCATTTTAAAACATTTAAAATGTAATACATTGATATAAATGCTCTTCAAATTTCATACATGAATAGCAACAAATCAAAAGTTTAATTTTTGAAAACTATAATTGGGTTGGTTCAAATTTTCAGTATATCCAACTTGCCTTTTTGAAAATTATTTATCACCGAAGCTTAGAAGCACATGTATGGTATTAAGTCAAATTTGACTATTTACCATTTAAGCATATATTAATTTTACCGATGCAAGTATACATCATTATAAGTACAACAATCCCAAGTGGAAATAACGTACACCTTATGATTGTAAAATTATGAACATTCAACACATATTGAATCAAGGCATTAAATAAAGAAGGTACATGCCATTATATTTACATCAATTTTATGGAGATTTGCAAATAAATTCAATTCAAACAACCTCATTTACTTTTCACCTAATATTTTATATTTCTTAACAATGTAAAAATGCAATCAAACCCAAATTGCTCATGAATGAAATAATAAAAAATGCACAACAATGACCTATATATTTGCGGGAAATGCAATATCAAATCTTTCACCTCTCGTTGTTTTGTTTCTATAGTCTTAAGTGCAAAGCACATAATCATTTAAACTAGCTTTAAGTTAGTAGTTATATTATGTACAGGTGCTTAACCACTATTGTGTACCATAAAGTCCAAGCTACTTTGTAAAGTTAAGGTGTTATAGACTCAAGTGAATGCCAACCTTAATAGTAAACCCTTTCCATCATAACGATTCGTTTTAACCATGTGGCAATTTAGATCATAATGATAAAGTATCGAACTTCACAAAGAAAGGCTCTTGAGCAAGGACGCAACGACTTTCCATTTTAAAGGTGTCACCCAATTCTCTACATCATAGGATAGAGTTTAAGAGAAGACAACCCCTAACACTCTAAAAACATTTTGTAAAGTACTTGAAAAAATGCCATAATATATTCGGAAGGCATCTTTTTTAATGTGGTACCTTTTACATACAAGACCAAGGAAATACATGTATATTGTCAATTTGGATATTTGGATACCATATTTGGATATTCCTATTTTGCTATTATGAAATGCAAACATTATAGAAACCAATGCCAAGGGCCATTATCAATATTAGATTAGTATTGAAAATCTAATTACTATAATTGATTACAAAATCATGGAATGACAATAACAAGCATATGGATGCTTTGAAACTATGGGTATGTGTAAAATGACAAATTACACACACCTAGGTTTTTTCTCACAAAATGGCCATGTTTTGGTATTGGCCACCA
>Ga0116231_10010625_pt1 | contig 14660 bp, 11 predicted proteins | sample S1TSphgellanicum_2_FD_89695 | JGI IMG/M metagenome (GOLD analysis project Ga0116231, IMG submission 89695) | Host-associated microbial communities from peat moss isolated from Minnesota, USA - S1T2_Fd - Sphagnum magellanicum MG | ecosystem: Host-associated > Plants > Peat moss > Unclassified...
AGCGAAGCGGAGGACGAGCGGCGAAGCCGCGAGCAATCCGTCCCGGGGAGCCAGTAATTTTCGACCTGAGAACCGCATTCAGGCCACCGAACGTTCGACGCCACCGATTCGAACCGCCGACAGACAAACCAGACCGGTTCGACAACTCGCCCAACGGGCGAGTTGGACGCCGGAGCGCCAGCGACGGCGGTCCGCAGCGAAGCGGAGGACGAGCGGCGAAGCCGCGAGCAATCCGTCCCGGGGAGCCAGTAATTTTCGACCTGAGAACCGCATTCAGGCCACCGAACGTTCGACGCCACCCATTCGAACCGCCGACAGACAAACCAGACCGGTTCGACAACAGCGCCGCGCAGCGGCGATGGCGGTCGCCGGAGCGCAGCGAACGGTGAGCCGAGCGTCAGCGAGGCCAAGGGGCCAACGGCCCCGAAGCACAACCCGGCGCTGCACGGGGTTGATCGCCGGCGTCCTCGCCGGCGATCCCGCAGGGGTGAGGCGCGCAGTGCCTAATAATCCATCCCGGGGAGCCAATGATTTTCAGCCACAAAACCGATTCTTGGCCACATCAGCTGTGCAAAGTAGGCTCAAGCGGGCAGCAGCCTCCGAGGTCGTATTCATCGAATACCAATTCCGCCACGGCGTAGGGTGGCCCGTTGAGCCAACTCGGATCAGCAATCGCTTGCTCGTCGCTCAAGCAGATCGCTGCGATCACGCGGGTGCCGACGTCGGTGCAGCGCCAGTGCTTATCGCCGCACCAAAACTCCCCGCAGATTCGAAATTCAGAGTGTTCCATAGGCCTATATCCGCGTGTCTCTCGATTTTGGATCGCAGGTCTTCTTGCCGTCCATCGGCGCACGCCAGGGATCTCCATACCGATTGGCATGCAGCGCCCTGTCGTCCCCATCAAGGGTTATCCGCACCGTAACGTGCGCAGTGCGCCGTGCGCCGCTCAGAGCGGTCCACCTTGAACGGCTTGTCGCTTCAAGCAGTGGTGACCGCAACGAGCGGCGTTTTACGGCGGCTTCGGACCATGTCAGGCCACCTGCCGTCTCGACTTCGCCGGCTTCGGCGCTCGGCTGGAGGCGAGCTTACTCGCCCGCTTAACGTGCGCGGCCAGCAACGCGTTCAAGCGCGTCTGCCAGCCCTCGCCACCTGAGCGAAAGAAGGCCGCCACGTCGGCATCGAGGCGCATGGTCACGGCCACTTTGGGTTTATCGCTCTTCGGCCGGCCGCGTCGCTTGCCCGCCTCATACTCGGCGTCCGTGACCTCGCGCGTCGTGTGGCCGCCCTTCTTCCAATTAGCAAGAAACTCAGGCGATAACACCTCGGATGCCGGGCGCATCCGCTTGAAGTCCACCGTCGTCAGTTCCCGCACGTCGCCGGCGGCATTAGTTAATGGCTTTGTCTTGCGCATATTTCCTCTGTTCTCTCTTGTTCGCTTTGCGAAAGCTAATCACGCGGATCGAATCGACCCCTGTCTCGACGAAGCACACGGGCCGCGGCCTCGCTGAACAGTTCGTCCATCCTGGTTGCCGCGAACGGATTCTCGTTCGCGATGAACTCCTAGATATCCTCGCGGTCTTTTTGCGCTTCAGGTGTCCCAAATGACCTTCACGAGGTTTTAGGCATGCGAGCGCGGCGCGCAGCGAAGGCTGCTTCGACCTCTTCGTTTGTCGCACCCTTTCCGGCTCGAATGGAAGCCCGGCCGGCTTCGACTTTCTGGCGCAGAAAGTTGTCGTAGTCTCTGGCTTCGCGTTGTCGTCGCACATACTCGCGGAACAATTCCCGGGCGACCTGGGACGCGGGCTGGTGCGCTGCCTCGGCTTCGGCCATGAACTCGTCGCGCAGCTCGGCTTCCAGCTTCAAAGTGAAGACGGCCTCTTTCGGCATAGCGCAGGCTCCGTTCTGTAAGGTACTAACGAAGTATATACCTCGTCACTACCCCGAGCTAGCGGCGATTGAAGGGCGCTTGCCGGCGGCAGCGGCGCGCTTGGCTATCGCTCCCGCCACGGCTGGCGTTCTCGACTTAACTGCCATCGCGCCGCAAAAGCATGCGCCGCAGCGCGCCTTCAGACCACTCATAGCCCACCCACGGCTGGGGGCAAAGGGGCCGAAGGCCCCGCAGTAATCTGTCCCGGGGATCCAGGAAAATCAATTTCTTGTATCATTTTCCTCCTGATTTTCTACGGTGTTCCTGTGTAGGCAACTGACTTCATCGAAGACCAGCACGGGGAGCGCCGCCGATATCGCGTTTAACCGGGGTCGGCGAACGCCGTCTTGGGCGATGTCTCGATACACGCCTGCCTCGAGTTCGACCCTGCTGACGACCGACAACAGGATCGCCCCCGTCAACGCTGCGACCTTGGCTGTGACTACTTCATCGCCGTCGCGCAGATGGCTCCTTCTGCAGTGATGGCGCATTCAATTCTTCGCTGGTAAACGCAAGCACGGACCGCCAGGCGCATCGCGCAGGATGTTGGCGGCGAGCTGAAAATTCAGGCTATCAATGGCGTCATGAAGACGATCGAAGCGAGCCTTATCCATCAGTCCACGCAACGACAGGGACAGCAGAGAAAATTTGTTGACAGCCTCGAGCTTTTGGCAAACGAGCAGCGCGCATAGAGAATCGATTTCTGCAGCGCCAACATCGGGGCATTTATCAGCTCCAAGGGATGCAATGGCGGGCTGTTTCGGACGCGTTGCCAGGAAAATATCCGTCTCTTCGCGCAAGACATTGAGCGCCGCGGCCAGTTGGTTTAGTGCTCTTGCCACTGCCTCAACCGGCCGATTGTGCTGGAGTGCGGTCTCGGCCGCGCCGGCGAGCCGTGCGATGCCGGTAGCGCCGAGCATGCCGGCGGTGCCTTTGAGCCGATGAACGCGGCCCTTGAATTCGGTTCTGACGGTCTCGTCATCCGACAAGACCGATATCGGCAAGGCCAGATCTGCGTTGTCCCGAAGCATGCGCACGAGCAGAGATTCGAATAAAGAGTGATCATCGCCGAGCATCTGTTGCACGACTGTGGAGTCAATGGAAGGTATCAGCAGCCGGTCAGCGCCGTGATTCACTGGTTTCCCGTCGAGAATCATCATGGGTATTGGCGAGCCTCGTGCCTGTTCCACGAGGCGTCGCACCTTGCGAATGAGGACCAGCGGATCGAACGGCTTGCTCACGAAATCGTTCATGCCCGCGTCGATCGAGCGTTGCCTCTCGCCCACTAGTGCGCCGGCCGTCAGGGCGACGATGGGCAGCGACGGGAGTTCGAGCTCGTTACGGATGCGCCGCGTCGCCTCGTTGCCATCCAGCACAGGCATCTGCACATCCATGAGCACCAGATCGAGACTTTGGTGATTGGCACGTACGTACTCGACTGCCGCGCTGCCGTCCATGCGAGTGACGACCGTTGCGCCCTGGCTTTGCAGAATGCGCTGCGCGACCTCGAGATTGATGTCGCTGTCATCGACCACCAACAAACGCACGCCGGCCAGCCACTGCGTATGCATCTCGTTGAAATTGGTGGAATGCCCGATTCGGTCGTGACTGTCGTGCCGTCTCCAGACCGCGGAATTGATGGCATTGAACAGTACCGAACTGGTCACCGGTCGCATCAGGACTGTGTCCGTGGTCCGCATGGATGGCTGGTGCTGCGCATAGGACTCCACCAGATCGGCAACAACAATGACCGGCGGCAAGTCGGCTTGTGTGCACTCCTTGCGGAGACGCGAAATCAGTTCCGCTTCGTCCTTGGGAAGCAGGTGCAAATCCAGGATAAGCACGTCTGGCCATGCGCCCGGCGAGGTGTTGCTCATGACGTCGAGCAGCCTTGCGCCGGTTGCGACCATCTGTTTGCTCCAGCCCAGCGCACGCACCATTGTGCCGAGATCATCCGGTGCATCACCGTTCGAGCTGGCGACCAAGATCCTAAACACCCGTTCGCCATCCGCGCTTCGCTTGTCGGCGACGCTGTGCGCTTTTCGGAGCGGTATCTCAAACCAAAAGGTGCTGCCCACTGCGGCCGTGCTGTTGACGCCGATTTCACCGCCCATCAACTCGACACAGCGGCGTGCGATGGACAGGCCCAGTCCCGTACCACCATAGCGCCGGGTCGTCGAGGCATCCGCCTGACTGAAGGGCATAAACAGCCGCTCGAGCGCCGCGGCTTCGATGCCGATGCCGGTATCCTTCACCTCACAGCGCAGACGTATGCGTTCAGAATCCTGTTCCGTGCAGATGACCTTGAGTTCGACCTGACCGGATCCGGTGAACTTGATCGAATTGCTCAAAAGGTTGGTCAATATTTGGCCCAGTCGCGTCGCATCGCCCCGGACTGCACGCGACAGCCCAGACAGCGGCGCAACGAGCAATTCGATCCCTTTGCCAACCGCTTCGGGCGTGAGCATGGCGATGACCTCCCGCACCATTACAGGTAGATCGAAGGATTGGTCCTCGAGCTCCACCTCGCCGGCCTCGATCTTCGACAAATCGAGCACGTTGTTGATGACACTCAGGAGCGAACGGCCGGCAAATTGGATCTTGGCCACAAACTGACCTTGATCCTCGGTCAGGGTCGTCTGTTCGAGGAGATACCCCAGGCCAATGACGGCATTCAAGGGGGTACGGATTTCGTGGCTCATGTTGGCCAGGAATTCACTCTTCGCGGCATTGGCGCGCTCGGCCTGCAACTTGGCCTCTTGCAACGACCGATCGTGTTCCTTTTCTCGCGAAATGTCGCGGGCCACACCCAGGTAGCCGCTCAAGGTCCCGGAATCATCCAATATGGGCGAGACGTTGAGCACCACAGGCACGCGGCGTCGATCCTTATGGATGTAGGTCCATTCCCGGGGCACGTCTAACGCGGCCGGCTCGGTGAACACCCCGGATACTTGGACCGGCCGACCCAGTAAAGCGCTCAGTTCGCGCCGGCGGTCCTCCATTTCAGCGGCATCGTGAATCGCCATCGGGGTTGCGCTATCGATGAATTCAGCGCCCGCGTACCCGAGCAGGCGTTCGGCGCCCTTGTTGAAAACCTTGATCGTCAGGTCTGGCGCGGTCGCGATGATAGACAGATCGTTGGCCGAGTCGAGCACGTTACGCAGCAGGGATGCGGTCTGCTTGAGGTCTAACTCCGCCCGCTTACGAGCGGTGATGTCGAAATTGACCCCTATCATGCAGATTGCAGCCCCCGCACCATCGGTCTCCACCTGGGCCGCGGCGTTCAGGTACCGGATCTCGCCACCCGGAAGCACGATCCGGAACTCCGTGTCGAAGTTCGCATTGGCACGTACAGCCTCCGTGATTTCCCGCTCGGCGCGCTCGCGGTCCTCGGCGTGCAAGCTGGTCGCCCATTGAGCATAGGGTTCCTCGCCGGTCGCACGCGTCCGGCCATAGAGACAGTACATCTGATCGTCCCAGCGAAGCGCATTGCTCGTTAGGTTCCACTCCCAGACGCCAATCCCCGCGGCCTTGGCCGCGAGCGCGAAGCGCTCGTTGGCCCGGCGCAGGGCGTGCGCGGCGCGTTGACGTTCGGATACATCGCGGAACACCAGGACCGACCCCACCACCTGGCCAGCCTTATCGCGAATCGGCGCGACGGAATCCTCGATGGCGACTTCGGTGCCGTCCCATTTATTGAGAACCGTATGGACACCGGTTGCGGTGGGCCTGGAATGCGAGAGGGCCCGACTCAGCAAATCCGACGTCCGTTGCCCGGTCTGCGTATCCTTGATGTCGAACACCTTCTCGATGGGAATCCCGCACGAGCCACTCACCGTCCAGCCGGTCAGTTGGGCGGCGACGGGGTTGAGTGATCGCACTTTTCCATGTGCATCGGTCGTGATGACCGCATCTCCGATCGATTCCAAAGTGACGCGCAGGAGCTCATTCTGATCGAACAAATCCAGCTCGGCGATCTTTCGATTCGTGATGTCTTGGAACGCTCCGAAGATGCGTACGACTTTGCCGCTCTCGATCTGCGCCTCGCCGACTGCGCGCACCCAGATCTGTCGTCCGGTGGCTGTCGTCACCTGCAATTCCTCGTCGAAGGGTATCGCGTTGGCAATGCAGTTCCGACAAGCGGCTTCGATGACTTCGCGCGAGCCTGGGACATACATGCCAATCGCCTCACCGAGCGTCGGCCGATGTCCGGGTCGCACATCATGAATCCGACAAGTTTCGTCGGACCAATGGACCGCGCCGCTCGCAATGGCGAATGACCAGCCCCCGATACCGGCGATCTTTCCTACGCGCTCCAACTCTGCCGTACGGCGCTGGACGCGCTCCTCCAATTCCGCTTGCAATGCCCGGTTGTTGGCTTCCGCTTCCTTATAGTCGTGGATGTCGGTCGATGTGCCGAACCACTTCACGATGGCGCCGTTTGCGTCCCGGAACGGAACCGCACGGCCGAGATGCCAGCGATAGGTATCGTCGCTTGCGCGCCGGAAGCGATACTCGATTTCAAGCGGCTTGCCCGTGTCAACCGAGTGGCTCCAGACCCGAATGCACTTCTGCAAATCGTCAGGGTGCAGCACTGGCCCCCATCCCCAGCCCTGCGTCTGCTCACTCGTCATGCCGGTGTAATCGAAACAGCGTTGATTGAAGTAGTCCAGCCAGCCGTCCGGCCGCGCTGTCCAGACCATCTGTGGCAGGGATTCGGCCAGGAAGTGGAATTTCTCCTTCTGGGCCCGGATTTCATCCTCCTGTTGCCTGCGCTCGGTGATGTCGTTGTGAACCCCGACCCATTCTCGGATGCTGCCATCGTCGTTGAGTACCGGCGCCGCGTTGATCGTGCAGGTGCGATACGCGCCATCATGGCGGCGGAGCCTGTGTTCGAACATGAACGGCCGGCGATCGGCGACGCAGCGTTTCCATTCGTCGATGGTGGGCTGCGCGTCATCTGGATGGACGGCGGCGGACCAGCCATCGCCTTGATAGTCGTCGAAGGATTGGCCCGTGAAGGCGGCCCAGCCAGGCTGCGCTCCCTCCATGCGACCCTCTGGATTGTTCGTCCAGATCATTTGCGACGTGAGCCGCACCAAGGTTTCGAATCGCGCATTTGCGTGGGTCAAGGTCTGATTGGCCGCCGCCAGCGCCGAGGGGCTTGGAAGACGCAGAGCGACGGGAACAAGTTTGACGAGCAGCACGGCTGTCGTCACGGAGGCGAGCGCAGCAATGACCTTGATACCACCCGCAAGCCAATACATCGGAAACCATATGGTCCAGATTTCCATCACGTGGGAAGCGCCACAGGCAACGATGAACAGCGCGAAGCTTGAGACTATCCACGTGAACCGCAATTCGGCACGCTTGCGGACAAAGTACAAAAGGGTGAAGGGTATGGTGAAGTAGGCGACCGCGATGAATGCATCGGCGCCGACGTGAACCGCCAAGATCCCCGGGCGCCACAGGTAGCACATACCATGAGGCATGAACTCGTCGGTCGAGAAAAGTCGAGCGAGATCGATCATCGCGACACGACCTTGGCAAACGCGACCTTGCTGGCCACATTCACGACGTCACGCGGCTCGCCCGATGCCAAAGACAAGGAACTGCGATGGCCAAGTTCAAGGAGATGTCGGCGAGTGCCACCGCGGGTGGCAGAGCGAGCTTCTTGGCGATTTTCATTGGCAGAGTACCTGGCCAGCCGACTTTTAAGGCCGTTGACCGACCCAAGTCGGACAAAAAATGTGTTTACAGATCAATTATGTAGACTGGATATCGACTGCTCCCAGAATTACTGGAGGCGAGAAGTTGCTCGTACCACGCGGCGGGCTGCAGCGTGCCCAGAACCCCGAGCACGCGGAATGCACCCGTCTAGGGACGCTTTGCAGAGAAACTGTTCTCTGCCATTGCTGCGGCAATCGCTTGAGTCGCTACTCGATGGTTTTTGGTAACTCGATCGTCCTCAAAGCCACCGCAGCCGATCAACACTCGGGTTTTTTCGTCGATTTCATTCAGTTCCGTGGCTTGCGGTCGATAGCACCAACGCAGAGTGGATTTTCATTACTGATCGGATTTGGAAGATACGGCCATGGTGTCAGCAGTAGGCGCGACGACGTCAAGCGGGTCCAGCAACCAGTCACAGATTGCTTTGCTCGACAAGCAGCTCGCGAAGTACGAGAAGGAATTGTCGGCGGACGAAACCAGCAAGAACACCACGGCGGCGCAGTTGGTCGCAACGCAGATCACGCTCGTGGAAACGGAAATCGCCCAGTTGAGCAAAATCACCGTGTCGTCCGTCAAACCGAGCGCGGTGTCCGGCGCGTCCAGCGGCAGTGGCACGGCGGCGGCCGGTACGGGTACTCTGAACGTCTTGGGTCAAAGCATCGACACCACGGCCTGAATGCGCCGGCGCAAGCGGTCGCTAGGATCGCAACGAGACCTGCGGTCGCCGCGATCCAAAACGCAAACGAGGGTCGTTCGCGTCCACGGATGACGCCCATGAGCGCCGTCGCTGCCGGTAGCAAGCCAACCACGTTTCAGATCTGGATATCGCGCGTGCGGCGCTGCAACGAGGTGTGGTCGTGAGCCCCGGGAGGGCCGTGCCGTCTAAGGCATCGCCTTGAGCGCAAGCCGGGCCGCACCCATCGCGGCCTCCTCGGACCGCGCCAAGGCGAAATCCACTCCGAGGGCGCGTGCGCGGATCACAGTCCAGGCGGCGTTGCGCGCCCCTGCGCCCACTGTTCGTACAGTGCCGAGTGCCGGCCCGCCCAGATCAGCCAGCCGCCGATAGCCGAGCGCCTCGATTCGGGCAATGCCTTCCAGCAGTCCTTGTAGGAAACGGACGTCGTCCGTGGGGCGCGGCGTGTCCCGTGGCGGCAACTGCGGATCGGCAACGGGAAAGCGCTCGCCAGGACTTGGCAGGGGATAGTAATCGAGCCCGCTCTCCAGCGCAGGATCGATGCACGCGCTGAGCGCCACGAGCGCCTCGGGGGTAAAGTACCGAGCCAGCGCCGCGCCGCCACTGTTCGACGCGCCGCCGGCCAACCAGCGGCTACCCAGCCGGTGACTGTACACGCCGTATTTCGGCGAAAAGATCGGCCTGTCGCACAGCTGCTTCAATGTCAACGTGGAGCCGAGCGACGTAACCGCCTCGCCCACCGTATCGGCGCCGGTCGCGAGGAAGGCCGCGCACCCGTCCGTCGTGCCGGCGGCAATCACGACATCGGCGGGCATGCCGAAGCGGGTAGCTAGGGCCGGATCGATGATCCCGATCGGCGTGCCCGGCTCCACGACCTCGGGCAGCAACGCCATGCGAATGCCGAGACCGCGCAGCCAGTCGGGCCAGCATCGCCGCACCGGATCATAGCCGGTCTTGAGCGCGTTGTTTTCGTCGCTGATGCCCACCGGTGAGCCGAACTGAGCTGCAATCCAGTCGGCCTGGTGCGCAAGCCGCGCCGCGCCGGGCAAGTCCTGCATCGCCAGGAGCTTGGCCAGAGGCGAAGCAGCTCCGCCAGCGGCGCTGCCGGCGGGCGCGGCCGCCGCGACCGCGCGCACCGCGGCCTCTGGCGCGGGATCATTGTAGAGGCTGGCTTGGCGCATCGGCTGCCCGTCTTCATTGAGCATCAATATCGTGCCGGAAGTACCGTCGACCGCGATGCAGCACACGCCTGAAAAATCGGCTGAAGCCTGCAGCGCCGCCAGTGCCAATTCCACCGCACGCCACCAGCAAACAGGATTCCGGCGATCCGAGGGCGCGAGCCGGGAGGCGCGGATGCCGAGCAGGCTGCCACCAGCATCCATCAGCGCGACTCGCACGCCCGAGGTGCCGACATCAATGCCGATCGTTGCGGCCGTCACGCCGTCACTTACGGCCCCGCGGGCGCCGCACTCACGCGCCAGACGGCGTCGCCCGCATCGTCTGCGACGAGCAATGCCCCGTGCTGGTCCAGCGCAAGGCCGACGGGCCGTCCGTGCACCGTCTCGTTGTCCGTTGCGAGGAAACCGGTGAGAACCGGTACCGGCTTGCCGACGGGCCGGCCGTCGACGAATGGTACGAAAATCACCTGGTAGCCGTTCAAAGGACTGCGGTCCCAACTACCGTGCTCGCTGACGAAGGCTCCATTCGCGAACTCCGGCGACAGACGTTGACCTTGGCTGAACAGCAGACTGAGCGGAGCGACGTGGGAACTCAAGGCATAGTCCGGTTTGATCGCTTGAGCAACGAGGTCCGGTCGCTGTGGCTGCACTCGGACATCGACATGATTGCCCCAGTAGCTGTAGGGCCAGCCGTAGAAGCCGCCAGCTCGAATCGAGGTCAAGTAATCGGGGACGAGATCGGGCCCGAGCTCGTCGCGCTCGTTGACGACAGCGAACAACTGGCCCGTCTGCGGCTCAAAGGCGAGGCCGGTCGGGTTCCTCGTGCCGGTCGCGAAGATCCGCTTGGCGCCGGTCGACCGATCGACTTCGTAAATGGCGGCGCGGCCTTCCTCGACGGCCATGCCGTTTTCCGTATTGTTGCTGTTCGAGCCTACGCCGACATAGAGCTTCGAACCGTCCGCGCTCGAGGTCATCGCCTTCGTCCAGTGATGGTCGATCGGGCCTGCCGGCAGGTCGGCGAGCTTTACGCCGGGCGACGTGATGCGTGTCATCCCCGGCACATAGTGGAAAGCGAGGATCGCGTCGGTATTCGCGACGTACAGGGTGTCGCCGACCAGCGCAACACCATAGGGCGAGTGCAAGCGATCGATGAACACCGTCCTCAGTGCGGGTCGCCCCTCGCCGTCGGAATCGCGTAGCAAGGAAATACGATTTCCGCCCTTTGCGGCGGCGCCCGCCCGGGCCTTGACGCTTCCGGCGATGAAGTCCTTGGGCCGAAAGGCCTCCGTGCCCGGGCTGTTGCTCTCGACGACCAGAACATCGCCGTTCGGCAGCGTGTAGACAGATCGAGGATGTTCGAGTCCGGTCGCCAGCGCCTCGACCTTCAGGCCTGCGGCAACCGTGGGACTCTCGCCGGCCTGCCAGCCGATTTCCTTCGGAACGTTCATCGGCGGCAGCAAATACTGGTGGGGTTCCGGCAAGAAAGGATCTGCGCCATATTGCCGGGCCGGATCCCCGCCCGGTTCGCCGCAGCCCGTAAGCGCAGCGGCACACGCGATCAGCGCGGCGATCCAGCGCAGCCTTGTCGTCCTCATGTGCGCTCCCCGGGCGTACGGCTCGTCGCGAGGCTCCATCCCCGCGCTGCGGCGATCAACAGCAAGATGGTGGACATCGCGGAGCACAAAATCCCTTGAGGTACCACGGAGGTCCAAGCGTCGCGGCTATGAACGAAGACATTGATCAAAGACAGCAGGTCAGCCAAGCCAACCAAGATCAAGGTACCGCGATCGAGGCGGGCGGTTCGCGCCGAAACGAACTCGATCAACAGAACGATGACCCCGACGAGCATGACGAGCAGTCCGGCCGCGATGAGCCACGCCGAGAAATTGGCCCACTGCCAGAGTGCCGTTTTGTAATACGCGTAGTCGGTGCCGAGCGCGGCTATCAGCAGTGAGGCGCCTGCGCCGATGAATAGGCGATGTTGCAAATTTTTCATGGCTTAGCTCGACCCGCAAACTCTGCGACATATTTCTCGGGACGGTCGTTACGATGGGATTTCAGCGATCCTCATCAAGGTTACACCCGTAATCGATTGGCTTTGGGGGTGAGTGGCGATGCTAATGCAAAGGCAAGCTTCGGTGTGAGCCCGCCGTTGCGCAGGCGCGATCTGCTTCGTGCTGCCGCCGCAGCGGTCATCGCGGTCCAGACTCGCGCGGGACTTAGGTCGTGTAATCCCACCCCAGCCGCACCATGCTCCTCACGCAGGTCGAGGGCAGGTAAGAATTCCACAGCGCGATGTTGGCTCTCGATCGTGCGGCATGAGCCGCGCACAGCGGAACATGGAATAGCCTTTTCATAGGGGCGGAGGACCGTCGCAGCCTGGTTCGACCGAGCTTCAGTTTGGCGAGCACCTCGCTCGTGGGGGCCCCTTTGATGAGGTATTCATCCGCTCCGGATTCTAGCCCCGCATCCCTGTCTGCCTGGGTATCCTTGACGGTCAGCATCACGATGTAGGGAGAATTCTCGGGGAATTCGGCGCGTACCCGCTGACACAATGCGAGTCCGTTCATACCCGGCATCAGGCAATCGGTGAGCATGATGTCGTAGGGCGCGGCGCGCAGAAGCCGCAGCGCCTCCTCGCCCGAGTCGACCGCATCGACCGCATACCTTGCTGACCGGAGGACGGAAGCCAGATAGGTCCGCATCCATTCATCATCATCGACCACCATCAGTCGGCACGGCGGGGTTGCGCTTGCCGAGGTCGGGTGTAGCGCGGCGACGTCAGCGAAGCGGAGGCGGGTCTTGGCTTGGGTTGAGAGCATATTTTTTTCCCGCAGAAAGGGTGGTTCGCGAATCGCAATGCAGCGTAACACGCTGCATTCCCAAGCGCTGTCGAGGCAGGTGATCTCGGCGCCGCCGAGCGAGCACTACGTCGCACAACGTGCAAATTCGCCGCCATCAGGGCAGGCGATGCAGAACGATCAGCGCAATGACCGCAGCGATGAAGAGCACGGCGCCCGTCAGAGCCCAGACCCAACGCAGCACGTGCTCCACGGCTGGTGCGGGCGGCGGCTGCGCGCGATCGTCGGCTTTGCTCATTGCTTGCGTGATCGATGCGGCAGCATCGGCTCCGGCGGGGTCCACGAGATTCGGAAAGAGTCCGCAGGTGACCTCCGCAGCGATCACCTGCGTGATCGCCCACTCGGGTCGGTCGCAATCGCCAGCAGACCATGCCGTTTCGAGCAGGGCGAGCTCCTGCGCATTGGTAGTCGCAGCGCCGACCGCCGTCGCATCGGCGGGAACCGGCGATTCGTCGGCGTCGGGCAGGGGCGCGACGCTGCCGACGAGGTAATAGCCGCGGCTGCGCAGCCGGGCAACGTACCGCGGATTTCGCGAGTCGTCGCCTAGAGCCTCGCGCAGCAATTTGACCCTTTGGCTGACCGTTTCCTGAGCAACGACGAGATCCGGCCACACGTCCTTCATCAAGTCTTCATCTGAAATCACGGTTGGATGACAGCGCGCCAGCGTGACGAGCAAGTCATATGTCAACTTGGGCAGGCGAATTTCGCATGCATCACGCCAGACACGCTGCCGTCGTGTGTCGAGCAGCAGGTCCGATATCCGCCAACGCGAGGTCGCCGGCACCCGTGTTGCACCCTCTCGCTCCGGTAACTGTGAACCAGCCCTATTCGCTTGCATTTTTTCCCCGTCGACTTCACCAACGCTGCACGACATCACTGATCTTCCCGCGAGCATCACGATCGCTGCAGCGTAACTTCACGAAACATTCCCATGCGCTTCATGCAGGTCGCCGCGGCGTCCGCGAGACTGCAGCCCACGCAACGGCGCTCGGCAATGGCCCGACACCGGCGACCGAAGATCATCAACCACCGGAGAGATATGAAATGACCAATGTAAAAACCGCCTTCAGCCTGCGCCAGATTCTTGCCCCAGCACTCTTGCTCGCGATCTCCGCGACGGCGATGCCGGCCGGCGCAGACACGCTGGATGCACCCCTCAGCATCAAGGTCCACTATGCCGACCTGGACATGACCCACGCAGCGGGCATCAAGGCGCTGTATGGACGCATCCAGAACGCGGCGCGCAAGGTGTGCGAGCCGCTCGCCAGCATGCCGGGCCTGCAGACGGGTGCCTGGGACAAATGTGTTGCCAACGCAGTGTCGACCGCCGTACAAAGCGTCGGGCAGCCCGCGCTCAGCTCGCTCTACGAAGAGAAGACCGGCAAAGTGCTGCCGGCCCAATTGGCCTCGCTGGAAGTCCGCTAGAGATCAGCGCGGTACACGACGACCCGTCGCGTACCGCGCCTCTCCCAAGGCTGACATCGTCACTCCGTCACGCTGCGAGCCGACGTCGTCTCCGAATCCTTAGGCTTTCAATCGGCGGCATTGCCGGAAACTGAAGGCACCCCCCATCAGCGAGAGCGCTGCAGCCCCGAGCCGCTGACGTGGGTCGCGATTCGACGAGCATCAGGGATCGGGCGCGCATGTGCTTGTTCAAGCCGACGGATGCCTCAGAGCGGTTTGCGCGCGTACCAGCCGAATCCGAGGATCACGGCGTAACAGGCCGCCGGCACGACCAGAGCCATCTTCAAATCGCTGAGGTCCGCGACGTGCCCGGTGAGCAGCGGCACGAGCGCGCCGCCGACGATCGCCATGCAAATGATTCCTGAGCCTTCGGCGGTGCGTACGCCGAGGCCGGCGCAGGCGAGCGAAAAGATGGTGGGAAACATGATCGAGTTGCACAGTCCGACGGCGAGCAACGCCCAGCCGGAACCGAGTCCGACCGTGTTGGCTGAGACCAGCAGCAGGACGATTGCCGTGCCGGTCGCGCCGGCCAGCACCTTGCCGGGCGAGAAGACCCTGAGCAGATATGCGCCGATGAACCGCCCGACCATGGCGCCGCCCCAATAGTACGGTACATGTTCGCCAGCCGCCTCCGCGGAGATGTTCATTACGCTCGCTTGCATCAGGTAATTGACCGTGATCGAACCGATCGATACCTCGGCGCCGACGTACAGAAAGATACACAGGGTGCCGAAGGCGAAGCGCGGCCGCGTCAGGAGGGTGAAGGCCTCGAGCAGCTTGCCGGGCACCACGGGAGATTCCTTGAG
>Ga0116231_10010626_pt1 | contig 14660 bp, 12 predicted proteins | sample S1TSphgellanicum_2_FD_89695 | JGI IMG/M metagenome (GOLD analysis project Ga0116231, IMG submission 89695) | Host-associated microbial communities from peat moss isolated from Minnesota, USA - S1T2_Fd - Sphagnum magellanicum MG | ecosystem: Host-associated > Plants > Peat moss > Unclassified...
ATTATTCCGTCGTCGCCGTGTTTGCGAACTATGATTGGTCGCACGTGATGCGGGCGGAACGGCAATCGTGGTTGATCGGAGCGCTCACGCTAGGATTGATAGGGTTTTCGTATTTTGTGTTGGTTTTCTACGATGAGCCGGTACGAAAGTGGTTGTCGAGGTGGGCGCATCGAACGGCCCAAGTCGATGCGGCGACTGCGCCCAGTGTTGCCTTTCGGGGTGCCGAGAGCCCCGCGCTCAAAACTACGACATCTAAGTGAGGTAAACGGATAGGAAGCATGAACGGCCGGATGACTCGAAATTTCATCTGGCGGATCGAGCGCGGGATGTCGGCCGTGCAGCTCATGCTCGAGGAGCAGGAGCGTTTGGCGCCGGAGGCGGAAAAGCTCTAGTCACAGCTGCTCGTTTGCGCCGTACATACAGCCGTTTGTCCACCCTAGCGACTGGATTGCCCTGCGGGTCGCTCACCGTCACCGAGAATGCGGGGAGATGGCGCTCGCCGCTTTCGGTCGCGGCGCGAATTTCGTTTATCGTCTCGGTCGACATCCGGAAACTTGCGAGCGCGACGCTCCGACCGGGTGCGACGAATTCAATGGCCGCGGATTTGACCCACACGATGTAATCGGGGCCCAGATTGTGTTGCAGCATCAAGGGATAGAACGGATCGATCATGGCGAACAAGCTGCCGCCGAACATGGTGCCGACCGCGTTTCGGTTCCACCATCGGAGCCGCAACTCGACCTCGATGTGGCGCCAATCTTCGGCGATGCGAGTCACCCGGATCCCGGAGAACAGGAACGGTGGCCACCAATTGATGAACCGTCGGATTAGTTTGGTCGACATACTGCCTCCTCAGTCAACACACCCGCTGAGGCTTCGAGCTCGCGGAACGCGTAACCATTCAGCTTGGCTTCTGGGAACATCGCGTAGCCGAATCCGTACCGGGGAATGCCGAGCTGCGCACGGACTTCGTAGAGAGGCACGTGGAGGAGTTCCTCGAATTTCACGCCGAGAAGCGGAGGGATACTTTGCCCGCTCAGGAATGCCAGCGCAAAAAGGCGGTTCATCGGCACTAATTTTTCCTTGCGGCCCAGCAGTTGTCCGACGATCCCCGCGACGGCGATCAGGTAGGCGGAATACGCGTGCCAGTTGGCGGCTAGGAATGCAAATATCGCCGTTTCCCCGGTATGGGTCGTGGGATACCCCGTAACCACATGAAGAAGATCGTGAATCTGCCGGGCGCGGAAACTGAACCACGCGCGGCGGGTATTCAGTTCCTCCTCACAGCACATTCGGTAAAACTCAGGGTCCAAGCCGCGGTCGAAGGTGCAGCGCTTGAGCGCCCAGCCCAGCGAACCCACCGGGCACTGAGCAAGAAGGTCGCGGGAAAATCGTGTTTCGCTTCCGTAACACTGGTCCGCCAATGCGCGAGAGGCGATATCCGATTCGAGGTATTGCATCGGAACTGCATACAGGTTCAGCTTGAATTCGGCATTTCCGATGTCGAACGCGCCGCGGACCGCCATGATGTCGTTCCCAGATGTCGCACGCGCGAGCCGCAGAAATCCGCGCGTAAGCAAGAATAACGCCTGAGCGGCCCGGGGTAAGTATAGTTTCATGAACCTGGTCCTACGCTCTGCGCGGCGCGCCAATCGCCGACGCAATGCCTGGTACATACTTGAGAATGCGCAAGACCGGGGCGAATTGCCTCATCGAGTGAAAAAGGTTTTTTGAGGCCTTCCTGGCAATGCGGCCCTCGCGAGGTCGCGAGGCGCTCGGCGTTTGGGGGTACCACGCCCACGGTCTCCCATCGGGGCGTCGGACCGGAGGTTTCGCCGCTGTCCGCAATTGTCCGCACTTGACCGCGCGCGGCGTCCCCTCTTGTCCGCGCGCCGATCTGGCGCGTGTCCATGCGCTTCCCTAATGTCTCATTTGCAGCCACCACACATAGAGGGGATCACGCATGCGCTCGATGAAGTTCCGCCGTTTCAAGATCAGCGACCGCCTGGGTCATTGCGCCGTGGCCGGCGTGGTGCTCGCCGCCGCGTGTGCGGCGGGACCTGCTCGCGCTCAGGACATCGTCTACTCGGTCTACCAGACCAGTACGACTCCGATCGTCCCGGGCGAGGTTTCGCCGTTGTCCGTGACCGAGAGCGGGACCATCACGACCGATGGGACGATCGGCGTTCTCCAGACGAGCGACATCGTGAGTTGGAATCTCTCGTTGACCGACACCTACAACCCGTCTTACGACGTGACCTTGACTCCCGCGAATTCCGGCATCCCGGGCGGCATCATCGGCGACGCTCTGACTGCGAGCGCCACGGCGCTGAGCTTCAACTACAGCGACGCGGGCGCGGCTTTCGCGATTCAGGGCAGCAGCCCGAGTTTCCCGGGCTTCTACTCGGGATTCGCATATGTGTGCTTCCAGGCAACCACCGGCGCGTGTGCCCAGGGGGACACAATCGTGCCGAACTATTACGCTGTGGATGGCGCGGTGGTGTCGTTGTCGGGCACCGTGAATCTCAACAATCCTCCGGCGAGTGCCCCGGAGATCGACCCCGCCTCGGCGCTCAGTGCCGGCACGCTGCTCGTCGGCATGCTCGTGGTGCTGCGGGCGCGCCGCTCGCCTCGCACGCTCAGTTGACGCGCGCGTTGAGCTGACTCACGGCCGGATCGTTCCAGTAGTCGCTGAACTCTGGAGCGGTCGGGACTTCCATGAGGGCATGGTCATGTTGGGCGGCCGCGACCTCGAGCCATTTGAGCATCCCGGCTCGATCCTTGGCCTGAGCGCGGTAAGCGGCGATCTGTACCGCCGAACCGCGTCCGCTTTGCCAGCCGTCGGTCGCATCGCTGGTCAGCTGTTCGAGCATGGCCTCGCGTCCCGCGCTATGGAACCGCTCGGCGACGATGCGCAGCCGCGCCGCGGCCGCGCTCATGCCACGTAGTTCCGCCGTCGTGAGTGCCTCGCGCAAGAAATCCTCGTCGCGCCCCATGACGAGATAGGCTCTCTGCAGATAGGTGTGCCAGGACACGAATTTGGGGTCGATCGCGGCGAGCCGCTCGAGCGTCGCGAGTGCAGCAGGTCTTTGGCCCGCGAGGAACTGACTCCAGCTTTCATCGGCAATAATCGCCCGGCTTTCCGGGTCGAGCGAACGTGCGCGCCCGAGCGCGCGAAATGCGTCGTCGAAGCGGCGCGCCGCGGTCAGCGCATTCCCGTACCAGAGCCAGCCTCGCGCCGAGTCCGGGTTCAACTGCAGACCGGTCTCGAACGACTTCAGACCCGCCTCGCTGTCGCCGTCCCACCAAAAATTGACGAACCCGATGTCGAGCCAGGCATCCGCGGACTTCGGGTCCAGCGCGAGCGCCTTGCGCGCCGCATGCGCCGCCACGGCATATGCATCGGCGTCCGAGGTCGAGGCGAACTCGCGCGCCAGTAGATAGGTGTCCGCGAGCCCCGACCAACCGGCCGCGCGCTGTGGATAGCGCTCGGTCAAATGCCGAAATGCCGCGGTGGCCGCTGTGAGCGACTCCGCCGACCGCGTCGCGAGTGCGAAGCGCGCGTTACGGTACTCTTCGCGGGCTGTCGCATCGTCGTCGTATGGAGTGGTGGCAATGGCGGGGCCCGCAGGACTTCGCGTGGCATGCAGGCGCAGCCACGTTGCCGCTGCCGTCAGCATCAGCACGGCGGCGACGCCGATGCCCCAGGGTCGCCATGTTCTTGAGCTTGGCCCTGACGATGGGGCGAAGACGGGCGGCGGCGCTGCCGGCGGATCTGGGGCAAGGACCTGCGCGGCGGTGGATTGAGGGGCGTTGGATTTAGCGGCCTGTTCCGGCCCGCTGATACCGGCGTCAGCGCGGCTGTCTGGTGGACGCGTGTCCTGCGCTCGGTCGGAATCGGCTTGCGCTTCGGAGCGGATATCCGCCTGAATCGCCACCGGCAGTGACCGCAACCAGCGCGTCAGTTCATCGGACGAAGCCCAAACGGAACCGCGCGAACCGCCGGGCATCCGGTGCACGGGCATCGCACGGTCGACTTCCCAGCGCCGCGCGGTGCGTTCCGTACACCCCAAAAACTGTCCGATGGCTTTCCAGCCCAACAGACGCTTGCCGCCGATGCTCGGCCCGGCCGCGGCCGGCAGCTCGCCGCTTCCCCTTCCATCCATCGGAGTGTTCTCACGTGTGTTGGCTTCGACGCTCTTAAGTCTACCGCCGCGCGGCGCGCGGCGCGCGCACAGAATAGGGGCCGCTTGAGATTGCACTTGTCATCCGCTCATGTTTCTCTGTGAACGCTGGCTCCGGAATTCGCGATAGCGCAGCGCAAAATCCCTCGCGGCAGCGAGAAAACGGCGCTGACTGGACTTAGCGTCCGGACATGTCCGGTCAATACCGGACAAATAGGGCCCGTCGATTGAAACGCTCAGGGACGGCGGCGATATTCGAGCGGACCACTTGCGACATCTCGCGGTGGCAAACACAAAAGGGGATCTACATGGGATTTCGACCTGGTAAGAAGGTCACGACCGGCATCCGATTTGCCGCCATCGTGGCAGGTGTGGCGTGTGCGTTACCCGCCGGCCACGTGAGCGCCCAAACGATCACGGAAAATTTGACCGCCGATCTCAGCGGCTTCATCGACGGCTTCGGGAATACGCCGTCACCGGTTGCCGCGATCGATGCCTCGTTTACGGTGACCTTTAATGAAAGCGGCTACATTGGGCCCACGACCACGGGCCTCACGGTCAACTCCTTCACGGGCACCACGCTCGGAAGTCCTCTCGAATATGCCTGGGACCCGTCGCTGGACGTGCTCAGCATCGGCGCGAGCCCCGTGATCGGCGAGATCTTTGGCGGGCAGAACGACGTGGTATTTCAATTCAACTTGAGCAATCCGAATGCCCCGCGGCTCAGTTTGTGCAGTGATCCCGGTTTCATCTGCGGCAGCGGCCAGGGCAATTCGCTTTACTACTCATCGGGATACACGCTCGCGGGTTACCCGAACGATGGCTGGCTTGCAACCGTCGCGAACGGCGTGCCGGTGAACTCGGCGCCGGAGATCGACGCGGGGTCGGCGGCGGCCGCCATCGCGCTGCTCGTCGGTGGTTTGGCGGTGCTCAACGGGCGCGGTCGCGGCCGCGCACGCCCGATCCGCCTGCAGGCGCGCTAGCGAGAGCTCGGGAGGGGCGGGCGCCTTCGGATTCAACGAGTGTTAAAGATGAATCGTCTCATTCATAAATTATTATTCCAAGGGAGCCAGAGAAGGTGAACAAACTACTCAGCATCTATGGTGCCGCGGTGATCGCTGCATCGATGGCGATCCCTGCAGCCGCGCAGGAGATCGGTACCTACTCGGGCACGTCGGCAGATGGGCAGAGCGTATCTTTCGGGGTTGGAACGGACCCGAATAACGGTGATCCGCAGTTGATTAATGCAACGATATTCTTCTCCGCCCCGTGCAAGAGCAGTACCTACGTCCTCGATACCGGCTGGGGCATCGGCCTCAGCAGCGATATCGTCAGGGGCAAGGTAAGGTTCGTGAGTTCCGACAATTACTTTACTTTTACCGTCGACCTGACGTTTTCTGCTGACGGGCAAACGGCGACCGGCACGATCGAGTCGGTCGCACCGACCTTGTACAAGGTCGGCGCTCATCCGACAAAGGCGTTGATCTGCACTTCGCCATCGCAGACCCTGAGCGTGACGCTCCAGCCCGCCGACGCCGTCACCAGCAAGCCGAATCAACAGAGCATTCGGCCGAACGTCGTTAAGGACGATGTCACCGCCGACGAGGCCAATGACTGAAACCTGGTAGTAAGGCGCAACCCGGTTGACCCGTTCGCCCATCCAGGGGCGCTCGGGTCGACCCTGCGCGACCCAGCCAGCAAGATCCCCTCATCGACAACCGCTCGGGCGCTACAGCGAATTAAAGCCCGATTCCGCGGGTTTAAAAGTCGCAGAGCCGAACCAGGTTGGAGTAAGACATCCCAGCGACATCGAGCGCGATGGGACATACGATTCCTGCCTGACTGGACGGTGCGAAGTTCCACGCCGCCGAGTACAGAATCGTCGTGGCCTCGAGTTCACTCGACCACTGTAACCGGGTGGGCGACACCAAGGGTGCGAAGGCCAGGGCGTACTGCTTATTGTGGATGCCGCCCGCAAGCAGCAACGTGAACGAGGAGGCGGACTTTATCGCACCGAGATGCGAATTGAGTTCGAAGCTGGGCGCGAAGCGACCGATCTGCTGCAGGTTGAACGTTTGCAACGGCGCACCAGTGAGCAGACCGGCCTGGTAAACGTAAGGTTGGTTGTGAAGGGCATAGTAAAGCGTCAATGACACCGGATCGAAAGTGGGTGCCACCGACAGGCTGGCGTTCAGCGGAATCGTCCACGCGGAGACCATGCTGCCGACGCCGGGATCGAGCAGGCCCAGCAGCTGATTTTGCAGCGGAGTTTGCCCGGACAGGCCGGGGGTGTTCAGCAGCACGAGGTTCTCGCTGAGTCCGGTTACGTCGGGCGTCACGACGACGGGACTCGCACCGCTTGTCCCGATGAAATCAAAACTCGACAGCACCTGGAGTGCCGTGCCTGTGGCGTTCACGCCCACCGAGAACAGGTAGCCGGCTCCGGTTGCCGAGTTAAGCGCGACGGCGTAAAGCACGTTGGGCGCTCCCGTCGACGGTGACGCCAGTTGCAGCGCGCGATGAGTACCAGGATCTCGCAGTTGCAGCGAGCCCACGCGGGTCCATGTAACGAGATTGATGAGGGTGAGCACGCCGTTGTCTTCGGACACGATGCCGTACTGCGCCGAGATCGGCGTCAATCCGAAATTCTTGGCGGTGGGCGAGGGCAGAGGGACTTGCGCCAACACGAGTCCGGTGGGGTCATAGTGGACCTCGAAGTAGCCATCACCTGCGGCCAGCGTGCCATCGGCAAAATAGACGGGCACCTGGCCACCCGCCGAGGTGACGGGGTCAAGGTTATATGAACCGGCTGTGCCCGCGCTTCCCCAGTCGGGTTGCAGCGTCGAGCCGTCGATTACCTTGAGCGTGCCCGCAGCCGCGCCGGTGGCGTTGTCGATGGCAAAAATGCACGCTAGCAGAGTGCCGTTTCCCGAACAGCCTTGCGCGGGCAGGAAGCCGAGAGAGTCTTTGGACACGGTCGTGGCCACCGCCGAGATCAGTGGCTCGAAAATCATGCCGGTGGCTTCCGGCGTGCAGTGAAAAATCGGGCAACCTGTCGGGGCGAGCGATTGGGAACGTGCCGGCGCGGCCAAAGCGCAAAGCAGGGCCAGGCAGCAAGCGACAAAGAAGCCGCGACACACCGGCCACCCGATGGCTGACGAAGCTGAACGCCACCCCAAAGCCAAAGAAACCATCGCGAACTCCGTTCCGCGTGAGACGAGGCCTGTCGTACTCCAGAGCTGCATTATGAGCGTCGCGCGACGATAGTGCCAAGATTTTCAGGCACCGTCGCGCCAATGCTCCGGTCACCACGGCACCGCCTGACCGCGCCAGTCAAAGAACCCGCCACTCGATTCTGCCGTGAGTTGAGCGAGTACGGAAAGCAAGTTGCGAGCTGCTGCCTCCGGTTCATGGACCTCCAATCCCGTCGTTGCGAACGGAGCGGATAGCGACGTGGCGACCGTACCGGGATGGATGGCAATGCACAGGGCATCGGGACTTTGGCGGCTCAATTCAACGGCGGCGGTGCGCACGAGTTGATTGAGAGCCGCTTTCGATGCGCGGTAGGAATACCAGCCTCCGAGCCGATTATCGCCGATGCTGCCGACGCGGGCAGACAGCGTCGCGAACACCGCTTTGCCCTTCCTCGGCAGGCGCGGGAGTACATGCTTCATGATCAGCGCCGGTCCAATTGAGTTCAGCGCAAAGGACCGCGCGAGGTGGGCCGCATCGAGTTGCCGCCAGCTCTTCTCCGGCGTGTGTCGCTCGTCGTGCAGAAATCCCGTGGCATCGATCACGAGCCGCAGCTCGCCATGGGCGGCGGCGAACGTTGCGGCACGTTCGAGGCTGGCCTCGTCCGTGAGGTCGATGGCCGGCGAGGTGCTGCGGCCGAAGGCGACCACGTGCTCGAATTTTTCCGCCGCGCGAATTGCAGCGATCAAGGCCCCACCGATACCGCCGCCGGCGCCGAAAACGACCGCCACGCCGACACGCGCAGCCGTTGCGCCTTGGTCAACTGGTGCCGTCACGCGCGCGAGGCCCATTCGCCGCGGGCTGCGCTAGGCTGGCAGCGTGCACAAAAGAATATCGCGCGACCCGATACGTCCACGCGTTGTACGGTCGTTTCGCAGGTCCAGCAACTCAGCCCTGCGCGCGCAAACACGTGGTGGCGATACGCGGCATAGTTCAGGCCTTCGGCCTTGAGACGAGCCGCGCGTTCCAGGTCATTGGTGACGCCTCGGCAGCGATACGCCTGTCGTGTGACCGTGACCGCAGCCTCCGCCAGTCGTAGCCGCTCCGCGGCGTCGAGCGCACCCAGCGCGACCTCATGGCGCAAGGCGGCCACGTAGAGGATCTCGCTGCGCAAGTAGTTGCCGAGGCCCGCGAAGAAGGCCTGGTCGAGCAACAACGACGCCAGCGTGCGGCGCTGAAAGCGCCCGTCCTCGATTTGCTTGAGCACCACGGTCGGCGTGGTGGCGGGATCCAGCAGGTCAGGGCCCAACTTGCAGAGGAATGGGTGGCGATGCAGCTGCGCCGCGCTCAGGACGGCGATGTCCGAGGCGCTATAGAGCAGCGCCGAATGATCGCGCGTATGAATCGCGACTCGCAGGCTGCGCCGGGTCCGCGGCGTCTTGCCGTTGCGCACGACGTACCAGCGACCATACAGCTGGTTATGCGAATACAGCGAATAGCCGCCGTCGAAATGGATCAGCAGCGCTTTCGCGCGCGGCTGCACGGCCAGGATGCGCCTGCCGCGCAGTTGCTCCGCGTGCCGCTCGAGCCCGGGCAGCAACAACTCCACGAGCTCGGGGGTGATGCCGCGGAGCACGCGCGCGAGGCGATCGGCCGCACGCCGAATTTCGGGACCTTCGGGCATCGCTCGGGAGCGCCCGCACGAATCCGGCGTTAGGGGTGAGAGCCGGCGCTCGCGAGCAGGCGCTCGATAGCGGCCTCGAGCTGCGGCGAGTCCGGCGTCACGTCAGAGTCGAAGTGTTCCGCGACGGTCCCATCGGGCCGCACGAGGTACTTGTTGAAGTTCCAGCTCGGCTGCTTGGTCTGCCGGGCGAGCTCAAGGAACACGGGGTTCGCCGCCGCGCAGAGGTTCACGTGTTCCGGCGAGTGCAGTTTCTGAAAGTCATGATTCAGAAACGCCGGACATTGAGCGGCGACCGCCTGGCCGCTGCCGATCAGCAGCCAGGCGGCCCAGAGCTTCAACGAGGGCGCGCCCGCGTGCGGCCGAAGAAAGTTCAGCGATAATTGCATGGGCGGATCATACGGTCCGCACACATGACTGGGATAGCAGTTCCAGTGGTCGACGCCGCCGTGAGGTTGCTGGTTCCACGCCCCGCTCCCCGGGGCGACGCGGCGTCAATAGGTCGTTCTTGCTTGGTCGGCCGCGAGTCCGCTCAAGATCATTGTTGCGCGTTCCACGACTCCATGGTCGCCGGCGTGGACGCCGGGGCGAGAGTGCTCCGATTCCACGGATAGCTCTCGTTCCACAGGTAGCCCTCGTTCCAGAGATAGCCTTCATTCCACAGATACCCTTCGTTCCACAGGTACCCCTCGTTCCACAAGTAACCTTGGCCCTTTGCAAAGCTTTGGTCCCAGTTGTACCCGTCGGCCAGCGGATTGCCGAAGGAATCCACGACGTAGAACTGACCGGTGGTCGGATTCTGACGAGCCGGGCCGGCATAGTGGGCCGTCCCGGCGATGTCCGCGGCGATGTTCAAGCCTTGATTCGCACAGTTCCACGCTGTGCCGAAAACCGCATCGTAGCCGTTGATGCGGCCGGCGCCCTGTTGAAACACGGAGTAGGACGCCTTGCCGCCTTTGCCCAGGGCCGATATCGCCGATCCGATCAGGCGGCACTTGATTTCGTCGGGCGTCAGCGCCGGATTCGCCTGGATCATCAGAGCCACCACGCCCGTGGTGACGGCAGCAGCCTGCGAGGTTCCGGACATGATGAATAGATTCCGGTCCACCGACCCGTACTGCGGGTAGGTCGCGGCGAGTGTCTGGTATTCCTTGTCCATGAATGCGGCCAGATGGCCGCCCGGTGCGACGACATCGGGTTTGATGAATCCTTCGATGGTCGGGCCGGCCGAGGAGAATGAGACGACGCCGTCGTCGGAGGGATCGTTCGGCGTGAAGTTGTCCGTCATCGCACCGACGGTGATCACGTACGGGGTATTGCCAGGTACTGCAATAGTCTGTGCGCCCGGGCCGAAGTTGCCGGCGGACGCGACCACCACGATGCCGGCCTGCCACAGCCGCATGACCGCCTGGTCGATCGGATCGTTCCAGTAATACGATTGCGGCTTCGCGCCGAAGGACAGATTGATGACCCCGATCTTGCCGTAGCTGGTCCGATGCGCGAGCACCCAATTGAGCGCGTTGAGCACGGTGGTGTAGCTACCGACACCATTGCCGTCGAAGGCCTTGACGTTGACGAGGCGGGCCATCGGTGCAATGCCCTGCGGGTGACCTTGCAGATAGCTGTCGGTCGTGTTCGAACTCGCGATCAATCCGGTCACGTGTGAACCGTGGCCCCAGCTGTCGTTGACGCATGGGAACGCGGGGCAGGGATGCGTCGCATCGACGAGCAGGTTCTGGATCGCATCGAATTGCGCGACGATGCGGTAATTGCCATTGCTGTCGTCGGCGAGATAACTGTGGCCGGTCGCCTGCAGGATGCCGCTGTCGACGATGGCGACCGTCACGCCGGCCCCGTCGTAGCCGAGCGCGGCGAGTTCATCGACGCCGACCATGGCGCGCTGGTAGATGTCGGGAGTCGTTTCACTGAGCGGAGTCGATGTGCCCTGGGTCATGACCGACGAATCGGCGAACAGCTCGATCCCGCGAACACGACGCAAGCGCGCGAGCGCCGCGCTCGACAGATGCGCGGATAACCCGTTGACGATGGGCAACTCCGTCATGACCGAGCCGCCCGCCTGGCGCACGGCACGCACGGCGCAAGTCGCTCCAGCATTGCATCCGCGGTTCTCGACGATATAAATCCCGCCGCCTCCGGCCGTGGGCGCCCCCGCGGCGCACGGTCCTCCGAGCGTCAACAGTACGGCACAGAAGGAGATAATTCGAAACGTCGAGGACATAGCTTCCTGATCCTTAAGTTGTGGGCGGGTGTGCAACCCGGCAGCTTGCCCCGCCATTGCATCGCAATAACGCTAGCTGCGGACGCGCGGCGGCTCGCTCCGTAACCCTCCGAAAAGGTGACGCGCGTCGCATAATTCAGGTGTTAATTCAGAATGAGGCTTGCAGGTTTTCTAATGTGACGCCGGTGGCGAATCTCGAGTCCGGGCAAGGTTTAGGCAACTGAAATCATTAGCATGGGAGCAATCCTGATCGTGCTCATCCTCTCCGAGGTCCCAGATTGCCATCAATGACCCGAAAATCACTCGGCTTGTTTGCCGCACTGCTGCTCACCGCGTCCTCGCGTGCATCCACCCCTGACATGCTCTTCTCACGGCTCGGCAGCGATCAAGGACTCTCCCACGGTGCGATCCGGGCCATCGTTCAGGACGCCGACGGATTCATGTGGTTCGGTACCGAAGACGGCATGGACCGCTACGACGGCTATGAGCTGCGACATTTCATTCACCACCGCGGCGACCCCGTCTCCTTGCCCAACGAATGGGTGTCCGCGCTGGCGAGTGACCACGCGGGGCGCTTGTGGGTCGGCGGTGTCGGCGGCGGCGTCGTTTGGCGCGAAACCAGGGACGGATCATTTCGTGTCCCGCGGTCCGCTTCCGGTGCGCCGCTGCTCGACCCCGGCGCCAGGGTCCGTGCGCTGACCGTGGATCGGCAAGACGGCCTGTGGATCGCGACACGCGACCACGGCGTCGATCGTCTGGATCTCGCTCGCGCCAGCACCGTCGCTTATCGGCACCGCGCCGGCGATGCGAACTCGCTGAGCGATGATTCCGTTTTTGCGATTGCCGAGGGGCTTTCGGGCGAGATATGGATTGGCGGAAACAGCGGGCTCGACCGGCTCGATCCGAAGTCCGGGCGCATCGAACATTTTGCCGAACGCCTGCGTTCGGCCGGCGTTCCCGCCGATGCGCTCAAAGTGAACGCGCTTTGCGTCGACCGCGACGGCAAGGTTTGGGTGGGTTTGGACGTGGGCTTGGTGGAGATCGACCCGGCCACCGGCATCCTGCGGCTGCTGCGGCATTCCGACGACGAGCCGCAGGCGATGCCCAACGGCCGCGTCAATGCCGTGTTCGAAGACCGGGAGCGGCGGCTGTGGCTTGGACTGTCGACGGGACTCGCATTGCTCGACCGGCATACCGGCCAAGCGGCGCTGTTCACGCGCGATCCGACGAACTCCGAGAGCCTGCCTGACAACAATGTCATTTCCCTGTACCAAGACCGTGGCGGCCTTTTGTGGATCGGTACGAAGACCGGCGGCGTCGCGCGATGGAACCCGCGCTCGTGGGCGTTCGGTTTGCACGGACTCGCCAACATGGGCGACGGCGTCACTGGGTTCATGACCGATGCGGCGCACACGCTCTGGATCGGCACGTTCGGAGGGGGTCTGCTCGCAATCGAGCCCGAGACCGGTCGGCAGACCCGCTACTGGAGCGGCGCGAAGCCGCCGTTCGCACTGCCCGACGACGACGTGATGGCGCTCGCGAGCGACGAGCAGGGGCGAGTCTGGCTCGGCACGATGAATCACGGCATCCTGCGTCTGGATCCGGCGCGGCGACAGGTCCAGCAATTCGAATCCGTGGCGGCGGATGCAACGACACTGCCGGCGAACGGCATCATGAGCCTGTTGCGCGATGCGCACGATCGACTCTGGGTCGGCACTTACGGCGGCGGTCTGGCACGCATCGATCTAAAGAACGATCGCGTAGTGCGCTATGCGCATGGACGTGACGATGAGTCCGGTCTTTCGGGCGATCGCGCGACAGCGCTCGCGGAGGACCGGAATGGGCTCTTGTGGATCGGCACCGACGGCGGCGGACTCAACGTGCTCGACCCGGTCTCCGGCCGGTTCGCGCACTTCAGGCACGACGCGAACCTGGCCAACTCCTTGAGTGGCGACACCGTCTACACGGTGCATGTCGACGCGGCCGGGGAAATCTGGGCCGGCACCCGCGGGGGCGGGCTCGACCGGATCAGCGGCGACCCGTTCGCAGCAGCCGGCCTGCACTTCAAGAATCTCGGCGAGAGCGACGGGCTGCCCGACAGCACCGTATACGGCATCGAAGCGGATTCGAGCGGCAACCTGTGGGTCAGCACGAACCGCGGTGTGGCGATGGTGCGGCCTGGCGACGGCAAGATCCGGACCTTCCGCCACAGTCACGGCTTGCAGGGCGATGAGTTCAATTTCGGTGCGCACTATCGCGCTCCCGACGGAACTTTGTATTTCGGCGGACCGAACGGCTACAACGCGTTCGATCCCGAGCGCCTATCGGTCGGCGAAGTAAGTCCGCAAATCGTGCTCACGGACGTCGTGAAACTGAATCAGCACGTCGTATCACCGGAGTCGCTGCAAGAGCTCAATCTCGGTTATCGGGACTCCGTCATCACCTTGCGCTTTGCCGCGCTCGATTTTACCGGTCCGGCCGAGAATCATTATGCCTACCGTCTCGTCGGCTTCGATAAGGACTGGGTGTATGCCGGGGACGCTCGCCAGGCGAGCTACACGGATCTCGCCGGCGGTGACTACGTATTCGAGGTGAAAGCGGCAAACGATGACGGTCGGTGGAGCGGGGTGCCGTTGGCGCTGCCCATTCACGTCGCTTCCCCGCCTTGGGCGACCGGTTGGGCGAAGGCCTTTTACTGCGCGGCCGCGCTCGGCGTCGCCCTCTGCGCGTGGCTCGCCTACCGCAGACGCGGCGAGCGTCAGGCCCAGTACGCGCGTCGCCTCGAACGTGAGGTCGAGCTGCGAACGGCGGAACTCGCGGAACGCAACCGCGACATGCAGCGGGCCAATCAACGCCTGCATGAAGCGAGCCTCTCCGATCTTCTGACGGGCCTCGGCAATCGGCGTTCACTGCACGACGCGATGGCGGCGCTCATACATGAATCGGACGAGGTCCACTTCGTCCTGCTGATCATCGATCTCGACGACCTCAAACCGATCAACGACACCTATGGCCACGAGGCCGGCGATGCCGTCCTGCTCGAAATCGCGGCGATCCTGCGGCGCGAATGCCGCGATTCGGATCGAATCGTGCGCTGGGGCGGGGATGAATTCATCGTCATGCGTCCCGATGCGGATCTCGCCGAGGCCGGCGATTTGGCCGAACGCATTTGTGCATCCGTCGTCAAAATGTCCTACCGGACTGAGGGCGGCCAGACCGCTCGCACCAGCTGCTCGATCGGGTTCGCGCAATATCCGTTCATCCCCAGCAAGCCGCGCATGCTCGATTGGGAGGAGACCTTGAGCATCGCCGACATCGCGTTGTACGAGGCCAAACGCGAGCGCAACCACTGGTTGGGGCTCGC
>Ga0116231_10010627_pt1 | contig 14660 bp, 8 predicted proteins | sample S1TSphgellanicum_2_FD_89695 | JGI IMG/M metagenome (GOLD analysis project Ga0116231, IMG submission 89695) | Host-associated microbial communities from peat moss isolated from Minnesota, USA - S1T2_Fd - Sphagnum magellanicum MG | ecosystem: Host-associated > Plants > Peat moss > Unclassified...
GCAAGATGAAACTGATATTCATCAGACTGAAAGCCCAATGCTTCAATGAGGGTGGATTCACAGGATCGTACAAAGGCCTTCCTGAAGTTGGCATCCTCAAAGGCTTCTGAGACGTTCAGGGTGCGCTGAAATCCAGAAAGCAGACGGGCATCTATAAAATCTACTGTTGCACCAATTTCTGCACTGTGCTCTTGGATGCCTGCAACACAACCCTACTTCTGTGCAACTTATCTGAGTTTCAAAACTCACCCAGCTACTACTTCTTATGCTCATGAATTCTCCAAGCTCTAGTGATAGAACATGTGATTCCTAACTGGGTCATAAGTCATGACCTCCTCACTACTTACAAGATGCGTCTGTACAAGAAAATTGGCTTAATAGACCTGGACTTACAATCATCCTGTGCTAAGCAGTCCAAGGATCATGTGAGTGATAGGTTTTTGTGAGTGCTAGGTGTGCCATGTCTATTATGCATGCATCAAGTCGTTTAATGTGAGCTTCACACTCTTGTAAGATAGCTAAGGAATGCATGACACAGTGACAAGAGTTGCACACCATGTGAAAGTTTTGACCATGCACATACTTGTCTTTCAAATCCAGCAGCTTTGCTGTCCCAGTTGTTTTTCAGCTCCCCAAATCTGACTGCAAAACTGCCGTGACGATGAGAGCAGCTCCTTAACAGCAGCTTTCAAGTGAGAACCTGCCCACTGAGATAACACCACCCCCCAATATGACTGACTGCAAAATCAGCAGCAAGATTGTTACCATCTGTGGAACATTTCCCTGGACTGAAAGGAGTGCAAAAAAAGAGACTTAGCATTCCTTGGTCAAACAATTGAGCAAATAGGGTAATGTATAAGAACCACAGGGGTGTGAAATTAAATCAAGGTTGATATTACACACCTTATGATTCATACATATGGTTGTAGTAATTGGAACTCAAGAGGATCCTGGAGACCTTGTCCAAAGCTTGGAGGCTTCCACTACCTGTTCCAATGCCTATAATGGTCCACTACTTTTCAAGATCTGTACTGTTACATCAGTTTCTGCAAAGTGCTTATGGATGCCTGCAACAACCCTATCAATTATCTGAGGTTCAATACTCACCCAGCTACTACTTCCTATGCTCATGAAATTCCCCGAGATTCAGTGCTACAACATGTGATTCCTAACTGGGTCATAACCTCCTCGCCACCTACAGGATGAGTCTCTCCGAGAATCAAATCCTAGTGCTGCAAGGAGTGATATCATGAAACTCTTACGAGTTCCTTCATCTAGCACAAATCTCAAGTGCTTACAGTGGCGTATTCTGGAAAGATACTCACAGTAATTTGGTGGAGACGCGGTTGATGCAAGTATGCTTTAAGTCCTCGACAGCTCCTGACGGGTTTCGCAAGCGGTGAAACAAACACTCGACAATATCGGCGCTGCCCCAATCTTCACATTCCTGACCCAGTGTAAATACCCTGCTATTTGTTATTTCGCCAGCTCTTGGCTGCTGAATACCCCATGATCCGTTGATGCCTCTCCTGGAACGAAGACTAAAGCATCAAAAGCTGCAGCTCGAGAGGCTAAAGTCTCAAGCAACGTATCAGAGCCAAAGTACCACAGCTTACCATGGAACGACTTCTTCATCACAAACTGCAATTCGTTCGGAAACTGATGTCCGAAATTCAATAGGAAAAAGATGCATAGCTGGGAGTTTTTGTTAGCAAACAGAAGATACAAAATACCATCACTTAGATAAAGAGTTCAAATGCGGTACCAGTTGAGTCCTGACGTTTTTTTGGGATGTTGTAAGCAATATGTATCACGCTATGTGTGCTCTCTAGATCATCCTTGGCTTAATGATGGATTCTCAGGAATGGAAGTCTAGAAATAATAATACTGCACCTCGATGAAGTAAAATTCCAAAATCTAGGTAAATCTTGGGACGAGGTGAAGGGAGCACGCTCACCGTGTCAAGCAAGCAGGTGGATTTGCTGTGAACGAACTGACAACCACAAAAAAGGAAGAGCAGAGAGAAAAAAAGCTGTTGAAAGAAGAGACCTTGCACTCGTTGCCCGACAGTTGGGTGTTGCGTATAAATGCTGGACATTACTCTGTGGTGCGATTAACAACCTTAACTTGTTAGCTGAACGAGATTTATGTGTATAACAAGTCTAACAAGCGTAACACGGTTAACATGATTAACAAGGCATTTTGCTACACAAGTCTAACAAGTTTAACATGTGATTAAGTGCGTTGATTCTGTTAGACACACATTTAAAATGTATTGGGAATATACTTTCTGGAGAGCCACTTGTCCAGAAAGCAATTATGCTATTCTTAGCTTCTCCGCGTGTGTCTGGTGGGCTTTCTAGTTAGGAGGTGTGTTTGCCACCTAGGACATGGTTTTTATGTAGCAGTATGGCTGAGGCAGTACCAGAGTAAAGCTTTGCAAGGAGATATAGCTGAGTGTGGACCAAACTCTGGAACAAGATCAAACAAGACAGATGTAGAATCAGTGGCTAACATAAGTTAAACTTGTATGTTTTTCTTCATTTTTCTTCATTTTGACCCCTCCTGTTTCATCAGTGCATAACTTTCTCATTTTTTGTTCAAATTGAGCGATTTAAACTGCTCTGAAATCGCCATCTTAAGCTCTACATATCATCTTGTATTCTAAAAGCAACAAAGTAATATTTAAGGATTTTTTGAGGGGTTCAGAAATAGGCCATGAGCTGTTCGATTGAGAATTTTTTGTAAAAATGATCCTCCTTATTTTGGGGGTCATAATTTTCTGGCCTTTAGTCCAATTTTGTCAATTTTAGTGTGACAGATGCGCCAAGAGGAGGGCTCCATCTACTCTTTGGACATCATAAACAATGGGGCCCGCCCTCCTATAGAAACGGTGAGCAAACCCTACCTTAAGTGTTTGGACATCAGCCTGCTTACCCTACTCAGTTTTAGTTGTAGTACAATTTTACTTGTAAAAAATGGACTTATTGTCTATTTGACATGGTCACATGGTGAAGAATTATGGTATATTCCTAATTTTTTGGTCAGTTCAACATGACGTAACAAAAAAAAAAGTTTAGTACTAGAAAATGGACAATTTAGGGTTAGGGTTTTTTATCTCTTGCAATTTGGTATGTAACTTGTTGAATTTTTTCGTTTTTGTACATGCTGAGCAATGACATAAAGAACCAATGGGTTGGGAGTGATGTGAGTTTATAACTATAAGGTTTTCTTGATTAGTTATTTATTTTGGTGGCTTGTGATGCTTTTAGAGGATGAATGCTAGGATATAGTAAAATGAATGTGATTTTGAGAGGATTTTGGTTAATGAGGAAGGATTACATAAAGGAGCAATGGTGTGTGTGGAGCATGTTTCAACAACCATACTTAAAGGAGGCGAAATTCACAAGGCATCCTATTCCAATTTTCTCTTCTTGACTAAAATAAGAAGGATTGTGAATTTCAATGCTGGGAATGCTTTTATGGAGATTGGTGAATACAAGAAGGAGGTGGAATATATATATAGTGATGTGTGTCGTTTCTTTTTTGAACAAATAATAAAAAAACTTTTGTTACGCAATGATTGGTAGTTTAGTAGAATAAAGCAAAAGTGGAAATAGGATTCTATTTTTTTATGTTTTTTTTTAAAAATAAAAGGAGGATTGGACATGATGACATAATCTAGGTTCCAAGGTTGCCTAGGTCATGCATAATGTTAATGGAAACTTACAAAAAATGTTGAATGTTCAAGTTGAAAAATGTAAGGTGTTACTATAATTTAAGGATTTGAATGTCTTGGGGTTGGGATCTATTTAGTGCGATTGTTTTTAAAAATAAGATTATTTACGAGAGGAAATGAAGTTTAGAATATTTGGGTGCAAGATTTTTATGAAAAAGGGGTGTTTTGCAACTAGCCTTACAATTCACTGTATTTATACACCATGAGTGCTAACAGACAAGTTACATGAGTTGTGTAGTTGCAACTCACTGTATATATAATGCAACTCATTGCAGCTCAATTGCAACTTTGTCAAAACAATTCATTTTCAACTACTATGCAACTCCATTATAGTTGCATCCATGATGTCATGTTAACCTCATTAATTGTCATCCATCTATTAAAATCTAACACATAGCACTATGAAGATTTGTGGACATAAAAATTATTTTATTTTCCAAATATTGTTTTACACCATCCATTGTGATTGTTAATGATGGTCCAAAATTATGACACGTGACATAATCAAAAAGTGCCACATGGCATATTAATTGTATTTTGGAATAAATAAAAAACTATAAATATTTATTTTAGTAACTAGGTAGGTTGTATATAACCATAGGTAGGTAAATAGGTCTTACGACCTACATACCTACATATTACTTAAGACCTACCTACTTAATACTTAAATAAGTAGATAGGAAGCACAAGATTAAATGAACTAAAAAATACTTATGAAATCTTTTTATTTTATTTTATGTTTTGCCTTTAAGTTAAGTTTTTTTGAGTTCATCCCAAAATGGCAAACATATTTTAATGTGAGAACATAAGAGATAAGTTTTTTTTATATAGTATGTAACATGGGATTCGAAGACAAAGAATATCGGTTAAGTCTTTTTGTTATCCCTTAGTTGCAACTTAGGTTAAATTAGCTAATGATTGAACATTTAAGCACTCAAGGCAAGTTGGATCCAAGGGAAGGGCTCCATTATTTTTGGTGTTTAAAAAAAATTTGAACCCCTCCTATTGGCGCATTTGTTGCACTAAAAATCATCGAAAACATAATAAAATTGAAAAAGTTATGGCCCCCCAAAGTAGAGGGGGTCAAGAACTCAAAAAAACAACCACCACATGCTACAAAGGCTAGTTCCCAAACACCAAAAATAATTCCTTATATGTTGTTTTGTTGTTATCAAAGTTCCAAGATAATTTGTAAAACTTCAAATGGTGTTCTTATAACACTTTAAATCGTTTAAAATGGATAAGAAATAAGAAAGTTATGAGGTTTAAAAGTAGGAGGGGTCCAAAGAAAAAAAAATGCATTTTGTAAGTTGGAAAGCTTATTTTTCTTCTTGTTATTTTTTCAATATTCCTTTTCCTTTGCACTTCAAAAATGATTTTGGAATTTGAGTACAACTCCCATAACATTTTAAATCATTCAAAATGAAGCACATATGATGAAGATACAAATAATTAATGAATATATATCCTTATTAAGTTATAGATAGTTGTATTATAGTCATAACATAGTTGAACAGTAATGTTTTAGTAATGGTGCATTACTGGCCATACTAATTGTATTAATGAAAATCATAGTCAAAAACTAATTGCAAATGAATCCCATAATGGGTGGTGGGAATGTGGACACATGGCATGATTGCATGTATGTAAATTGTACACTAGTTGTAACATATTTGTTGTTTTAATGGTTCATTTACAATAGTTCTAAAGTAATTGTTACATGAACTCTTGAAAAAATCAAACATAGTTGACTACATATGTATGTACAATGGGTTTAAATTATTGTATAAAAGACCCATTTTCAACTCACTAACAACTATAATACAATTAAGTAATTTTTTAATGTGGCAATATATTTATCAATACATCGTATTTTTAAAGGGATACTTACACAATAGTTGTACATGAGTTGTTTTTTGAGTTTTAGTTGCAAGGTACTATGGTTTTGATAGACACAATTCCTCATAGTGTCAATTTTCATTAAAAAATGTAAAGTTATATCCAATTGAACCATAAAAGTCTATTGAAACAAAGAAAGAGTTAAGAGGTTACACATGCTTACTTCTATATCGTGTTTAAAAAAATAAAAATCCAAAGAGAAAAAAATGTTAAGTGGGATTAGCGATTTTTAAAGTGTTACAAGGAGGTATTACAAGGTGATATCCTAGATGAAAAGACCAAAAAGAAAAACATTGAACATTTACAATAGAACCTCTATAATTTTATCACCTAGGGACCAGCAGCCAGTGATAAAGTTTGAGAGGTTATAAGTTATGGGAGAATTTGGAACTATGAGGCGTAGGGTTCAAAAGCTGCAGGCTGCTCTTTTTTCCCATTTTCTTTGCATTTTTGATCATCAAGGCAACCCATCTTTGGCAGAGAAAAAAGGTGAAAAAATTTGAAGTCCAGCACTTTTTTTCCAAACCTGCTTGTAACCAAAGTATTATCCCTCCAGCGCACTTCACACTTTGCCCTAAACTAGATATACTTTGGACCAGTATGCACTTGTTGACATATACAACATGGACGAAACTGGGCTTTTCTACCATATGCAAGCCGACAACTCACTTGCCACCAGACAGCTCGAAGGCCGCGAAAGATCACTAGCTATTTCCACCATAATTGATCAAGAAATAAACGAATTATAAAATTATAAAATTGTTGGGAAAGAGGAAAAATGATAAGTTATAAAAATATAAAATTTTTGCTTGGTCCCATTGATGGACCGGGCCGAAGTGATAAAATTTGAGAGGTTATAAAATTTGGGGGGATCAGTTTATAGAGGTTCTACTGTAATCCAATTTATTCTTTTAAATTGTATTTATTGATTTATGTTCCTTTTGTTTATATCATCATCTTTATTATAAATAAATAAATGAAAAGGCAAACATATGAACCTTTCTAAGTTTAATTTTGAAAGTGGTTATGAAAGTGTTATAAATAAATGTTATAAAAGTTATGAACTTGATCCAATTTTTAACCTTCGTATTTCGTTGGTTTGAGTATTCTATACAATGTACAAAGATTTAACAAGTATTGATAAGGTTGTTTATGCATCAAAGTGTGAAAATACTAGTTTCAGATTCATCAATTCCTATGGACAAATGGTTGGTCTACCACCTACCCATGGTGTAACATAGTTCAAGTAAACAACCTTCTTAGGTTGAAAATCTTGTTGAACAACCACCTTGTTAACATGTTTTAGTTTTGATATTTTTGTTATTGGTGGTTCATCATGCATGACTTCCTAATTGTTCCATTAGGTTGTTTGTTGCCATATGTTGCAAATCATCTTATATGAATCGACAAGTTTGTAAAAAATTTCCTTTCTTCTTGTAAAAGGTACATCATTTCAAATTAGGTGTTCCAATCGATTTTGGAATAGACCTTAATTGGAATGTTTTCGAAAGCATGGTTGTAAACATCACTTTAAAATGCAATATAAAAGTACAAGATCATTGAAACCAACATGAGAAATAACTTGCATTCTTACCATTGGGCTTAGCTCTCATTGCCGTAATTGTCTTGGTCAAACAATCATTTGCACTAACCCCCACCCAACTTTGGGGGCTTTTACATAGTCTACATTGGTGGATCCACAAGATATGTTTTAGTGTTAAAAGCATGCACTTTTGGCATTCCTACTACCATCTTTGCATCATCTAGTCATTTTCGTTCATTCAATACCATTAAACATGTGGTTCACCTTGAAAATATTTCAAACTACCAACTAGTCAAAATTGAACTTTTATCCTCCTTACGTCATCTTTTAATAGGATTTCCAAAGCAACATGTACCCTTCCTGTTGATTGTGGTGTTTATTTCAGTTGAGTATATAACCACATGATTACATATTGTTGTCATGGAAACTCAAATTACTAGGACACAACTTCAACAAGTTCTTCACCTTCTTTTCACATTCTTACCATACTATTTCTTACCCTTGTAGAATCATTATGTGGGTAGTGTTGCAACAATTTGATGCCCATTAATTGCATCTCACACTATTGATTACTTGATTTAGAAAATCCTTGCTCTTTGACAAGTCTTGTTTCATATTTTAGTATAATAGGAGTACTTCAAAGCACATTTCTAAGGGTGCTTGCAACTTTTTTTTTTTGTTTTCCACTTGCATCGCTTCTTAACCTTGTATTTTTTTATCCTTTGCATGTTCCAATTGCCTCTATAGACTTTTAATTACCATTTAAAACATATTTCATAGAGTGTATTCCTAAACCAATTTAGTCAACTAGTTAATTCAACCAAATTAAATTCCTCGTAGAAATTACCATTTATAATTCAAATCTTAACCTTATTCACAAATTGATTCAACAATTCTTATAAACAACAACCAAATAAGGTTCCTATGTTTTATAAAAAATAGTTAGAACATGAACTTACACACAACATCTTTGAATCTTGAACAAAAAACAACAAAATTGATTACAAAAATTCCCCCAAAATATTTGATTCCCAAGGATGGTCACCAAATGGTAAGTATTAACTCTAATTTTATGCAATTACTATCAAAATAATGTTTCTCACTACAAATTTTTAGGTCTATTTATAACTCTATTATTAATAGTCATGACATGTCCATTACGTATAGGTACTAACAAGTTTTAGTTATTAAATTCTTTAGTTCATGTTAGTTTTCTTCACCATAACCTTTACATATTTTGCCATGTAAAGTAAGTGATCCTCCACGCACACAAACTTGCAAAAAAAAGTCATTTACAACAAAAGCAAGGAGAAGAGGAAATGTTGCGCCATTTCCATCCAAAACCCCATTTGAAAAAATAAAAAATTCAAAAATTTTACAACATGTTCCATGTTAAATCAATACTAAACATTATCTACCTATCTAGTTTTAATTTATTTACCTATCCCTTCACACTCATCTTCATGACTAATCATGGAAAGTACCAGTTCAGTAGTAGCCCAATAAAATATGGGTGATGAAGCACTAATAAAACACCACAATCCAATCCATGTTACTAAAGTGGCTTGACATGTTTGGCACTTTGATGCTAAAGATGTAATGTATTTTTTCATAACGGTGAAATCATGATCAAAAGAGTTAGGGGTGCCAAGGTGAAATTCCTTTTCCAAGGACTACACATGACACGACTCATTTCTGCATTAGTTTATAACTTAAAATATTGTATTTCAAATACTAGATTTAACATTACATTTTAGATATAAATAAATTTTAACTACAAATTGATTTTATATCATGTAGATTATGCATTCATGCCCTTTATCACATATGTATGAACAACTTTTGTTAAAACCACATTTTCAAAATCCATAATTTTCAAGGTCAAGAGCACTTTTGAGCCAAATGTGCTCAAATGGGTTACAAAAACAATTTTCATTAGTTCAAGTCCTTTTGCCCTTCTAACCATGAATGTTGAAATCCGCTCTAATTTTCAAAAGGAGTCATGCACATCTTGTAGAAAAAAAAGATGTTTGAAAAAAAAAAAAAATTGTCCACTTTCAAGGTTTTAATGCTTTGAACATGCAAGAACATTTTGATTTGTGTCAAGCTTTGAGCATGTAAACTTTGTGATTAATGGAAAATAATCCCAAAAACATTATGACAATCCAAATTATTATGTTTCCCTTGTGATTTTTCAAACTTACAGAATTGTAATTTTAAGGAATGTCAACTCACTTAAGTGGCTCCTTTGATTATGATTTTACCCATAAGTTTTGGCATAATCATTAAGAAATTATGAAAATGTAATTTTTACTTGTTAATTACACCTTATCAATTTTTTAGAAATCTTGAACTTTCTCTCATAATTATTTGGTGCCAAACTACTAAGTTGCTATAGTAATAATTGTTATTAAAGAAAAAACTAATATGAAACATGATATTCATATATTAATATTTTCTCTAATTAAAAAAAATGGTGATCAACCTTAGAAAAATTTAGTCAAATCTAGTTATATACCAAATATGAAATAAAAATCATTAATCACATTGGAAAGTTAATTTGGACAAAAGATGGTGGATGAAAGTGATTACTTTGAACATCCCACACTTTATAATTTTTTGGGGGATGGATTTTGCAATACTTGTGTTGGTGGTGTTGCACCAGCATTAGAATACCCATTTTTAAAGTTTCACACCATGGCCAAAAATGCCAATTATTCTACCCTTTTACACCCATAGTCCTCCCATTGGCAAAATGTGTAAAGAGGAAGTTATATATTACTAACTAAAGTCTTTTTGGTTAATTGCATTCCCAATGGTGGTTCCCCACCATGGGGAATTACCATTGGAAAGCATTGAACCAAAAAGGCTCTTGGAGGACAAGATTAGTGAAGAACAACCATTACGAACATAATGAAACAAAGGCTTTCAACGACTAGATCAAATGAGAATATTCATTGATTATTGATGGGATGTAGCTCCCAATGTGATTTTTGATTAACCCCAAACCCTTTTGCTATCTAGGAATTAGTTGTGAAATCTTGGAGGCAATTATTTTGACCTTTATGCACACAATTAAAACATTTTCTTAAAATACATGTAGGGTAAGGACTAAGGATTAATATTGGTTTGGTATTAGGCATGTGCCTAGTATCTACTATCAACATTAGTAGCAAGGAACCTTTGGTGTTGGGTGGTTCTAAAAAATGAGGTGATAATTGGTTAGATTTATAGGACGGTTCCCATTTTGAAAATTGATAGGTATTACAAATGGTGATACCTTGACTAAAAATTGATCCATTAGTTCTCATTGGGTTGAAAAATGAACTTATCAAACCACCCAAGGCATTTAAATGTTAAGAAAATGAAAACCTTCTCAAATATTAGGACATACATAATTCCGACTCTTAATAATATGAGTTTATGCTAACATTTAAGGTGTAGGGTGATTAGTAACACTTATTAATCTAGGTTTTAAATTAGAGAGTAATAATTTAAAAACATTAAGATTAAAGATGACATTAAATCTTTTTTTGGTTAATGATATTGATTATTTTAAATTTTATGAATTGCGAGAAAAAAGATGAAATTTTAAGTTAATTTCTTTTAATAACAAATGTGTGAGAATCAACAATGTGAGAACTAAACATGGGGTTTTTTTTTAATTTTTTGAAACCCTAGGCAATTTTCTAGAAAAAAATTTAAAACTTAAAATTAAAATTTATCTGGTTCTTTAAAACTAAGCTAATGACCATAATCACTCAAATCAATAGTTTTCAATAAAAAATGCAAATCACCCAACATTAGACCCTACTAGTCTAGTATGAGTTGAAGTAATACCATATTTATATTTATATTAGCCTGGTTAGGATGTTAGGATTTGAAGTAATATTAACCTTGTACCAATTGTATATTTGTCTCAATATAAAATATATATTGGCCAAAATGAATTAGCACCCACTAATGCACCAATTAGCTATTTTGTCCATAGGATGGGTTACGTTTTTCATCTGGTTCTCCACCCTATGTTAGCCCAACATTGTACCACAATCAACCTTTTTGGGTTGTTGACCTTTGGCCCTTTTTATTTGTTGGGTGTTTTTTTTCAATCTTGACCATACTATTTTTTAACTTAGTTACCCTAATTCCCTAGCTACCCCACTAACTTAACTACATTATTGACCTACATCTTGGTTCTACCTACCAACCCTTTGCCTATTTACCATCTATTTCTTCATGGTTAAACTTCTCTCTTGGCTAAACCTTTGTTTTTTGGCACAACTTTTAACTCTTCTTAGTTAAACTTATATATTTTAACAATACCTCCATCTCTTCATGGCTAAATTTCTACATGTTGACAAAATTGATATAAATTTTTAATTAAACCTTTATCTCTGAGCAAAATTTTTATTTCTTCATGGCAAAACCTTATTTTCAACAAAACCTACATATATATTGGGTTAAACCTCTATGTTTTGGCAAAATTTAAAATTTTTTCTTGGTTAAACCTATATATCCCTAACAAAACCTCGATCTTTTCATGGCTATTCCACTACATGTTGGCAAAAGTTCTATTTTTTTAATTAAAATTTTACCCTCTTGGTAAAACCTTAACCTCTTCCTAATTAAATTTTTACCTTTCATTAAAACCTCTATCTTTTCTTGGCTAAACCTCTACCACTTAGAAAAACTTAAACTTTTCCTAGCTAAACCTTAACCTTTTGGCAAAAACTTTATATTTTGTGGTTAAACTTTTACCTCTTAGTAACACCTCTATCTCTTTTTGGTTAAGCCTTTACAAATTGGAAAAACTTCTAAGTTTTCATCGTTAAACTTACCTTTTAGCAAAACTTCTATCTCTTCATGGCTAAATTTCTACCTATTAGCAAATCCTCTATCTTTTCTTGCTTAAATTTTTGTCTTTTGGAAAAACTTCTATTTTTTCATGGTTAAATTTATACTTATTGGCAAACCTCTAGCTTTTGACCAAAAAAAATTATTTTCTTGATTTAACCTAAAGACTATTTTTTTGACAAAATCTTATAACAAAACTTTTTGGATATGTTATTAACCTAGTTACATTATTGACCTAACTTGTTTTTTATTTGTGTACATACCTACTTGCCTAATCAACAACCTACTTACATACCTATTTATGTACCTACCCACCCACCCACCCACTCACCTACCTATCCACCTATTTTATTTACCTACCTACCCACCCACCTATTCACCTACCTACTTATCATTTACACAATGTTAATGTTTGCCAATGTACGTGACACAAAATATGAAGGTATTGCACTAAATGAATGAACAACCATTTTAATCATATTTGACCCCTTGATGTCAATAAATGGTAACCTTCAATGCGGGTATTGCACATTCCATCAACTTTTATGACCCAAATGTAAGTATTGCATATTTTGGTAGTTATTGTTAAAAGCTAAAATAGTTGAAAATCCAATCACAAAATAAAATATCCACATATGAAAACAATGTCATTTCAAATACAATACACCTCAATAATTATTAAATGTTTGTGACCAAAATGCAAGCATTCTTTTTCTTCTTATTTTTCTTTTTGATTCCTATTTTTTAAAAATATTTTTTCTATAGTGTTTCATTTCTTTTGAATTCTTATTTTTCTAATTTTTTTCTCCTTCTAAATTCTTTTTTTCTCTTATTCTAAATTCTTCTTTTTTATTATTTATCACAATTATTTTTTTCTTTTTATTTTTATTTTTTATCATCATCATCATTTTTTTCATTGAACATGCATATTTTATGCTCAACATTTGGGTATTGCATAAATCGTCCAAAAACATGAACTGGCATCTTATGTTTCAAATGTGGGTATTGCAAAATCATTTTAACAAAACTAATGTTTATTTTGTGACCTTTATGCAAATATTTCACATTGAACTTTATGTTTTTGAAGTTTTTTTAGTGCAATGACACAACATTGTAATATGTTTCAAATTTGTATTTTTAGGAATTTGTTTTACAATATATTAATTCAATGCTCACATTCAAGGCATGCAAACATACAAACATGAGGTTACAATTGCAATAAAACAAAACTTGTATGTATTGATGCAAAATATCACATTTATCAAAACTTTTTAAAATGTCCAAAAATTGGAAAACATGAACTTCATGCTATTGTTTATGCAAAAGAAACCGAAGTAAAATATACATGCTATTCTTTAACTTCAAGGGACCCTTTTCTAAAATTATTTTCATTAGCCACCATGTCATGTGTTCATTTTCACATACAAATACTTGCAACAAGATGCATTTTATCATTTTTGAAGGTGAATGAAGAAAGTGTCAAGTTGAAGTGACCACACTGAAGGTAAGAAAATAAACTCTTATTTCATTCATTTAATTTTTTCTTTTCATAGTGTTTCAATTTTTATTCATCACTCATTCCTAAAAGATTATTTTGTATGGCATTTGTATATGTTTATATAGTTATTAATTTCTATGACATTTACCATTAAAATTGTTTAGGTGTATATAAATTTTTTTGGGGTAATTAGTTTTAAACTCTAAGGCTAATGCTTCCATTCATTATAATTTTTAATTGATTAACTTTAAAATTCAAAACATAGTTGTTATAAATGTCTTTTGTATTCCATTTGTAGTTTTGTTTGTATAATCATTAGGTTGAGAGCGTTTATCATTAGGATTATTTAGGGTTTTAAATTTAAGGCTTAATGAAATGTGTGTTGATTTATTTAGGTTGTGTTTTCAAATCAAGATACAACTCCTTTGAATGTGATATCATCCTTTAACATCAACAGTATGCTATTTTTTCTCAATCATTTTTTTTATAAATTTTTTTGTTCCTAATTTAAGGAAATCAATTTCCTTGGATGGTTTTAATACGGTCATCAAATTTCACTAAGAATGTTCCTTGTTTGATATATGGATCTAGCATTTTGGCCTCCCATAGATAGTGTGGATTTAGGGTCATAATGTCAATATTACATTTTGCCACCCATATATAGTGTGCATCTTTAAATTGTTATGTAGGTATTGCATTTCCCTCTCCCATATATAATGTGGATTATGGTCATAATGTGGGTATTGCACTTTGCCCCCGCATACAGTGTGCATCTTTAAATTATCATGTAGGTATTGCATTTAGGGTTTTCACATATAGTGTGGATTAAGGTCATAAAGTGGGTACTGCATTTTTCCCCCATATACAATGTGCATTTTTAAAAAATCATGTAGAAATTGCATTTAAAGTTCCCACATATAGTGTGGATTAGGGTCATAATGTGGATATTGTAATTTTCCCCCATATACAGTGTGCATCTTTAAATTGTCATGGAGGTATTGCACTTATTTTTTCCATAAATAGTGTAGTTTGTTAACTATCATGTGGGTATTACATTTATATTATCCATAGATAATATGGATTAAAAATTTACAATTATGGCCATAGACCATATCATATGTTCTCCA
>Ga0116231_10010628_pt1 | contig 14659 bp, 5 predicted proteins | sample S1TSphgellanicum_2_FD_89695 | JGI IMG/M metagenome (GOLD analysis project Ga0116231, IMG submission 89695) | Host-associated microbial communities from peat moss isolated from Minnesota, USA - S1T2_Fd - Sphagnum magellanicum MG | ecosystem: Host-associated > Plants > Peat moss > Unclassified...
AAAAAAAAAAGAAAAATAAAAAAATAAATAAAAAAAAAAGCCACCAACTAGTATAAAAAATTTTGAAAAAAAAAAAAAAAAAAAAAAACTACGTATCATTCTTAAGAAGAAAAAACCATTTTCAAATAGTTTCAAGTAGCTAGCTTAGTGTCAAACATGTTGGAATAACTTGCATTAGAAGAGCATGCATCACAATAGCGTGTTGGAGCAAGTAGTGTCAAAGGAACATGAGTCAAAACATTGGAACTAGGTAGTGGTAGGTTCAAAACATGGAGATGGAAGGGCAAAACAAATTTGTTGGAGAAGGCGTCAATGCAAGTGCTTTAAGAAGGGCATTGGAGCAAGCATGTAAACCTCCTTTTTTCATTGAAGAACTTGGAAGTTGCTACAATAGCAAATCATGATAGGGTTTCAACTTTGATGCCCAAGTTCTATAATGATCAAAGTGTTTCAAGTTTGTTTATGCTTTGAACATTGATCCATGAGTCATTAGACTAGCACAACAATTTGTTGGTGCTTAACAACGATGATGATAAGTGACAAAACTATGATTGCTTTTCATGATAATGGCAAGTGATGGATCTTAGTAGGCAATGGTAATGGCAAGCTATAGTAGTTAATGAAGCTATGTGGTGTAATGAATTATGGCAAACAGTAGAGCTCTAGCAATGGTGGAAATTTAATAACATGAAAATGAAATTTCAAAACATCTTATGGAAATGAACTATATGTAATATAATGCCTTAGATTATGTCACTTAACCTAAGGTAATATAATATTCTAAACTATGGCACCTAAGCTATACTTATCTATTCATCCACCATTAAATGTCCATGTTGTTCATCATGTGTCAATATTAATGTAGGTGTTGGTTCACCCAAGGTATTGTGAATTAATATGATGTGTGTAAATGTAAACGATTACACTTACACACCCAAATTATTCACAAGTACATTGCATGCCATGTATTTTTTTAACACATACATTGGGGTGAAGTAAGTGATTGTCAAATACATTTACATGGTGCCTTGTAAGTGTTTTGAGATGGTTAAGTGTATAAATGTATATACTATGTACCCTTAATAATTAAACCAATTTGCAATCCACATGGTTTTTATGTTAATAATAATACAATTAAAATGACTATAAAATCAAATTCATTTGTTTGAAATGACTAACTATGTTTGATTATTATAATCGAAATTAAGTTTGTTACTTTTGACTAAAAAAACTATGTATTTAGTCAAAACAAACATGGTGTATATGGCACCCATGTGGAATTGTCCAAATTGATTAATGTGCTTAAAATTAGTCATGTAAATATAACTAATTATGATTGTAATGTTATTTTTGATGATGTGGTAATTTTAAAATAATATAAAATATTTATTTCATTTAAAAAATACATTATAAAAACAAATGAAAGTAGATTATGGGTGTCATATTCTGACTTGATGTTTATAATGATTCACATTTTTATAAAAAAAAAGGATAATTCAATTGAAATATAAACAAATGACATGTGAAAAAATGGAATATGAAATTAATTTTTAATTTTTTAATTTATTACAAAAATTATAATAACTAATGTATATGAAAAACTTGAATTAATTTAATTAATTAAAATTTTAATTTATAAAAAATAACTAAATCTATAAAATTTAAAGCATATGAATTTTGATTGCATAAATTCAAATATGAAAGTTCTTCTAATTTTTTAATAAAATTATTTTTCACCTAATATTTAATACATTTTGAAATTAAAAAGAATTTTCATTATCATTATAATTACTAATTAAAAATAAATTAAACTGAATAATGATAATAAATATGTGCATTCTATAATCAATTTTATCATGAAATTATTTAATTATATAATATGGCTATAATGCATTATATTTAAAAGGTATGCATGTTTATATATTTTTGATAATAATTTATATCACCATATGAAGTGATGATTGGATGGTAAAAGCCTTGGGTTGTGGCAAAGAAAGTGAGGTTTCAAACCCCACTTTGAACATGTTATGATCATAATTTCATTATCATGACATATCATGTGTTCATCAAACTATAATTTGCAATCTACATGAAAAAAAACAAAAAACCAAAGAAAATCACATGTTTGATGTAACAATGTTTTGAACTTGTTATTATTTTAATCCAAAAAATTAAATAAATAAATAATAGTATTTATAAAATTAATAATTAATAATTCAATATTTCCATGATAACTAATATTTTCAATCATCTCAATCATTTTAGACAGTTGCCACATCATCTAATATCTTTGGTCATCTTAGTCATTTTGAGTCATTTTAGTCAAAACAAACTAAGTTAAACTTGAATAAAAAAATTATTGGTTTGTTTTGGCTAAATCCATTTTTGTCTAAAATTCAATAGACTAAAAACAATCATAAAAACCAAGATAAAAACATGATTTTGTGGTAGTGTTAGTTGTGCATACATCCCAATGCGAGCGCATCCCAAACCTCAATGTTTTTCTTACAGTGGGCCACTTTGATTAGCCTTTCAAAAAAAATAAATGCATCAAACTAAAAACTTATATTTGGGGAGCTTTTACTACTCTCATATTATGGAAGTGTATATTCCTTTAGGCAAACTATATACCATACAATAACACACTTTTGGGCAAAGGGTATGGGACAAACTATGGTGTTAATGGGGAATGTTTTAGGTGCATCTTTGGTGCATGTTGCCTTGTTATTGTTATTTGAAAGTTGGGAGAGAAAATCAAAAGGATTAATGATGTGTGGAGAAATATTAAGCATGCATAACATAAGACTCCTAATAATTTTTATTGTCGAAGGAAGATAAGTTCATTGTCATAATGTCAAATGACATGGAAATAGGAAAAATTCAAAGTATCCAATGTTTTGAAATACATGAAGAATGAAATGCACTTGGTGAATAAACATCAAATTCACTTCACAATCACATTAAATGTAGAAAATTTTGCCTAACATAACAATCACCCAAAAAATCAATGATTTCAATAATATTATATTCATATGAAAGATGAAAGGTTGTTTTCTTTAATTATTTTTACAAACAAGATAATAATCTATGAAAATAATAGTAACAATGTAGGGTGTTTTTATGAAAAATATGCACATGGATCTAAAATGCTAGATTACAAGTGAAATCTAGTAAAAACTTGGTTTCAATTCATTCATTCCTTTTTCTTGAAGTTTGATGAAAACCATAAAGGCTCCTAGGACTTTGCAAACCTTTATTTTCATACCAAATTGAATGGCACACATAGGTTGAAAAATGTATAATTATTCATCAAAACATCTATGGAAAAAAATCATTTGCATGTCAAATTGGAGGATATCAAGAGCTTTTAAGTTCTTTCTATGCAATGGTATTCAAACAATGTGGTATTGAATCATATTTTATATGCAAAGATTTCATAGTAATCAATGTCATAGGTTTGAGGGTAACCTTCTGCAATTAAAGTTTTAACCATCAATCAATAAAACCATATAATATAATTCACCAAAACACCCATTTATACATTTCATTGATTTTCTTCCAAGAGGAAGATTTTTTAACATGGTTAGTTTTAAATTTTTATTAAGGACATGTATTCATCACACATGGTGTGCCCTCATGGCAACTTGATAACTATTACATTCATTGGACATTTAAGAAATTCCAATCACAACAATGTCCTATGTTAAAAACACACTAGGATCATCCACTTTAGGCAAAATTTGATGTATAATAATGTAATAGTGTGTAATAACCTTGAACTTTGATGACAATCTTTTTGAAATCTTAAAGTCAAGTAAAAAGCTTTGGAATATGCATGACAACTTTGTGTTCAAAATAAAAATTTATTTTTAAAGTTAAAGATAATATTGATCCAACTGTGATTGTATAAATTCAATATACATACATAATTTATATGACGTACATGTTAATCTTGGATTTGATAGCCATAAGATCTAATGTTTGTGATTCATGAAACTTTCAAATAATAGTTATTAAATAGAAGGTTTTATACTATCCTTTTAAAAACATTACCACTGTAATACCTTATGCATATTTACATATCCTAACTCAATTTCATGTTATGTTACAAAGTTTTAATTTCAATCAAATTATAATTTGTAGGCCATTATACTATTATTGGCAGACTTGGTACTATTTAACTTGGGTTAAGGACTTTTGAAATTGTGCAACTATTGTGTCAAATAATATCCAATTTGCAATATACAAATTTGTTTATGGTTTCAAAATATTGGTTAATAAAAAAGTAGAAGTCAAACTTTAAAAAGATCAACATTGAAAAAATGTGTAATTCAAATATCTATAAATATGTTTAAAATTCATTATATATGAAGATGAAAGAATACCAAAAAAATATTTTGGGGCACACATACTTCATAATCCTTGGATTAATAATGTTTTTGGATCCTATGAGTGTAATTGAATGAGTTTGAAAATTTATATTAGTGGCATAATAGACCAATTTTTTCCACATGTCATAGAGTTGCTTCAATTATAATAATAAAATAAGATAAAAAATACCAGGTGTAGATTGAAAGGATTGGGAAAGGATAATGAATTTAATCATATTGTACAAGCTCTCAAGTACCACAACATGGGAGTGGATCTCAAATTCATCCTCCATATCCTTGGTATAATTTTTAAAATACAATTATGTTGGTTTTTATGTTAATCTTTCTTGAATGATTACAACATTTTTAATTCCTAGTATGCACATGTTGTAAGACTTTCAATCACACTTGTATGCAAATTGTTTGAAATGCTACTCAAAATTATATAAATATGCATTAATTGAACTATTGCATGGAAACATATTCCCCACCTTACAATTTAACATACTTTAATAATGGTTTTTTCAATCTTTGCAACTTAGGGCTTGATGATTGATACCATATTGCTGGAAACAAGAAGGTTATAACCTAAAGAAGCAATTTATAACATTTTTAGACACATGCACTGGAATTTTGCTTCTAAAAAATTTAATAGCATCATGTGGAGGAAATTCCTAAAATCCACTTGACAAAAGACTTTGAAAATGAATAATTGTTAAACCAACTCCAATAAATTAAAAACAATAATTATCATTATTATTAATTTTATAATTTTCTTTAAAGAATTTGCTACACATTACGTTATAGGTTGCATTATTTTAATTTTGTCTTGTAATTATATTTTCAAGTATTATAGAAAAATGTTGTAGTAGATATAACGAAATGTTGAAAATTATAAACTTTTTAATTGTCATTATTGATTGTTATTGTGAAAAATTAATTGATTTGCTTCTAGGGAATTGTTTAGTTGTGTGCTTTTTAAAAATGAAATAACATTAATGTTTTGACATGAGTTTTTAAAGGCTATTTATATGATTATAACATTTGACACATATTTTGAATTGATACAAGTGTAATTCATATACAATGATTGTTAGCATCATAACATTAAACCATGCACCCAATTAATTATAATTAATATTATTTTTAGATCCTCCCAAATTAGGACATAAAAACTTGTGAACTTTAAAACATTTGTCCATGCAAAGTGTTTGTCCCCTATTCAAATGATAAAAATGGGGTGTAAGTGGGATATAAGGATTTGTAATTGACCTCTTGAATAACATAGGATTGGTTCAATAATATTTTTAGAGTCAATTCTTAAATAATAATTTTAATAATGCTTAATTGATGTTTAATTTAATATATTGTTTTTATTCACTAGTTTTGGGTTTTTTTTAATGTTTAACTTGGGCATTCTACATTCATTGGATTACTTTCAAACTTATCTAAATTTTATGTTGATGTGTTAAAAAGTTTGATAGTGGCATGAATACAACATTAATTTAATTTATTAAACATGCAAACATGTTAAATAAGACACTAGTTATGCCACAATTGGCTTGTTTGATTATGTTTACACCTTCAGAAACTCTATATCAATATGGAAAAAGAAGTGAGGTGAATAATTGACAATTCGGCCCAAATTTAAAATGTTGAATATCAAATTTTTTTGTTTCATTATAGGACTTTAAGTTCCATAATTTGATTTTTGTAATTTTCATGCTTATATTTAATATATCTTAGAGGTTGAGAGGTCTTCATTATTCATTGCATTTAACATATGTTGATCCATGAATAATGATTATAAAAGGGTTTTAATAACATGAAGTTCATTTTGTTTAGAAAACAATGTTGATGTTGGACACCTCAAGGTCCATAATGTCTTAAATTTTCAATAAATGAAAATGTGAATGAAAAAATAAACCATAGTTAAATAATTTGCACAACCTTCATGCATGGATGAATACAATAAAATTGATGATCCATGGAAACATGGACAATCAAAGAGGTGGAAAAGAAGTGGCAAAACAATCATAGAACATTATCATACCACAAGGCACCCTCCATACCTAATCATGGGCACACTTGTTAATTTCAAATATCACATGTAAATAAAAAATTGTTTCTAAGGTATCAATTTTATGTAATTCAATTATCTAATTGCACATATACAATATCTTGCCATTCATTGTACATAATTAGCTAAATTGATTTTAGATCCTTGTTTTACTTCAAATTAGTCTTTTTAGTCACATTTTGACATTAAAAAGGAAGAAGTTAAGAGAATTAGATTGTTTGAAAGATGAATAAGGTTGAAAATTCTTGAACAATTTTTTTTGAACCATTAACTTGGGTGATCTTCCATTCAATTTTTTAACAATTAGTAGGTCTTGCAATCTTTTAAATCAATGTTGGTAATCCTTAAACCCTTATGACTTTCTTTTCAAAGTTTTTAGAGTTTGGCCATAATATTCCTCAAGTGTAAACCTTTGTAAAACCTTCCTTATACCATAACACCTTTTTAGGTTAAAATTATTTTATTTTTCAAAACCCACTTTGGCAATTAAAACATTGATTAACAAAATTTTGACAATAAATATAGGTAATTTCTTTGACAAATTTCTAGACTTTGAACCTCTAACATAATGAAACAAGTTTTTTCAATGTTTTATATTGTGTCTTTTTGCAAAAATGGGAAACATGATGCTCCACCAAATTATAGGATAGAGAAACTTGTCAATTATTGAATACTTGCTATCAAGTGGAGTGGCTTAAAATAAGAGGCTCCTAGGTTTCCACCAATCTTTGTATTTTTCCCTCCTATATAAATTTCTTAAAATTTGGCATTTCAAACAGATAATTTCTAGATAATTCAGTATTTTCAAAAATAATTTAATTACTGCCAAACTTCAAAAGGTACTATGGTGCTATGTATCAAATTTAGCATATGATGTTTTACTTGTAAGCAAAGTAGTATTTTAGAAAAAATAACACCTTGTGGTAAGTTAAAAAATTTATTTGAAGCATACATGGTCCTTCATTTAAATCAATACTTAAATTGTTTTTACATCATAAACATAAATAATACCATATCTTTGGTTTCACAATGTAGTTTTCTTATATACAACCCTTGTATTCCCTTAGGCTCCATTACTAGCACAAAAAAAAGAAAAAGAATAAGAAGATCACTAATATGAAAAGGAAAAGGCAACACATGATGCACGGTGTAATATGATGCATTTATTAAACCTAGTTTTAATAAAAAAATTTATTATCATTTCCTTTTTAGTCAATTTGGTGATAAAGAATTGTGATTCCTTGTAAATATGCAAGTTTCAAGATCTTTCAATTAATGCTTCCATGTAATGTGTTTGTACATATTGGTTTGATTGAAATTGTACGTTTTGTATATTATGTTAAAAGAATTTTCATTCAAACAAGAATTGTGGAATTCATGCCATTATTTTTATCTTTGTGTTATCTCATCAAGAATCTTGTGTGGGTTGGCTATTCCTTGGTGAGCAAAGTGAATATCTTCATAAAAGTTAATAAAAATCCAACTTGACCTTCATGGAAAAATTTGTGCCCTTGAACTTACCAAGCCCCTCAAGATGTTATGAAAAATGTTTTGCTTTTCTTTTTGGGTCAAAATAATAATTATAAATTTCAATTTATGAGTTATTTACAATGACAAGCAAACAATATAACCTCCCATTCTACTTACATCAAGAGATGTAGATGCAAGGTTTCGTATGATGTTGTATACATACACACCTTTTTGTTTTGATTCAACTTTGTAATCTTTGTATTGCAAGATGACATTGTAAAACTATATATACACATTGTGCTTGAATCAAGTGCCAAGTGGAATTGCTAAATTGTTGGGTGTTCCTTAACTGATTTTGTATGCCATTTACAACAATGCAACACAATTACTTTTAGTGCTGAAACAAGTGCTGGCTAAAGTAGGAATTGATGTTGAAGACTTAGACATGAAACCCAACTTCAAATAAGTGACACATCTCAAAGACCGAATACATGGATTTTCCAGTTGTTGATGATATTCATACAAACATAAACTAATAGAACAATGGCAAGTGATCCAATTATTGATGTTAAACACAAAAGGCACAAATATTAACTTAGACCTGCCATAGCCTAGCATTCACTAGTATTTATTGCTTTTAAAGCATTATTATTAGGTAATTTCTAGGTTGAACAATGAAGTATGGTTTCAACTTAATGATACTTTTTATATTTGTCCCATAATTCTACAAATGCTCTAGGATCAAATTTCTAGATCCAATAAATCTTAGGCTTCATTCCAAGAGAAATTTGATGGAACTTCATGTCGACACAAACTTACAATAAAAAAAATAGGACAATTGTTCTTGGACTAGTCAACAAGCTTAAGCTAAATATTTAGACTTGGGAACTTGCATACATGTTCATTGAGCTTTTCAAACGTTTGAAGACATTTCACACAAATTGACATCTGAATAGAATAATTCTTGGATATACGAATAAATGGTGAAGTAAGAATATCTTCATCAAATATGAAATGGGATCCATTTAATTCAAGGATTGGTTGGACCTAAATCAATGCAGCACACATATCTTTCCTTGAAAGATGAGTAATGCCCACTTTAGATGAGGTCTAGAGTTCAAATTCCTAGGAACCACTTTGGACTCATTTGAAACAAATTGAGTCCTAGAATTGGAGCTGCATTGGACCCAAGCTTGCATCTTGGTTCTTCAAATCATGAGCTTTCCTTTTTAGCTCTTTATTTATTTATTTTTTGGGTTTGAACCAATAGATTTTCCCTTCAAAATGGTGCCATGTAAGTTTAGCCTTGATTTGCCACTTTTTGGTCTTAGGCCCTCATCTAAAGGCTGTGAGTCCAATTTAGGGCTCTTATCCAATAGGATCGCTCTATTTCATTAGACCCTGGACCTTGGACCCTCATCTAAAGTGGCCCTAATAATTATAAGTGTAGGTAGTTACAATAAACTAGGTACTTTCAAAGAAATTGATATAAACCTTTCACACTTTGGTAGCCCACCAGGCACTTGTCTTTTCGTGGCATTTTGTCCTTTTGATATTAAAGTTACCTGTAAAGTCGGGCGATCAGGGGGGCGAGAACGGCCAGTTTCGGCATACCAGGGCATCAAATGCCTAGCTGGGAACAAAATTTTATAAAACCAAATAACTTGGACCCAAACTAGTTTTTCCAACAATTTTGGTGGTAAACTGAGTTTCAACTCCTCTTTCCTTTAACCTGAGCGCCTTCACTAGTGCTACATATATTTTCACTACCTATACAACTACTATAATTACTCCCAAACCTTGTGCATTAAATGCTGAGTTTCAGCATTTCATACTGAGATTTAATCAAATTTCCTTACTTTGTAGATACCACTGAAAGAGGGGATGGGGGCGAAAGAGAGGGTGCAATTTACTGATAACTTTATTGTCAAGAACTTTTCAAATTTAGTATTTGTGTTCCAAAAAGCCTCCCACGGGAGAATTTCTAGTTTTACGTTTCAGGGAGCTTACAAAAGGTACCTTACACTATTGTAAGATTTGTAGATTTGAAATCATTCTTTACTTTGGGAAAGGAACTGTTGAGTTGAGGCTCTTCCTGGATTCTTGAGCCCAGCCTCGAATCATCAACCTCAGCAGATGTGTTTTCTCTTGCCTCACCAGATGTTGATGCAAACCCTCTTTACACTGTGGAAACATGGGGAAGCGTTGATACAAAACCCTCTTTACACTGTGAAAACAAGGGGAGAGTTGATGCAAACACCCTCTTTACACTGTGAAAACAAGGGGAGAGTTGATGCAAACCCTCTTTACACTGTGGAAATTACTGGAGTATTGACACGAACCCTTTTTACACTGTGGAATTTTGTTCGTTCCCCGCCTTTCTCTCGTGAAGAGGGATCCCATGGACTCCTGCCATCCCTTGCCCAGTAAAGGTCCTGTCTCAAAAGAGGAAGTGCTTGGTGTTCTTGGATGTTTTCCAGAGAACCGCCTTCACCTAGTCTCATGGGTGTGCTAGTATACACACCTTTAATTATTTATTTCCTGCCGGATCCGTGGGTGTTTGGTTGTTCCTGCACTCCAGGTCTCCTGTTGTCTCTTGCATTCTCTTGAAGGCCAGTGGGGTCTTTCAAGTCGAGTTGGTGGACTAGTTGAGAATCTCCAATAAGTTTGGAATTCCATTTTGCAAAGATCGATCTTTCACAAGCAGCCTACCTTCAATTTATTTTATTTTTCTTTACTAGACGTTTTAATGTTGAATCACTGTAGCATGTTTGTTATTTGTTGGGCCCTGGCCTGGGACTATTATCACATTGGATCCAACATTTGGAAGTTTTACCTTATTAAAATCGGTTTCCCATTACATGAGCTGATTTTTTTGGTGAAAGTGTTTAGACTGTTTAGAGTGGAATGGATTTTTTTGGGTGTTCAGAGTGTGGACACGGAAGGTAGATGTACAACATCTTATCTATTTGTGATGCCTTGTTGACTCTGCCTTCGGTTTGGGTGTGGTGTATTGCAATGAATGTGCTTTAAACAGCTTTTTTTCAGCCCTGGTTCAAGCGTGAAAACAACTGTTTGGGCCTAGGTGAACCATTGCCCACGCTTGAACCTTCACCTTCTCAAGTGAGGCCTCCTAGTGGCCACATTAAATCCAACAAATGTTAGATTTGAACTTAGAAACCTTGATTTAGTTCAAGCACGGGATATTTATAATAATTAGAAATAATTTAGATGAATTATGAGGTTTTTTGCAACATTGTATTGATATATAAGATAAACCTTATGTATGTACATTAATATGTACACAAATATGTTAAAACCTACTTGTCAGGTACGTTTTAAAATAGATACTTAGATTGTTTCTAGAACCTAGGGTTTTTCTTAGTATGGACCTACTCGAGCTTGAAACATACCAATCAAGGTTTATTCAATCTTAATACTTTGTTGAGACCAATACTCAAGGTGAGGGATTGAGCTTGCAAGGGGTAAATATAATGGCAGTGAGGCATTTCATGCTTTTAGCCCAAAGAGATCATGGAGTTTGTTACTAGGACATTGATAGATGGAGGCAGAACAGCTTTTGGGAGATCAACATGAACTTCGTAATTTATTATTTTTGAGGTGCAAGATGCTATCATTTAATTTTATATGATCATTCGAACCTTAATGTGATCCCACTTGGGTTTTTTTTTTCCTTCTGTTGCAACGGTATTTGCTTACTGGTGGTCCCTAATGGAAGGCATCACATTCTCTGACTTTGAAAGATTTATTTATGAAGAGGGGAGGGGATGTCACCACAGAATCTTCTAGAGTTATAATACCCCACATATCAAAACAACAAGGATCAATCATATCATCCCCACACATGTGTAGAATAAGGACCAATGGAGGCCCATAAAACATGGGCAAATTACAAAAGAGCAGGCAACATGGAAAGTGTTATGTTAGTCACTTTGTATAGACAATGTAAAGTTGTGGGTGCAATTTCATAGGAGCAACTTCTTTTATGCTTTTTTCAGTTTAGCTCATGTTGATGAAAAAGTTAATGTACAAGCAATGACCACATCAAAAAATGTATAAGCAATGACCTCATCAAATAATTCAACCATTACAACGTAGAGGCGAAGGCCAAGGATGGAAGGTCTACAAAACATCAAAAATTCAAAAAGTGGAAGCGTGTACCACCATCATCAATCACTGATTTCTTTGGTGTTGGCACAAATTACTCCAAAGAAACATCTTGCTCAAATAAGATTCATCAAGGATTTTGGTGCTACATGTTTGTAAAGGATATAAAAACATTTCAATTGTTGGGTCTTCTTGGTTTAGGAGGTTGGTAATGAAAAGAGATCCAAAAGTTGAATTCCCTACTCGCAGGCAATTTGTTTTAGAATACCTTCCTAACATGGTAGCAAAAACAATGGATAGGCATGTCTTACTTTTGCTAGCCAAGGTGAAACTGCAAATGTCATTTTTGATCTTTGGATGTCCATAATTAGGTTTGTTACATTATGCTTAATATTGAATTTCATTGATGATACTTGGCAGCCTTGTCATGTAGGGTTATTTAAGGCACCTAACATTATATTGGCAACATTGGTTGAAATAATGAAACTCTTATTGGCACAATATTAATTCATAAAATAAATATTAACATCTGTGAAAAATGAGGTAAGTAATTTGAATATCTTGGCATCAACCTTTTTACAAGTGGATAATTATGAAGCATTACAATTAACATTTCCATATGCATGTGCATGCTTTCGACATGCCATGAACAAGGCATGCCAATATGTTATTCAATGTGATAAAGTGTGTGTGGGAATGCATAAGTGTCATTGAAGAATGTCTAATTGGCTTTGCAAAAAACAATAACTTAGACAAAAAAAAGTGGCAAAGGCCGTGAAGAGTGTGACAAGGCTTGTATGGTTGTTGGTCTATTTCCTTGCAAGTCAAAAACATTGGTGAAAACAAGGTTTGTTAGTAAAGTCATGCTTTTCCAAGAAATTTTGGAGTTTGCAAAATGCCATGGACATTTGTTATTGTAGACAGAACCTTCAATTGCAATCCAGGGTACCATGTGAGAAGACATGGGTATTGGTTAAACCCATGATTAAAATATTTAATCTAGTGGTGAAACAATGTGTTGAAACTTGAAGGTTTTGGTTTTTACAAAATGCTTTAGAGAATGCCTTGAACATTAGTGTGAAATTGTAAGTTGATGTTGATTGTAGAATAACAATTCAATCCCTCTTGCAATGTGGAAATTGTGATACGTAATTGGAGATTCTATATTGTTGCATGGCTACCAAGGTGATGATAGTTTTGACCCCACTTCTATTTTTTGTTTTGGATTTTTTAGCATGAGAAGACACATAACATGATGGCCCTTATGCTTGATTGGAGGTACAAAGGCCCTTCTTGTGTTCATGAGTTTGTTGGTAAAAACAAAAACCATGGAGATTGTACACAAATATGACCAGCATGTTTGTTGCCTATGCTTGTCAAAGTGAAACAACTTTTTGAATTTAGCTATTGCTACAAGTTTTCCATTTGTTGAAACACTTGCAATAGACGTAATTGATTTTTTGTTTGATGGTCCATCATGCCTTATTGAATTTTGAGAGAGGCTTTTAGCTACTGAACTTTTAATGTTTCATTGACATTCTGTTACTAAGCGACAAATGTGCAATTGCTTTGCTATCGTGGAAGGCAAATTATTATAGGTGGTTTAATGGGGGCAGTGGTTGGCAAGGTAGATCCTCACAATTCTTGGGAACCATATTGAAACTTAATGAATTTTTAGTGTTTTTTGTTTTTAGAAGTTTGAGAAGGTGTCAACATGGAATGAAGAAAAACACAAAGTCATTGGTTATGATTTATGAGAATGGGTTGAATGATGCTAGGGTGGAATGTACTCTTGCAAATGAAGATGTCACTGAACTCTTTGCACTTGAAATGTATCTACTAGAATCTCATGAAGTTGAATTAGGCCAGGCTAAGATGTTTGAAGAAGAGTAGTTTTGTGCCATTTTGTTTACACATTTTAACTCTAGTTAATGCAAATTTGAAACTTGGCCATGAATTTTATGAATATTCTCCTCTTTGCTTAATTCCAAAAACCAATTTTGATTCACTGGAAACTGTGCAAATGCATTTTGTTGAATTTTTCGAAATCCCAACATTATAATACACTACCTTTACAAATATATCCTTAATATGTCAAGTTAAGTTTTGATATATTCATGCTTAGGACCAAGGTATCTAAATTTTAAAAAAAAAGGCCATTGGGAATACATTGAACCAAAAAGGCTTAATGTCATCCCCCATCTTTTGCACAAGTAATCTCTCAACATGGGATAAAATCTTTGGCTCCTTGTAAATCTGTTATCTATGAGGGGGTCCCCCATATTAAACCCCCTTCAAATGAATTCACTCCTTTGCATTGCATTCTCTGAGATTTTTCTTTGGTCTAAGTGTAAAGCAATAAATAATACGTCAGTTTTGAATCTAAAAATCATGCATCAATAGTTTTTAAAAAAAATTGAGTGAGAGAACAAGATGATATCTATTATTAAACTAAACTAAACTAATATAATTTATTATTATTTTTTTGTCACCTACGGTGGAGAAAAAAACCTGGGAAGCTTTTAGGGGTCAAAGAACAATATCAGAACCCCCCCCCCCCCCAAAGTGAAAGCCTTTTTCCCAAAAAAATTTTAAAAAAACAGGCGAGTAG
>Ga0116231_10010629_pt1 | contig 14657 bp, 12 predicted proteins | sample S1TSphgellanicum_2_FD_89695 | JGI IMG/M metagenome (GOLD analysis project Ga0116231, IMG submission 89695) | Host-associated microbial communities from peat moss isolated from Minnesota, USA - S1T2_Fd - Sphagnum magellanicum MG | ecosystem: Host-associated > Plants > Peat moss > Unclassified...
ATCCTCATGCGCTCCGCCAATCTTTATTTCGAAATCAGCGAAACCGACCTGGTCACTGAGCAGCTAAAGAAGCTGCTCAGCGACCCCGGCCTCAGTGACTACTACGACACCGCCTTTCTCACCTACAGCCGCCTGGGTCTGCCCGTCGATCAAATCTTGCAAATCGGCGTGCCCCCGCGCGAATCCGTCGTCTCCGGCCTGCTCACTTTTTGGACCAAAATCAACAAAGGCGACGAAGCCGTCGAAACCTGGAAATGGGCCAGCGTTCGCGGCCTGGCCGACGGCCCCAGCATGGGCGCATTCTTTCGTTATCTGCTCCACGCGGGCCGGTCCGAAGAAGCCCAGCAGCTCTGGCAAGCTTTCGCCCAAAAGCGCGAGCCTGCCTACCGAAACACCAACTGGATCTACAACCCCGGCTTCGACTCGGAACCCCTGCAATCACCTTTCGATTGGACCATCGAAGGCCGCCAGGACGTCGAAGCCGAAATTGTGCAGGATGTTCATTATGACGGCGCTTCTTGCTTCCGTATCCGCTTCAACGGCGAAACCAACACCGCCTATCATCAAACCTACCAATCCATGGTGCTGCCCACTGGCAAATACGAAGTCAGCCTGATGATGAAAACCGAGCAAGTCACCACGGACGAGGGCGTCCGCCTGCACATCTTCGACCCGCCCTCCCAGTCCAAAGTCAACGTCTGGCTGGACACCCTCACCGGCACGCAAGACTGGACAAAACTCTCCAAAACCTTCGAAGTCCCCCCCGGAGTCAAACTCTTGCAAGTCGAACTCGCCCGCATGAGCTCCGAAAAATTCGACAACAAAATCGGCGGCACCACCTGGGTGGATGCGCTCCAGTTAGCCAGGCGCTAGTCATGCAACACGTACTGGCAATCGACATCGGGGGAACCAAGCTGGCGGTGGGGGTCTTCCACGGCGCAAAGTTAATTGAGCGGCAAGTCTCCAAGACTGACCGCGAAGGCGGTCCAGCCTGGATGCTGAATCAGATCGAAGCGATCGCTGGTAACTGGGTGAAGAAGTATTCCATCCAATCCTGCGGAATTGGCTTCGGCGGCCCCGTCGACGTTCTGTCCCAGCGAGTCATCTGTTCCACCCAGGTCCCCGGGTGGAACGACTTTGACCTGATCGCCGAACTCAGAAGCCGCCTGGGAGTCAGTGCCGTCATGGACCGCGACACTCTGGTCGGTGCGCTGGGCGAAGGAAACTACGGCGCTGGCATCGGCATTCGGCCCATCTTCTACATGACTATCTCCACCGGCATCGGAGGAGGCCTGCTGACGGAGCACGGACTCTATCATGGCGCTGACTCTTTCGCCGGCGAAATAGGCCACCACACCGTTGTTCCCGATGGTCCGGAATGCTTCTGCGGAGCGCGTGGCTGTATGGAACGGCTTTGCTCCGGACTATGGCTGGAGCGCGATTTCGGCAGACCAGCCAGTGAACTGTTCCAAGATCCCGCCTTCGTAGCCAGCTACGTCAAGCCGCTGGCCCGCGGCCTGAAAACTTGCATTATGATGTTCAATCCCGTTCGCATCGTTATAGGGGGCGGCATAAGTCAGGCGGGTGACCGCCTGTTTCATCCATTGCGCCAGGAAATGGGCCGCCAGATTACCCCCTGGTTCAAAGGCCATGTCGATGTCGTCCCGGCAAAGCTTGGGGCGGATACCATCCTTTACGGCGCACTGGCTCTCGCCTTGGAAAGCTCGCTCGTCGGTTGCAGGTAGCCACTTTCTTTGGTCACAACGGATCTTTTCATATGGCCGGCAATGTGCCGACAATTCTCTCCAGTTCTTGATAGTGCCTGACCGTGTTGTGAGAATATTCCGCAAAGCGCGGCTTCCCGCCATCACTGGCGGCAATCGAGTCCAAATCGGCGCGCGGAAAGCCGTCGCCCTGGACAATCGATTCAGCCATGGCTTCCAGCCGCTGCGCGAGTTCGCGGCGCATGGCAATCAAATTCGTATCGGTCAGAAAAACCGCGTCCTGTTCATGGTGAAGAATCGAAAATTGATTCCAGAATATGCTCGCGGTCGTAAAGGCGGCGCGCACCATCGCTTGCCCCGCCAGAACATCTTTTTGCCGCTCACGGCCGAAATCGTAATCAAGCACATCGTCTTGCGTGCGCAGCGCGGCGATCGTTTTCCCAATCCGGTCTCGCAGAGCGTCCGCTTTGTGGAAAACGGTTCTTTGGTCGCCCGACCCATCCATCAGCCGCAGTAACTGAGCCGCCGCGTCCAGCACAGTAGCCAGGTTGCGCCTCATCGCGGTCACCGTGCGCACCGGCCAAATGAGGTCAAAGACAATGGCCATCACGATTAGTGCAACGATAATGCCAATCAGGCGATCGCGCGGCGGCGCCAGATTCGTGGGTGCGCTTGGCCCTTCAAAAGCAACCAAATAAAACGCAAACGCAATCTGAAGCCCGATGTAATTGAACCTGCGGCCTGCCGCGCACCAGGCCGCCAGCAGCGCAATTGCGCTCACCAGAATGACCAGTGACGTAACAGAATCCATGTGGGGAAACAAGAATATCTCCGCGCCCAGGCCGAAGATGAGGCCGCCAATCGCCGACCCCAGCAAACGGAAAACCAGCCTCTGCTTAATCGCCCCCGTCGTGGTCAGTCCGGCGACAAATACGGTGATCACGGACGTGCTGATGCCGGGCCAGCCCACCGCGTGATAGAAGATGTAACAAAGCGTCGCGCAGAGACTCAGTTTCAGCGCGAATGCCGCCGTAGCCTTATTCCGAAATGCGCCCGGAATCAAAATCGGCACTTCGCTCGACTGCTGCGCCACCAGCTCTTTGCGCCGGTTCACCGCTTCCTCATCGGGCATGGAAGAGATGTTGTGCAGTATCCATTCCACTCGGTCCAGCAGTGTTGGGTTTGCCATGGCATCCGCTGGCGGCAATTCCATAGGCTTCCGGGGAATGACACCGCGGCTCAATTCAGAACAAGCGACTGCGATAGCCGCGCATCGGCTCTTTTCCTCTTCTTCAATCCTCAGCAGGCTGTTCGTGCCAAACGCGGCCGCCACGTCCATCAACTGAGCCAGCATGGTAATGCGCACGCGCGTTGCCAAGGGCAGGTTGCCCCGCTCCAGGTTACGCTCTATAAGCGCATTGTACAGGCGCTGCATGCCATCCTGCCCCTCGATGGCCAGCCGTGCCACGGCCATAACAGCGTCCCGCAAAACTCCTCCCTCACCTCCGCTGGCTATCAGGCTGAACATCGCAAGCAGCGACCGGTAGCGAACCATTCGCTGCTCCTGAAGCACACTGGCCGGGTCTCGGGTGGCGAATATATACTCCACTGCAACCGACCATCCCACCGCCAAAGCCACACCGGCGATGAGCCAAAGCGACGTTTCCACCAGCGCATTGGAACGGGCGTTATTCTCCCAAAGCGCAATGACAGTGCAAAAAATGAATCCCCACGTTGAGGGCAGGGGACCCAGCGTGGTGGATAGAGTGAGCATTCCTGCAAGAAAGGCGACGATGGCCACTGATAACACGCGGGCTGCTGGATCGTTATCAAACAAGATGACGACCGCTAGCTCCGTGGCCACCGCAAAGCCGATCGTGGCAATCGAAAAAAGGCCCGAACGCAGGGAAACAGCCGGGCTGTCGCGGCCCACCAGCAATACGAAATAAAGAACAATCGAAGCAAAGGGCATCTGCCAGACCAGAAGACAGATGAGCGTAAGCGCCGATGCCAGCACAATCCGAAGGCTGCTGTTCAGACGCCCCGGTGTTGGCTGCAGGTCCTGCCAAACCCGTTCCGTCCACATCGATAGGGGAGATATCACCGAGTTATCGCACCACCGTAACGGCGGTCGCGCCCATGCGGAAAATATCCGGATCGGGACTGCTGATATGAATGCGGACTGGAAAGCGCGTGGATAGATGCACCCAGTTCAGCGTGCGTTCAATATTCGGCAGCCCTTGCACCACGCTGCCGTCTTCCGGGAACACGCCGTAGCCAATGCTTTCCACCACCCCGTCGAATCTGCGGTCCGGATGACCCATCACATACACGTCCACAGGCGCGCCCAGCTTGATATTTCGAACCTTTGATTCGCGGTAGTTGGCGATGACGTACCAATTCCGCGCATCAATCAGCGTGAACATTGGCCTGCCCGCGCTGGCATAAGCTCCCTCTGAAATATTCATGTTCGTGACGTACGCGTCAAACGGCGCCAGCACGCGCGTGCGTTCCAGGTCCAGCCGCGCCGATTCCACTCTTGCTGCCTTGCCCGGGCGCAGGGAAAGAATCGTGTCCAGCCGGTCGATGGTATGAACGGCCTGGCCAAGTTTGGCTTGCGATTCTTTGGTAGCCGCGTCCGCTTCCTGACGCCGCGACAACGATTGAGCCTCTTGTGCCTCCGCCTGGACCAGTGCGGCCTTCGCTTCATCCAGATTGCCCTGCGCAACGAAAACGGCCGTTCTTGTTTGGTCCACCTGTTCCACCGTTACGTACTGCTTCTTCAGAAGCGGCTCAATTCGCTGAAGATTATTAGTGGCCAGCTTTAGCTGCGCTTCAGCCGCCGCCACGGCAGCCTTGGAACGCAGAATTGTCGCCGCCGCTGCCTCCACGTTAGTGCCCGCCGTCTTGATTCCGGTGACGGACTGGCGCAAACTTGCCTGCGCCGCTTCAACGGCGCTTTGCTCGGCGGCGATCTTTCGGCTTTCATCTATGATTTGTTGCTCCAGAGCAGCCTGGTCGGAAAGCGCCTGCTCCAGCGCGTACTGATAAGGCCGCGGGTCGATTTCAAAAAGCAGATCTCCCTTAGCCACATGCGCATTGTCTTTTACCGGCAAGTGAATCAGCCGACCGTTCACTTCCGGCGCAATCTCGATAAAATTCGCCCGCACGCTGGCATCATCGGTGCGCGGATTGCGGTTCGTCTCCGCTACTACAAGAATCAGCAACACGATAGCTGAAATAGAGACGACAATTCCCAGAAGACGCCCAATCCGTTTTCGTCTCGCGCTATCGGCCGAGGGTTCCATATCATCGCTCCTTAACGATAAAAAATGAGCCAAAGCGCGCACGCAAACAGCACCAGCGCGCTGGGATAAAACAAGGCAAGCGGTCCCACCTCAGCTTCCAGCCGCAGCCGCAGCAGCACCCACCGCAAACAGGCCGAAAGAATGATGGCAACAACAAGGCACACCATCCACACTGGAAAGAACGAACCGACAACATCCACCGACGGCGCGCGGCTGCAGCCTGTCAGCAATGACGCCGTCATAATAAAAACTAAAAATTTACTTCTTGCCGGGACCATCAGATCTCTCCGTCGTAGTCGCAGGCTTCTGGCTGCGCAATAAATTTCCTGTCACAAACTCGAGATTCACCGCCTGAAGAAAAAGCTGGGAACGTGCCGACACGCCCGAAAGCCTGGCCTGCGCAAGCTGTCTCTCGGCTGTAAGAACATCCACCAGATTCTTGACGCCATACCGATAAGCATCCAAAGAGGCCGAATACGACTCATTTGCCGAATCCACCAACGCTACCGCCGCCTGTTGCTTCTTCAGCGCGCTCCGAAAACCGATGTAACTCGTCCAAACTTCACGATGCGCCTGGTCGCGCTTTTCCGTCATTTCATCCTGCGCCTGACGGTGCTTCGACTCAGCCGCCGCTAACTCGTTCTTTCGAGCGCCGCCGTCGAACAGCCGCCATTCCAGCACCGCGGCAGCCGACCAGGTCGGCTTGCTGGCTGAACCGAGTTCCCCATAACTGCTCGTCGGCCAAATAGAGGTCTGGGCTGCGCTCGCGGCAACCGAAACAGTGGGACGATATTCCGCTTTCGCTGCGCGTATCTCATCCGCGGCGGCGCGAATCTCGGCTGCCTGCGCCATCAGGTCGGGCCGGTCGGCAACTGCGCGGTCTATCAGCGCGTCAATCGTCATGGTCAGCGCCTGCGGAATCGGTGCGTTGCTCTGCCTGTCAATCTTGATATCCGGCGTGGGCTCGACGCCGATCGCTTCAGTAAGCGAGACCCGCGCCACTTTCTCATCACCGTCCGCCGATTCACGGTCAAAAACCGCCTGCGACGTCTCGGCCCGTGCATTCAGAACGTCAGGCAGCGTGGCGCGTCCGTTTGCAAGCTGATTCTCCGCCGCGTCTTGTGTCGTCCGCGCGGTCTTCAGCGTTTCTTCCGCTGCCTGCAGCCGTTCCTGCGCGGTCACCAGCATGTAATAGCGGCTCGCAACCTGAAACGCCACGTTCTGGTTGGTTTGCACGAAATTTGCGCCAGCCGCCAATTGCTGCGCTACCGCTGCATCCACCTTTGCGCCTCGCCGGCCAAAGTCGAACAGCAAATAATGGAGATCAATTTCCGGCTGCACCAGGGGAATGTTTACCAGCGTGTATCCAAGCGGTGCCAGCGGCTTCGGAAACGGATTGATAATGTGCTCGTCCGCAAAGGTCGCCAGTCCGGCCAGCACCGGATAATAGGCGCTTCGGGCGACACCCAGCCTGTCGGCGCGCTGCTTGGCTATTTCCCACGCTATCCGGGTTTGCGGATTATTGTGTTCGGCGATATCAATCAATTCGGCCAGCGTGTAAGCATGCGCGACATCAAGTGCGGCAGTTTGCTGGGAAGGCATGGCTTTGGCCGCGCAATCGGCGGCGCCGGACGGAGTCGAAACGTTGCCTGCGCATTGAGCCAGCGCCACCGATTGAAAAAGTGGCGCAAGGTACAGCACAAGAATGGCCGCCCGTGGAAACGCAGTCTGGCGCGCGATAAAAAGTTGGTTACTCCTGTCTCTCACTCTAAACTCGTCTCCCGGCGCAAGACGCCGCGGCCTGCGGAAATCAAAAGTGTAACTGACTGGAGGATGCAGCGGCTATGGCAGCACCTTCTAAAGCCCGGACGCTAAGACATCCTGCTCGCGGACAGACTTATTTGGCGCATCGGCTCAAGCCCCGAAGCGGAATCGGCTCTGCTCTAAAAAAATTACCGCTCATGAACCTGGCGCCACCGGCGCACTAAATCCTCCGAAGCCCCTCGCCACCCCGGAAAATGAAACTCAAATCCAGCCGCCGCCAGCCTCTCAGGCACCACACGCCTGCTTCTCAACACCTTGGCGGGCGCCAGCCAGCCCGGAATTGGCAGTCCAAAATAACTGGTGCACCACGCATCCCGCAAAAGCGCCATGAACCGGTGATTCGGCAATGGACACGGCGAAGTCAAATGAACCGCACCCTCTATCTCCTCCTGCCCCGCCAGAAACTCCACCGCTCGCAAAAAGTCAAAATCGTGAATCCAGTCCACATATTGCTCACCGCTCCCAATCTCGCCTCCCAGTCCCCAGCGGACCAGTCGTAAATAGTGCGGAAAAGGTCCAAACTCGGGACTCATGACCGGAGCCATCCGAAGCAAAACTTTACGGGTGGCGGGAGTGTCCGCCGAGTAGACGCAACCCTCCCACGCTTCATCTGGCTCACTGAAACTCGCGTTCATCCAAACCCGCGGCGCGCGTCTGCACTGGCGGATTGCATCGCCCACAAGCTGAGTAGTCACAAGGCGCGCCGCTGGAACCAGGCTCGCTGCCAGGTTGATCACCAAATCCGCATCCTCAAGCGAAGACGCCCAGTGCCCAATCGTTTTCGCATCCCAGTGAACGGACTCGCCCGGCCCCGGCTTTGGAAAGCGTGTGATTGTAGAGAGCACGTGCCCCTGTGCGTGAAAATGCCGCGCCAGCAGCGTCCCCAGAACGCCGGTGCCGCCCGGAATCACAATGCGAAGCTGCATAAAACAAAAAAGGCCCCAGGGTGATGAAACCCTGGGGCCAGCATAACTCGTTCCTGTTTAAAGGCAGTGCGGGTTATCGTTCGCCGAAAGACCAGCCTACCGACGCTCCATATTCCGGCACCCAGTTGCTGCCGAACTGGAAGAGGTTATTCACGTAATGCGCATCCACCTGCGGCTGAATGAACAAGTGATTGGTGGCATACATGCGAATACCCGCGGCCATATGAAACTGGAAGTGGTTCGAACTCTCGATATAGTCATTGCTGCTGGAGCATCCCGCCAGCACATCGCACGCGGTTGAGTTCTCATAGAACTTCAAGTTCATGCCGCCGATGCCGGCCTGAATGATCGGCTGAATGCGGCTGTGCTTCCCGGCAAGCGGTCTCCACACGCCGTTGAAATCGTAGAAGGTGGGCCGGTAGGTAAGTCCCGCGTAGGCGCCCTGCGAAAAGCGAAAATCCGTCTCCGCGTTAATGCCGAATTGCGGCTTAAAGAAGAAGTCAACGCCCGCTTTTCCGAACGTGCCGCCCATGCGCGGCGTCGTGTAGGGGTTGCCGGTATCAAAAGGATCAATTAACGTGTTGCTGGTGGGCGCGCTGGCCGTGCCCGCGCCAAAGAAAACATCAATGTTCTGCGCGTAGGCGCCGCTCGACGCCAGACACGCTGCAAATACCAGCGGTAAGCCGGTACGTAAAAATTTAGACACAGTTCTCCTCCCAGAGATGAAAGTAATTTTTTAGAATCGATATGGGTGTGGTGAGCCGCGAAAAGCGATAAATCGCAGTCTTCGCCCGCACCCTTCTTTCAATCTAGTGGACGTGCTTGTTGCCAGGAATGGTTACAAACAACACCCTACCCAAATATGCTTAGGTAGCATCGACAGTAACTTTGCTGAGTCTTCTTCCGAACCATTCGTCATGCGTCTGCTAATTGCCGCTTCTTTGTTATTGGCCTCCTCTCTGCAAGCTCAAGACCGCGTCCCCGTCCTCGTGGAACTCTTCACGTCCGAAGGCTGCTCCAGTTGTCCGCCCGCGGACATTTTGTTGGCCGAACTTCAAGGCCACAAAGCCGAACCCAACCTCGACTTCATCGTCCTGAGCGAACACGTCGATTATTGGGACAACCTCGGCTGGAAAGATCCTTTTTCCTCGAAATCCTTCACTCAGCGCCAGGAGACGTACGCCCGCATCGAAGGCAATCGCGACATCTACACGCCGCAAGCCGTCATTGATGGCCGCTTCTCCACCGTCGGCAGCGACCGCTCCAACGTGCTCAAAGCTCTTGCCGCATCCGGAGCCAAACCTAAACCACCCCTGAATCTCTCCGTCGCCCACGAGCCTGGCGCTCTCCTGCTTGAAGCCGCCAGCCGCGAAAACGGCGACCTCTGGATCGCCATTACACAAGACAAAGCGGTTTCCCGCGTGGCTCATGGAGAAAACGCCGGCCGCACTCTCACTCACGTCGGCGTCGTCCGCTCGCTAACAAAGGTCAGGGGCAATCAGGCCCGAATCGAGATCGACCCATCCTGGCCCGCCAGCTTGAATCTCGTCGCTTTCGTGCAAGACGCCGCCACCGGCCGCATCCTCCAGCTCACCAGCAAAACACTCTAGCCTTCAAGTGCTATCAAAGTGAATGCACGCAAATGTCAACCAAACTGATCCTCAGCAAAAACACCCTCGGCGTCGGCGACCGGTTTGCTCACCAGGCCAAAGCCCAGCTTGCCGCCTGCGTCCTCGCATCCGAACGTAACGTCGAAGTCATTCCCGTCTGGAATAAATCCAACCGCGAACACAACATCATCGGTTCCGAACCCTCCAGCGTCCGCGCCGCTGCCGACAACGCCGTAAAAACTCTTCATTGGACCAGGCCGTATCACGTCGACGCCGATCACATCAATTTCGACACCGTTGACCGCTTCCTGGCACCCAGCGACTTCTACACCATCGACGTAGCCGACTGGATCGGCAAACCTTCCTTCGCTGATGCCTTTATCGACAGACATCCTGAACTGATCGGCGATCTCACCAAAGACTACGTAGCCACCACTGCCGCCAAATATCTCACCGCCGTCAAAGAAGCGGGCCGCATCTATCGCAAGATTCTGGCTGTCAAAGGCGAAGGCAATTTCATTCCCGAAGTCTCAATGGATGAAACCGACAGCCCGCAAACACCGGCCGAACTCCTCATCATCCTGGTCGCCATCGCCGACGAAGGCATCCCCATTCAAACCATCGCGCCCAAGTTCACCGGCCGTTTCAACAAAGGCGTGGACTACGTCGGCGACGTCGAAAAATTTACCCAGGAATTCAGCGACGACCTGGCAACCATCGCCTACGCCGTGAAACACTATCCGCTTCCGTCCAGTCTGAAACTCAGCGTGCATTCGGGCAGTGACAAGTTTTCCATCTACTCGCCCATTCGCGAGTCTCTGAAGAAATTCAACGCTGGCGTTCATGTCAAAACCGCCGGAACAAACTGGCTGGAAGAAGTAATCGGCCTCGCCGAAGCCGGAGGCGCTGGCCTCGAAGCCGCCAAATACATCTACACCCACGCTTACGAACAGAAGGAGGCGCTCTGCCAGCCCTACGCAACCGTCATCGACATTAACAATGAAAAACTTCCCTCGCCCGAGGCCGTGAACCATTGGACTTCCGAACAATATGTTTCCGCTCTCCGTCACGATCAAAGCAACCCCGAATACAACCCCAACCTGCGCCAGTTGCTCCATGTTGGCTTCAAAGTCGCCGCCAAAATGGGTCCGAAGTATCTTCACCTGCTAGAGGAATTCGAACCCAGCATTGCCAGGAACGTCACGGAAAATCTTTTTGAACGCCACATCAAACCGCTCTTCATCGCGTAGCAGTAGACTGATGTAGATAGCCTCTTGCTGATTTCCCTTTTCATCGCCTGCTATAACGACACTCTTTTTCCAGAAACCGGCAGGGCCGTTGTTTCTTTGCTCGAAAAACTGGGGCACGACGTGGACTTCCCGTCCGCGCAAACCTGCTGCGGCCAGATGCATTACAACACCGGCTACAAAAAAGACGCCCTCGCCATGATGCAGGGCTTCCTGAAAACTTTCGACGACGCCGAAGTCATCTGCATTCCCTCTTCGTCCTGCGTCGCCATGATCCGCGAGCATTATCCGAAGATGGCCGCGCAATCGAAAGATCCCGTCCTGATCCGAGCTATTGACGACCTGCTCCCGCGCGTATTTGAATTCAGCGAACTGCTGGTCGACAAACTCGGCTTAACCGACGTCGGCGCTTTTTTCCCGCACACCGTGACGCTCCATCCTTCCTGTCATTCCCTGCGCTCGCTCCGAGTCGGCGACAAACCAGTCCAATTACTAAGCCAGGTGCGCGGCCTCAAACTCATCGAACTCAAGGAATCCGACCAGTGCTGCGGCTTCGGCGGAACATTCGCCATCAAGAATCCCGACGTTTCCGCCGCCATGCTCTCCGACAAAGTCACCTGCGTGCTCGACACCCGCGCCGAAATTTGCACCGCCCTCGATAACTCCTGTCTCATGCACATTTCCGGCGCTCTCACCCGCCAGCGCACCGGCGTTCGCTGCTTGCATATCGCGGAAATTCTCGCCTCCACCGAGCACGGAGAATCCGCTTGAGCGTCCGCGTTGGCGAAGCGGCGCAGGCACCGAAATTCCCAGCGGCTGCAAAAAAGCTGATGGGCAACACCCAGTTGCGCCACAACGTCCGTCACGCAACCGACGTGATCCGCAACAAGCGCGCCAAGGTGGTCGCGGAGGTTTCTGATTGGGAACAGCTTCGCCAGTCCGCCCACGAAATTAAGCAGCACACCCTCCGCCATCTGGATTTTTATTTGCAGCAGTTCGAATCCGCTTGCAAAGCTGCCGGTGCCCAGGTGCATTGGGCGCGCGACGCCGACGAAGCCAACGGCATCGTCGTCGGCCTTCTGAAATCGCACCGCGCCGAAGAAGTCATCAAAGTGAAAACCATGACTTCCGACGAAGTGCGCCTGAACGATGCGCTGGAGGAAGCCGGCATTACGCCCATTGAAACTGACCTCGCGGATTTAATTGTCCAGTTAGGCGAAGACAAGCCCTCACACATTGTCGTCCCCGCGCTGCACCGCAACAAAATGGAAATTCGCCGCCTCTTCATGAAGAAAATGGGGCTGGAAGAATTAGGCGACCAGCCGGAAGATTTAACCGCCGCCGCGCGAACTTATCTGCGCGAAAAATTCCTGCGCGTTCCCGCCGCCATCAGCGGAGCCAACTTTGCCGTCGCCGAAACCGGCACCGTTTGCGTTGTCGAATCGGAAGGCAACGGCCGCATGTGCGTCACGCTGCCGGAAGTGCTAATCAGCCTCGTCGGCATCGAAAAACTCGTCCCGCGTTTCGCCGATCTCGAAGTTTTCTTGCAGCTTCTGCCGCGCTCCGCCACCGGCGAACGCATGAATCCCTATAACTCTTTCTGGACTGGCGTCACTCATGGCGACGGTCCGCGCGAATTTCATGTCATCCTGCTCGACAATGGCCGAACCGAAGTTCTAAAGGACGAAGAGTCCCGCGAAACGCTGGATTGCATTCGCTGCGGCGCTTGCTTAAACGCCTGCCCCGTTTATCGCCAAACCGGCGGCCACGCTTACGGTTCGGTTTACGGCGGCCCCATCGGCGCAATTCTCACGCCGCAACTGCAATCCCTCCATCATTCCCAGACGCTGCCTTACGCGTCTTCGCTTTGCGGCGCGTGTTACGAAGTCTGCCCCGTCAAAATCAACATCCCGGAAATTCTGATCCACCTGCGCAATAAGATTGTCGAACGTCACGACGACCCGCTCACCGAACGCTTCGCCATGCGCGCGGCAGCATCCGCCATGGCCGATTCATCGCGCCTCGAAATGGCGCAAACACTCGGCCGCATCGGTCAGATTCCGTTCGCCGAAAACGGCGTCATCACGCATTTGCCCGGCATTCTAAGCGGCTGGACTGACGTCAGAGACCTTAACTCGATTCCCAAGGAGTCATTCCGCGCATGGTGGAAGAAGCATCTGAACACCCTCGAATAGTCACCGCAAAAGAGGAAATTCTAAACCGCGTTCGCCGCGCCGTGCTCGACCGAAAACTGGAGCGCGAATCCGACTACGCTTACATTCCGCGCCAATACAACACCGTCAGCGTCCTGAACGATCACGACCTCCTCGAACTGTTCATCAGCCGCCTGCAGGATTACGGCTCATCCGTCTACGAATGCAACGAACCTTATATTTCCGGCGCCGTTGGCGCGGCCCTGGCCGAACGAAAACTGCGCAAGCTGATCACCGGCCGCGACTTTCCCAGCGGCTGGATTCCGGCCGGGTTCGATTTCTATCAGGACAATGGATTCGACTATCAGCAGATCAACAGCTTCGAGGGTGTCATCACAACCTGCGCTCTCGCCATTGCCGAAACCGGAACAATTATTCTCCGCCATGCAGGCGAAGAACCGCGCCGCGCCCTCAGCCTCATTCCCGACTATCATCTGTGCATCGTATTCGCGGCCCAAGTGGTGGAAACGGTTTCGCAAGCCGTCCGCCAAATGGCGACTATGGGAGATGTTCCGCTGACAACGATTTCCGGACCGTCCGCCACATCGGATATTGAAATGACCCGCATCAAAGGCGTGCATGGACCGCGCACACTCGACGTCATCGTTGTCATACGATAAGACCTGGCAAATGGATCGAATTTTTCCGTCGCTCGAAAACTTCCGCATCGAAATTCCTTCCTGGGGTTTTGCGAACACCGGAACCCGTTTCGGAAAATTCATTCAGGCCGCCGCGGCGACGAATATCGAAGAAAAATTCAGCGACGGCGCGCAAGTGCATTCGCTCACCGGCGTTTGTCCCACGCTCGCGCTCCACGTCTTGTGGGATTTTCCGCTAGGCTTGGCGAGCGTTCCGCAAATCAGCGAACTCGCAAACAAATACGGCATCCGCCCTGGCGCAATTAATCCAAATTTATTTCAGGATCAGATTTACAAGTTCGGATCCTTCGGAAATCCCGATCCCGCCATCCGCCAGCAAGCGTTGAAGCATTCCAAGGACAGTATCGCCATCGCGCGCGAATTAAATGTGCGCGATATCTCTTTCTGGCTCGCCGACGGTTCCAATTATCCGGGAACGGCGAACATCCGCCAGCGCAAAGAGTTTTTTCACCAGTGCTTCAAGGCTTGTCATGCCGCTCTCGCCCCCGATCAGCGAATGTTAATCGAATACAAGCCATTCGAGCCCGCTTTTTATCACACCGACATCGCCGACTGGGGCATGGCGCTTTTATTTGCGCAAGCGGCCGGCACGCAGGCCAAAGTTCTGGTGGACACCGGCCATCATTATCAGGCGCAAAATATTGAGCAGATTGTCGCGTGGCTGCTGGCCGAAGACCGTTTGGGCGGATTTCACTTCAACGACCGCCGCTACGCCGACGACGATTTAACTCTCGGCTCCATCGACCCATACCAGGTCTTCCGCATTTTCCACGAAATTTTATTCTTTGAATGGGAACAAGGCAAGCGCGCTGACATCGCCTTCATGATCGATCAAAGCCACAATCTGAAGGGCAAAATAGAAGCGACAATTCAGACAGTCACAATGGCGCAAGAATTATTTGCAAAAGCCGCTTTGGTGAACCATGCCGCGCTCAAAATCGCCCAAAACGCCGCAGATTTGGTGCGCGCGGAGTCAATTTTGCAGGATGCCTTTTCAACCGACGTGCGCCCGCTCATCCGCGAATGGCGCGCCGCAAAAGGCTTGCCGTCTGATCCAATGGAAGCGTTCCGGCAAAGCGGCTATCTTGAAAAAATTTCAGCCGAACGCGCCGAGCGAAATAATGCAGCCGTGAGTTCATACGCATA
>Ga0116231_10010630_pt1 | contig 14656 bp, 11 predicted proteins | sample S1TSphgellanicum_2_FD_89695 | JGI IMG/M metagenome (GOLD analysis project Ga0116231, IMG submission 89695) | Host-associated microbial communities from peat moss isolated from Minnesota, USA - S1T2_Fd - Sphagnum magellanicum MG | ecosystem: Host-associated > Plants > Peat moss > Unclassified...
AGATAGATGCCAGGCATACCTGGGCTGCAGCCTGGGTAACAGCAACCTGTTCAAGATCCGTAGCTTGGACTTCTGTAATACTTGTGATACAATCTCCAATATTGGTGGCTGGCAGAACCAGCTGATTGATCAGCACCTGCATCCAAGCAAACAAAACTGCATGGTCACCTCTGATAAAAGCAAAAATTTTGCATTTAACAAAAAAAAAAAAAAAAAAAATCTCCACAATATATTTACAAAAGAAATGATACCTAATTATGAGATTGAGGAGAAAACTCCACAACAACAAAATTGCATAAGAAAAGAGACTTCCTGAATCAAATCACAATTCTTGATCTCACCTTGCAATCACGATTGACTGCACAAATACGGACAACCTCAGTGTGACGTCCTGCACATTCCACCACCTCACAACCAAGTGACACAAGTCTTTCTGGGTTGCTTCCCTCTTTTGCTCTTTTTGATATTTTCCATCCCTGTAAAGCCATTACAAAATTTAGGATAAGTGAGAAAAACACAAAACGTATGTACTGTGGATGGGAATGCAATCCATGGCAGACAAAAAGAGTGGTTGCAAAAATGACAGAACTGAAGAGATACATAAAAACAGCTACCATCTGTGTTCTTTTTCCCCCATATAGGTGACTTGAACAACAATACCTATGTATCAAAATTGGAGGCAGGGTGGTGATTCGACAATCTACATCAGGAGGTGAGGTTGCAACTCTTCTATTTCACTAATAAAACAGAGAAAAGACACTGGAACAACTGTGGCCCTCCTTGTTTCCCAAGAGAAAGGTGAACAGAAACCTCATGGTAGGAAGGAAAGTTGTAGAGCTGTTGGAACAAGGGATGTGCTTGTGTTAATCCGACCAGCTCCTGCACCATCATTGGCATGTCAGCAATTCAATACACATACATCATCAGGCAGATTTCATCTGTCATCCTTCAGTGCCATGCCTATAGATTTTACTTCAACACAAAACAACCACCAGAAAATCAATGAGTATTGGTTATTTTGCTAAAGAGGAACATCTGTACTTGCATGCTTGATGCAGCAACCAAACTACAAAGTTCCTACTCTGTATGCTGATTTCTTTCCTCATCTTGGTCATTTTTTCTTTGTTGTCCTAAATTTCACAGACCTGTTCTGGAGATTTTGGCCCTGGCTGGGTGTTACCCAACAGTTTCAAATTTTCTGTGCGTCGAGCCCACTTCCGGGCCCTTTTTACCATCTGCATGCTCATTTTCAAAAACAACAGCAAGCACAGTTACAAGCCCATGGTGCATCCCAACAAAGAGTTCTTAGTCATTGTTTGCTACTTCAAGGCTTGTTTCCTTGATCTCTAAAACCCTAAAGTTGCTATTCTAAAATTGATTCTTCAAAGAATCCCAGAAAGTACAATCCTCCAAATCCAGTTGAAGCCATTCTTCTCCCGGACATCTTCAATTCAACCTGCCTCTTCTCAGAATCCAGGTAAATGCAAGCCTTACTCATCCCAGAATCCGCAACTCTCAAGATCCAGATGACCTAATTCTTCTCTCAGACTTTCTTCAATCACACCTGCTTCTTCAGCATACATATCCAGCAATTGCAAGCAAGAATCTACAATCCTTGATATCCAGCTGAACACATTCTTCTCCTAGACTTCTTCTAACAAACCTGCTTCTTCTCCAAATACAGCAACAAAACACAAGCCTTGACTCTTCCAGGAAGCTACAATCCTTGAGAAGTAATTCTTCTTTCAGAGTTTGCAAATAAAATCCACTTCTTCTCTATATCCAGCAATTGCAAAACCTAATTCTGAGACGGTTTCTTTGATCACCAGCTTCTTCTCTGTATCCAGCAATTGCAAAACCCTAATTCTGACAGCTTCTTTGATCACCAACCTTTTTCATGAATCGATTTGTAAGCCCAATTCAGAGAATTGGGTTTTGCATACGACGATTTTACTGTGTCAAGAAAAGAAGGCAGTTCAAGGGGTTTAGGGTTTTGCGACCTTCTCACTCACATCAATATCTTCGGGTTTAGTGAAGGTCTGCACAAAGGAGGCAAGCACATCCACGGGGTGCTTAGCGGGATCATTGTCAGAACCTCCCCTCTTCCTGTTGACACCAGCTACATATTGCTTCCAATCTCCTTTTCGCCCTTTGGTTTTCCTCCCTTGCGAGAGCTTCACTATCTTGACCAAAACCTGTGGTTTTTTCCCCCATCCGTCGCATGCACACTTATTGCTTCACCATCTTCTTCTTGTAAAACTCACCCACCCGTCTAAAAACACACACACACACACACACACACACAAAAGCAGCAGCAGCAACAACCTTGCTACTGAAACCGAGAGAAGAAAGCACGATGCTTACGTCTTTGTCAGCGTCCTTGAACCCCGTCAAGTACTTAGAGCCTCCACCAACGCCCGCCATCGCCAAAAGCTTCAGATCGTTAAGAACGCAAAAAATGAAGCAGACCCAAAGCTATTTTCTTCCAGCGACGGAAGTCTTCCTCCGTTCCGACGCTGTTGCTCTTGTTTGTTTGCTGGTTCTGCCAAACCCTAAACCCTAAACCCTAAGAGCTCCATGCTTTGTTTGTTTCCGGAAATCCGTGCCCTGGAGCTTCACTGTTTGTTTGTTTGAGAGAGAGAGAGAGAGACACACACACAGACTCAGAGACAGAGATCCTGAAGATGTTGTCTGAAGATTATGCACCATGGAGGAGTCCAGAGGTTTGTCTGCGTGGTTAGGTCTTGTTGTCGAGGGTTGTGGAATGGGAAACCTAGGAGGGGGGCAAAAGGAGGAAGCAGCAGAAGAATGGTGATGGGGAATCACGGGGATCCATGGTTTGCACTTGATAAAGCAGAGCATTTTGTTGCTTGTTTTGCCATCACGGTTGCTGCTGCAACTGTGCTTGGGTTTGTAAGAAAAGAGTTGCGGGGATGGTTGCGTCTTGCATTGGGCTCTCTACTGGGGTTGACAGCCGGAGCATTGAAGGAAGTTGGAGATGCAACCCATCTGTTGCCTTCGGATGGCGCCTCCATCAAAGATGGAGTTGCTGATGTTCTCGGGGTTTCGTGTGCTGCAGTTGTGCTGTACTACTACTTCTATATACACAACAAACATAAGGACAAATCTAGAGAAAAGCTGGGAGGCGGCAGCAGCAGCAGCAACACATGGGAAGACTTCCAGCTGAACATCATCTCTGAGGATGTCTGAAAACATAGCAAGAGTTTTATTGTTTGTGGGTTTAGAGCTTTTCTGATTCTGTGTCCAGAAATCTTAACATTCTTTAGTTCTCTGCTGCAAGTGCACAGTGAGGATTTTCTCTACAGTTTGATGTGGCCACCATTCTTTCTATAAGTAGGGTAGTATTGATGTTGCTACTGATTGTTGCAAAACAGCAACCACATTTTAGTTTTCCGAACAAAACACTCTCATTACAGACAGGTTAAGCTTTCAACCCATAAACAAAAAAAAAAGCACCTTGCTTGTTTGATTGCTTCTTCTTCCTCAAAGAAGATGATGATGAAGGAAGAATTGCAAGAATGTAAACAAACACTTTGATTGATTGTCGAGAAGACAGAGTCTCCAGTAAAGGACGAAGTGCAACCAGGACCCACAACTCCTCATCCTCATCATCATCAACATTCACTCCGGAGGTATCCTAAATCCTACACCCCACACCGCAAGTACTCTATGCACACAGACAAAGCGATGCTAGCCATACCCATCTCATTAAAGATTTGCTCAAAATACATTTTGTGTTTTCTGCATATTCCACAAGCAAACTGCAAGCATCATGAATAACTTTCAAGAGAAGTATCTAGCACCCAAAACCCTAAACTTCAGAACCTCCAACCTGAGCCCGTAATGGCACCAGTACGTAGAAGTGGTAGTAGTATGCCCCCTACACTGCCTGAGCTGCTGCTTTTTCGATCTTGACACCTTTCCAGAACGCAACATAATCCTGCAAGTAAGGAAAAAACAAGAGGCAGATCATCGCAACCCAAGTCTCAAAAACACCTCCAGTGAGTGTGAGAGAGTCTTTCTTTTCAGTAGATTTTTACCTTGATGTTGGAGGCAGCCGGCTTGGGAGCAGGGTAATACCAAGCTGCATCCTTGTTCTCCTGCCCATCAACAACCAAGGTGTAATAAGAAGCCTGGCCTTTCCAAGGACAGCTGGTGTTGGTGGAGCTTGGCTTCACGTACTGCATGTTCACAGATGAGGGTGGGAAGTACACGTTGCCTTCCACACTTTCGTATGTATCAGTAGCTGCAATCACAGCTCCATTCCACACTGCCTTTGTTGCCATTTTACTTTGTTGCTCGCTCTACTTGTGCCCAGAAAAAAATTGTTCGAGGATTGATCGATCTATCCACCCACAACACTGCTGCTGCTGTTGCTACTAATATCTCTTCCCCTTTTTCTCTCAAGATTTAGAAAGCAAACCCTAAACCCTAAATCTTGTGAAGAAGAAACAAGCTAGCTATGTTTGCAACGACGAACACCCAACTCGAGAAAATGCGTCATTGAGATCTTATTTACAGCCACCAACCAGTCTTTTCTTCTTCAGCAGCAGCGACTGGGCCAACAATTTCCGCATCAAATTCCGTGTCCGTGGGTTTTTCGTTGGAGAACTACTATTTTTGTAAGGTTAGAGGGGCAAGCGTAACCGCCAGGCGTTTCACCTACATTATTGTTGTTACATCTATTGCAACGCTGCACAAAGACGCCGAGCGCTTGTCTTGTTCCAGGCCTTGCACCATGCAGATCAGGATGTGGAGCAAATCGTTGCCTGCTGCTACTCCAAATGTAAGGGTTTATGTGAAGACGTTTGAGGTTCGTGACTCTTGGTGTGAGGTGAACTTTGTGGTTTCATGCATTACAATGTACAATATGTGATGTTTGTTTGCTTCATGCCACAAATCTAAGGGATTGAAAGGAAAAGGCAAATGCATTATTAGTGTCCACTACAAGGAAAATGTGATGTTGCACAAAACATTGTGATTCATGACACATGATAGGTTCTTGGGCTTCATCTATTACAATGTATAATATGTGATGTTTATTATGTCATGTGGTACATTAAAATTACAATTTGATATTATGTTGTGACACATTAAAATCGGGAAAGGATGGTGATTTTTTCTCTTCTCCTAGATCCTTAGCAGTAGTAGTGTGAGATCACATATTGACAAAATAAAATTCAAATGACAATCTCGTCATTTAGTATTTCTTTTCATGATAGATGATGATTCAAAAGAGGAATTCAATGTTTTGTGTTCATGGTTGTCACAATTTTCCTTCTTACTATCTATCAAGCTATAGAATTATCACATGTTCATTACTAGATTGTGTGATTAGGTGAATGGCAAAGGCATTCCAATTCCATGGATCCAGAAGATGGAGGAAGGAATGAAGGAAGAAGAGAAGATGGGATGGTATATGTACTCTATTTCATAGTTCGAAGAGGTGTAAGGGAGAAAGGAAAAAAGGCATGTGATGTGTACCTAGCAAGTAATGCTTTGATGCCAAATTGATCGAAAAGTAAAAACTAACCTCAAACCCCAACTAGGTTGAAAAGTAAAGTTGGTAACGATGATTGGATGGCACCAAGAACAACAAATACACTTGCACAATTTTGTTTTAGGGAAACGTAGAAAGCTTGCAAGGTATGTTATAAATTGGACACACCTAATGTTAAGGAAGAAAAGAAAAAGAGTGCAAAATGGAGGCAATTGACACAAATCGAAAGATTGAATAGTGTTTATCAAAGAAAGGAAAATTTCCTTTTCAACTCATCACTTTTTGAAAACATGAAATAGTGATTTAAAAAATTGATTCAAGCAAAACACTACAAAAGGATGTGATTTTTCTCACACAAAACGTCAGACCTTATGACACATGTGAAATCAACTTTGTGATTTCATCCATTACAATGTACAATATGTGATGTTTATTGTGACACATATTATACAATCACATTGATCTTCAAAGTGATGGCAACAAAATTGATATCTATAGGTGCATCATTGCTCTGTCAATTAGAGCTTTGGAATGAAATTTGATCGATGTGTGACAATCGTTACGTACATAGAGAATTCAACCTTGCCAAGTGGAATACCACATAATGTGTGTTTCGAAACACAAATACAATGGCCAACTCCATCTTGTGATGAAATAAAATAAGAATAATAATAATTTTGAACCATGCACATATATGGCTAGCATTGTTTTTTCAACTTTCTTTCTCTTTTGTTCCACACAAAATTTCATCTCCATTTGCATTTTGTTCCATAACAAATTTTCACACCTTCTTTTTCCTTTCTTTACCACTAAACATTTTGTGTTGTGATCACACTTGTCAACAAGATCATAAATGTTTCAAACCAAGTACTGATAATTGATAACAAAATCATTTAGAGAGAATGTGATTTTCCTTACACACAAAATTGCAAATCATGACAGACGTGTGTGAAGAAAACTTTCTGATTTCATTTATTACAATGTACAATATGTGAGGTTTATTATGATAATTTAAACACAAAACAACACTAACAATGCCAAAGGGAACTATAATTTATAAAATTCTAATATTTGCCTTAAAATTCCTCATTATAGTCACATTTTTTTCAAAATTTTTTAAAAAAATCTTTGCAAATATTTTATGCTATTAATGAGTGTGATAGTGACTCTAAAAACTGGTGTTTCTTACTAAAATGAATGATTAATTTTTTAATAAAAAATTAAAGATTAAATTTTAAAATTTGAAAAAAGAAGAAGTGTGACACAAACTAGAATGTGATTAAAATGGGCATGATTATAAAGGGGGTTTATTGTAATTAAAATGGCAATTTAACATTAGGTGATGAGACATATTACAAAATATTGAAAATGGGTTTACAAATGTGTTCTCTTCATCCCTAGATGACCATGATTAACTTACTACAAACATGGCAATGCTAGGTAGGTAACCCAACATTTTGTTTTACTGGCAAATTTGGACCTGGAAAATATTATTTCAAACTATACAAAGGATTTTTCATGAGAAAAATGGCCCAGATTTTGAAGAAAGAAAATTCCAATTATCGCCAGATTTCCACAATAACTTCCACCAGGTAGCCAAAAATAGAGAAAGATTCTGATTCATCAAATTTTTCGACCTGAAAAATATTATGTAATGAGAAAAATGGCTAAAATTGGCCAGGTTTTGAAGGAAAAAAAAACTCCAAATTGCCAGATTTCTACAATTACTTCCAGCAGGTAGCCAAAAATATAGAAAGACTCTGATTCATCAAATCTGGACCTGAAAAATATGATTTCACGAGAATTTTCATGAGAAAAATGGCCCAAATCGCCAGATTTCTACAATAACTTCCAGCAGGTAGCCAAAAATATAGAAAGATTATGTTTCTTGTTTTCCCCTACTTTCGGAATTGTATGTAACCAAATTTGGCTAAATTATTTTCTGGATGATCGCCACTTTGACTACGTCACAAAATCCTGACTGAAAAGAAACCCTGGCCAGGTCCACTGAATTCGATAAACCACGCCGCGCGGCTATAGGTTCATCTTCCTGGGACGGCCATCGAGAATATTCGGCGTGGCCTAGACAGGCCTGCCCTGTGCATCGTTGCTCCTTGCCAAGAACTTCGCGCAAGATCATCGCAAGGAGCGCGTTTGGTTTGCAATGCGACCTCTCTCCTCTTCCTTTGCATCTGCGATTATTGTTCACCGCGTCGTTCCGGCGACGTCTCCTCTGCGGCTTGTCTTTGCTGTGAGTTTGGCTCTTTTTTTCTTTTCCTTTGTTTTCCTTTCTTCTTCTTCTTCTTCTTCTTCTCACACCTGACTATGAATATGCGTTTTTCTTTTCCCTCCTGCTATAGATCTCTGTTTTTATACGGTTGTCTGTAAGGAATCCTGATAGAGACACCCGGTGTCTAGAATGCCAAAATGTTCCAAGAACTCTCCGTCATCAGGAAGGTTTCCGCAAGGAATTGCTCCTCATTGATTGATTGATTGATTGATTTTTTTGTTGCATGGAGCGTCGAGTCTTTCGGAAGGGAGTTTTAACAATCGCCTTTGTGATGTCATAATAGTGAAGGAGTGACAAAATGAACGAGTCAGACGCAAAGAGTATGTGAGAGCGTCGTTGACAGAATGATAACCTCCTTTTAGCAGCATTCTTTCAGAGCGCTAGATTGTGATGAGCTTTGTGTGTTACAACCACTTAATACCTACTTCATCTCTCAACAGGTGCAACAAAACTCAAGATTGTCAGAAACAAGGATCTCAACACCTTTGTTGAACGCTGCTGCTGCTGCTGCCCTCCTCAAACGTTCTGCTACTCATCTCACGAGGTTTGAAGCTTTTCCCATCTCTTGAGCATAGTCAATGGAGGTTGTATTTGTGGTTTTTCTAGGTTCTACTATCAAAGTCGTGAATAAGACAGATGATGCCAGCCATGGTTAGTTCATACCGAGAGCTTCCTTAATGAATTGCCACAGGCAGGCAGCAATCAAACAACAATCTGCTTCCCTCTCCCTTGGCTTTATGAGATGTGTCAGAGTGTGAGTACTCACATGAGGGTGGTTAGTTGCCGAGGGCTGGAGGCCTCAGTTGTTGTGGGACTGGCACTTGTGCTTATTGTTGCAAACTTTCTCAGCCCTAGCTGGCCAAGCTCAATTCGTCTTTCATCTGCTTGGAGAGGACGAACTTCCCAGTTGCACGCAATGGCCACTGACTATACGCCAGCAGTTGTTGTCTACGTCACTGTTCCTAACAAAGAAACTGGTAATTCGTTGGCTTCCTCAAAGGACCTTACTTTCAAAGGCTCATGATAGCATTGCAATTCTACAACAATCTTATCGTGGAATTTTCTCTGCAAGCTGTGTACATTTTTTGTTATGCTTTTTGCTTTACTTTACTAGAAGTCTAGTCTCAGGGAGTGAGGGGAGAGGTGAGAAGGGAACTAGAGTCCATCCAGAAGAAAGGTTAGGATAACTCATCATGCTGGAAATGCCTGAAGAGGAACCAAGTAAAGGCCAAATTGATAGTACCCTGTAGAAGAGGACTCTGAGAAGCTGGAAGGGTATTTTAGGTGGAAGAGGAAAACCAACAGCCTGGAAATTTGCAAAGGTCATTGGAGAGGAAGAAAATGTCCAAAGGATGAGGTGGTTAGGGTTGAAGAAGAGGAAATGGAATTCCAACAATAGAAGTTGGAAATGCTGACCTTGATTTGTGTGTCTTCAGGATCAAAGCTTGCACATAGTATCATTGAAAACAAGCTTGCAGCTTGTGTGAATCAGATTCCAGGTTCATACTTTCTCCATCTGAAATAGCCTGTTCTAAAGAAAACATGCTTCTGTTGTAGTGTATTTGATGCCAAATGAGTATGGGTGTTTCTGCACTATGTGCTCTTGTTCACCATCAATACAGACCGTATTGAAGCCTATGAAGGAACTTTGGGTGATGCAGCATTGACTCATGGTCCACATCTCCTGTTAAGGTGATTGTGGGACCTTCAGACTGCATAATTTTGTATTGCTGTATCATAAGGGGATTATTGTTACTGGATTGCCGATTTGTGTCAATCAAATTGAATAATGCAATGCTTTGTTCATTGTTAGTGAAATATTTTCTGTGGGTTTGCTTGACATGACAGGTGTGGAGTCCACATATTTGTGGCAGGGGAAAGTGAGTTACATCTTCCCACTTTGAGTCCCATCAAGATTGTTGCAGATAGGGCTATTGATCTATATTATTCAAACATTGTGCTGTATTGTGAAACTTTCAACCCAAAGTTTCCCATTGAATGTAGATAAAAAATTTGGGCAGCTATTGTGCCATAGTTTTCCCAGAGTTGGGTAGCTTGATCCTGGCCAATCTGTAACATCATACAAGAGAGACAAACTAGAGAGGGTGACTCCTTTACTTGATGCTAACTAGGAAATGTTTCATATTGTTTCAGGTGGAGACAGATTCAGAGCTGTTGTTGATTATCAAGACAAGGCAGAGTCTTCTGCAACAACTCACTGACCATGTGACAGCCAATCATCCTTATGAGTGAGTATTTCCTAGATAGAGTCTTCCCTGGGAGGATGTTTGCATCACTGTGTGAACTTTATAGTTATGATTGAAAAGGCATGTGTAGGCTTAAAATTCACCTCATAGGGACTTTTTGCAGTTATTTTGATCTTCAAATTTAGCCACATAGATTCCTCTTTGATGAAAAATTCACCTTTGGCTTATATTATTTGATGGTTGTGACCTTATTGTTTCTTCTACTGCATAACTAGCTTTGCTTGCAGCTTACAAAAATCAAAGCAACAAAGTAATATATCTACGTTACAGCAATAGGGAGCTAAATGATTCTGTGGTATGTGCAGTACGCCAGAGGTTATAGCAGTGCCTATCACTGGAGGCAGCCACAAGTACCTGCAGTGGCTAGCAGAGAGCACTCAAAAGGTGCTTGATGCATAGAAATACATCTTGTCACTTTGTACAGTCTCATATAACACAGTACATCTGGGAAATGCTGAAGATCAAGAGTTCTGATATTGTTGACAATATGCAATTTTTGCTGGGGTATGCTGGAATCTGCTCTGCAAATTCATGTCCTGTCTGCCTCTTCAATCCTTGGTAAGCTTCCGCCACTCATTTGTGTATGAGCATCTAGTTTCTGCAGCTGAAAAACCGCAGGATTTATTTCCTTCCTATGTACAGGGTGGATCCTCACGTGTTAATAGGACCTTGAAGGGTTTTAGGAAGGAATTTCCCTAAATCTTTTTGCACGTTTGTAAAGACATGGGTTTAGGTAGCTAAGAAATCATTTGAGTCCATGATATGAGAACCACCACCATGAAAATCAAACTTGTTTAATTAGGGCTCTACATACCTATGCACTACTTTGTTTGAATCCAAATGTTATATTGGTCACCATTACTTGTTTGCAATTTTTATTGTGTGGAGTTAGAGACTATCAGTTGATCGTTAAATATTTGTTCTATTATACCTTAGTTCCTTGGCCAATTCAACACTAACTATATTATTTTCAAAAATGTTGAAATTTTCAAAAATTATTTCTTCCAAATCAAAAAAATTTGTGAAGGGAAATAGTGGATATTTAGGAATATTCCAATTTTTAATATGAATCTTTCAAAATTAATTAATTATTTGATGAACATGTGTTGAAATGGCCAAGGTACTATGGTATTACATTTTGAAGGTGTTCTTGTTGATCCAAATTTACTAGCACCTTGTATTCCTTGTTTAATTGGAACAAATTAAATAACCAAAGGAGTATATAATGTTTTATTAAAAAAATTCCAATTTTTATTTTTTTATGATCACCATAGAACAATGATATCTTAGGATAAAACAATTGATTTATCAAAAGCACGGAACAAAAATTATTTTTGCAAGTTTTAATAGGAAGACACAAGGAACAATTTGGACATGTAGTTGCAATCTATAAACCATGAAGAATGCAAATGTCTTTTTTCAATTCGTTTTTACATCTATTGTTCAAAGTGAACAAAAGGTGACCCAAAAAAAGTCATAAGATTTGTTGTCAAACACCAATGCTTGCAAATTGAATTCAATTGAAATGAATTGAGATTTTTTCAAAAACCATATTAGTTGATCAAAAATAATTTTAATATTTTTTTCCATTTTTACATGGTTGAAACATGTTAAAAATTGAGGTTTTGGTTGTTTCTCTTTTTTTTTTCCCAAAAAATTAATATTTTAATCAAATCATATATATTAATTCACTACGTCCATCTGTCTGTTTGTGACAGTTATAACAGTTATAAATTGACCAAAAAAAAATCAGCAATGATCTAATATTGTGCGTTGGATATGTCCTGGTCGTCCAAATCAATGAGATCTGATGGTGTAGATCTTTGGAATTCTTTTGATGATCGAACTGTAACTATTGTGCAAAAGAACTTAACCTGACCTTAGGGGTTCATTAACTACACCTGGGTCTTGGTACGGTTAGTGTTTGGCGTTCCTTTTAGGGTTTAAGTTTAAGTCTCAGCGACTGTACAGGACAATTTTTTTTGCGTCTGTTTTTTTTTTCCCTTCTAGGATTTGGTTTGCAGTTTCTACATCTGTGGTTGTCCCCAGATCGTAGTAGCAACGTAGTGCGGCATCAAGATGGTGCTCTCTCAGAAGGAGGCTAATGTGCAGATGATGCTGGCTGCCGATGTTCATCTCGGCACCAAGAATTGTGACTTCCAGATGGAGCAATAAGTCTGGAAACTAAAATGGCAGAATGTCGTTGACCTTTAGGGTTTCAGGGGTCGTCATCAGGGGTCATCGTTGCTTCAATGCCGTGCTGTGCCTTGCAGGCACGGGTTACCACTAATCAATTTTATTTTCACCACAAATCACATCATCTTCAACCTACTATCATAATATACCAAATCAAGGTTTTTGAAAACCTTCATATTTTGTTGCACAAGCATATTATTATTTAAAAGTGCATGTTCTTTACATTCATATAGTGCATTTGTGTTTCATTTTTTTTCATTTAACAACTAGATTTTTGGTTTAATGATTTACAAAATAATACATTATTTGTTTTTTTACAAATGAATTAAAATAGGATTTGAAATTTGATCCACCTAACATTAGCACACATTCTCCAAATTTGAAAATCAATTGATTGTTTACTTAATTGAAATAGGATTAAAAATTTGATCTACCTCAAATTAAGGTACACTTTCCAAATGTGAAAATCAATGGATTGTTGACCTAATTGAAATAGGGTCAAAAATTTGATCTACTTCACATTAACATACATTTTCCAAATGGGAAAATCAAGTGATTGGTTACCTCATTGAAATAGGGTCAAAAATTTGATGCACCTCACACTCTCATAATGAGAAAATCAATTGATTATTTACTTAATTGAAATAGGGTCAAAAATTTGATGCATCTCACACTTTCTTCATGGGAAAATCAATTGATTATTTACTTAATTGAAATAAGATTTGAAATCCAACTCACCCAACAATAGTATACATTTTTCAAATGGGAAAATCAATTACCTATTTACTTAATTAAAATAGGGTTTAAAATCTAACCCACTTAACATCAACATACACTCTTCAAAGGGGAAAATCAATTAACTCAAGTTATTATCCTTTTATTTCAAGAATGTGCCTAGTGTTAAGGACATAAATAACCACAAGAACAAAGGTTAAAGGAAAAGGTTTAAATCTAACTTTCAAACAAAAAACAAGACAATATTATGTGATTCCAAAACAAGAACACGATAATTAAAAACAAGAACACGAGGTGTGCAAGACCAACGTGAAAACAAATCTTTATTATGTTAACATATGCAAACATTAACATGAAAATAACATGATAAGGTTATGATGCAAGATCATGCTTAAAATTCGTGTTGAACAAATTAAAGGAAATGAAGAGTCCTATTTTTATTTATACCCCTTTGAGGACTTAACTCAAGGAAGCTTCCAGGGAGGTTTCTTTGTGTGCATTAGGTAAAATAGTTTCTTAAAAACCTTTTTAACTAAAAGTTGACTATGAGTTAATTGAAATTTAACTAAAAATTAATTTGAACTTAATTAAAAGTCAATTGAGAATCAACTGAGTTAACTATGAATGATTACATTTAAATTGGGAGTTATCTAATATTTAACTAAAAATTAACTCTGATTTAACTGAGAATTAATTAGGACTTAACTAAAACTTAACTAGGACTTAACTTGTACTTAACTAAAAGTTAACTGGAAGTGAACTGGAAGTGAATTACAACTTCATTAAAAGCTAATTGAAATTAAACTAGGAATTATGTACAAGTTCATTATAAGTCATGGATGAACATTCAAATGATGAACCCCATGACATGACAATTTATGACACCTAGCTTGGGGCCTTGTCCTACATATAATTAAAAATATAAATTTCAAATGTGTATATTCTAAAATAGATAAAAATAATAAAAATTATCAGATCAAATGGAAGGCCATTTTATGTTTTTGGAATGAGATGTGTGGATGTGGGGGGGAGGAGATTAAACATTTCATAAGCCCTCACCCTTTTTCTTTAGGTGATGTTTACAATTTTGGATGTTAAATATGAAAAAAAAAATCCTTTTGAATAATACGTTTGAAAGGTCCTCAATTGGGAGGTCTTCAAAATTTGGTGAATGCCTTTAGTTATTGCCTACTCTTGCCATGTAAATAAAATCTTTGATAACATAGTAGAATTTTTTTTCATGTCATCCACCTCACATGTGACATGGATCATACAAGTGAAATCACAATGAATGGAGCAATGGTTGCTGAGGTTAAAGTCTTTAAGTACTAAAGGTTCCATTTTACATGTGGCCTAGGTGTCTTGGTTTATTAAATACCAAAACTACAATTTTAAATGTAATTTATGAAACTAGATAATTGATATTGAAGTGAAACATGACCCATTCCATAAATTTATTTTATTTGCATCAAACCCTACAATAAAATAAAATGTATAATTTTTATTTAAACCCATGCGATCACAAATTTTGAACTTTTAAAATTGTAATGATACTCCAAATTTAGAATCAAAAACATTATTTAATAGGATCCAATACATGTGCACCTAAAATGATTAACACATTTAGGTGAAAACACATTGGGGGGG
>Ga0116231_10010631_pt1 | contig 14654 bp, 7 predicted proteins | sample S1TSphgellanicum_2_FD_89695 | JGI IMG/M metagenome (GOLD analysis project Ga0116231, IMG submission 89695) | Host-associated microbial communities from peat moss isolated from Minnesota, USA - S1T2_Fd - Sphagnum magellanicum MG | ecosystem: Host-associated > Plants > Peat moss > Unclassified...
AAAAAAATAATATAAAAAATAACAAAAAAAAAGAAAAATAAGAAAAAAAGAAGAAAAAACAGAACCTTAGGGGTGTTATGGGGGGGGGGGGGGAGAAGAGGGAGGGGGGGGGGGGGGGGGGGGGGGGGGGGGGGTTACCAAAATAAGAGGCCTAGGAGGAGGTGGTAACTGTGTCCAGCCCCACACTTTTGGGGATGCCCCTCACCCTCGTAAGCTTTACCCATCCTAAAACATGAGACAAAAAACATATGTACCACGTGGTGTAGAAAGGGCAGGGTTCTTATGCCTACTCCTTATGGCTTATGAGTGGGAGGGAAATGGACAAATGTAAAGTGCTATTCATACATAGTACTCATTTTCTCCCAATAGTTTATGGGCATTTTCAATTTGTAATAAGGAAAGAAACCTCCATATCCATGTTATACTGATATTTATGCCTTGATAATCTTGGTCCAAAGAAAGAAGGGAAAATATTTTTTCGTTTCCACATCCTCTATCTCACTTCCTACTTATTTAGGATTATTGTTTTTTGGCCCTAAATATTTGAAATGTCAGCAATACTCTAGAGGATAGATTCAATTGAAGAAGCCATTTCTACATTGAAAAATAAGAATAGTGGGGCAATTTGAATGGAATCCCTCGTTAGGTACCTCCTTGTTCATCCCTTTTGAAAAAAGAACTCCTCTCAACAATTTGCCACTCTAGAGGATCACAATTTGAACCACCTCTTTTTAACCCTGTCTATAAGTAACCCCTGTTTATAATGGGGGTATCAGCCCAGGCCAAAAATGGTGACAAACAGTTTTGGAATTAGAAATTCATGCAGCCAATGGGAAGGCTCAGCATGGGGAGGGTTCTTTTTTCCTTTGTTCCCAACATGTTCCCTTCAAGTTCCCAATGGGTTCCCTTCAAGGTCCCAATGAGTTCCCATCAGGTTCCCAATATGTTCCGCAAGTGTGTTCCCAATAGCACCTCTCTTTAATCCCATATGTTTTGCCCAAAGTCCTCCCCTTCTCACCTATATAGATAGGTGGGCCAAAGGGGAAAGCACTCTATCTTTCAATAAAATTTTATATTTTGGGGAGTCTCCATACTTTTTCTTTTTTTTTGTGATGTGCCAATCAAATTGGGTCATTGCCAAAAATAAATAAAATTGCACTTGTGAGGCACCCCCAACTAATTAATATAAAACAGAATAAGTACCCCTATATGCAGACAAGGGTTACAGTGTCAGTGTAGAAAGTATACTCAAATATAAAGGGTCTTGCCTTGTGCATTATAATGGGCCCACAGGTGGGGGGAATTACCAAAATGCTTTTTTTCTGCCCAGGGCTGCCTCAACAACCATGGGCTCTACCCTAAGAAAAATAACAACCTGGCCATATAATAGAGCTATCCTGTAAAATAACCCTGTCTTCACCCTGTCTTTGGGCCTCCTTTCACCCCCTGTCCTCTGGTATCCGCAAAGTAAAGACATTTTATTAAATCTCAGTATGAAATGCTGAAACTCAGCACTTAATGCACGAGGTCCGAGACTAATTATAGTAGTTGTACAGTTAAGAGCAGTAAAAATATATGCAGCAGCAGCAGTGGAGTCGCTCAGGAAAAAGAAAAGACAGGATGAGACTCCGTTTACCACCAAAATCGATAGTTTTAGGAGTTTCATCCCCCATTGAATGCTAATGTACCTTTTCGCAAGGTTTTTTTTAATAATCTCACCCTGTGTATGACCAAACTTACTTTACTGATAACTCTAATCTCAACAATTTTAAATGATTTGGAATTCCCCTTGCCAAAATTGTTGAATTCCATAAATGGCTCCAAAGAGCGGGTAGAAACTAACCATGTCCAAGCACACAACAAAGTGAGGGTAACAATGTGTATTGATCCCATGATGTGTTCTGACAGAAGTAAAAAGGCTCACCCAATGATTCTATTTTGTTACCCTACTATACACACATGAAGCATTTTGTGTACCTACTAATAGTACTCAATAAAACTCTTTGCCACTTGCACCACAAGCACATATCACCCCATGTACAATTGTTACCCACCTAAATGATGACAAGCTTTTGTAAACTTGACCCACATGGAATCCCATCTCAAGTAGCCTTCCAAGAACACGCCTTCCCATCCAAGCACAATAAATAGCACAAGTAATGTGCCATAACCCTGTCTCTTATTATGAGGTTGCATGGTTGAAATTGTACCAAGAAATGGTAAGGTTTGTGCACCCCTCAATAAGGTCAGAGAAGCAAAAAGCTTCCTATAATACACATGTCTTCTGCCTGGGCCACATCCAAAAGGCATATAACATTTAAGTACTAGTTCATTAAGGCAACTCTTCAAAACAAATTTGTCTCCCAATTTGAACACTCTCATTGACCTCAAATTTTGTCTTCACACCTTGGCACAAGCCTTTGAGGCTGCTATAACATTTGATATAGCCAGTTTATTGAAGAGAACTCCTCAAAACAATTCAAAGCTCCTCTTTCTAACAATCTCATTGGCCACATAGGCTTTTTTTCAGCCCTAGGCCTATTCCGCACACACACTATATTTGTCCACATTTTCTACCTTGAATCTATAACCCTGTCCATATACAGAGAGACAGTAAAAATCTCAAAACACCCAAAACTACTTGACTATGAAAAAAAAAAATCTCTTTTAAAGCTTACCTCTTTAAAATGCTTTCCTTTGTGTCCACTTTTGCAATAGTTCCAACAACTGAAGAAAAAAAGATGTAGATATCTATCATAATGTACCTTGATTCTCATTGACATTAAGAAAGAGTGTAGATAGATATCCCAAAAGAACTATTCCAAGAAAAATATGCAATTGAAGATTAGTAGGTAGTGAAAACAAAGCAGGGCAAAAGATGAAAGTTTACTTCAGTGCTGATATCCCTTGTATTCATATAGCAAACCAGCATGGTCCCTTCTAGTCTCACACATTGCAGGAGTGAAAGCAGCTCCAATGTTGGCCAATGACACCAGTGTTCCCTGCAAACTCGAGCTTCTTGATTTGGGCAAGAGCTCCTACTGCAAAATTTTGGTTTGTAGCACATGGCCTATGTGCTGAGAATGTTGATTCTCCTGTAGAGAAATACTTAGGAACAAGGACTCAGGATGAAAAGTCAACTGGCACAATTGAATTTTCCTCAGAAGAAAACCTCGCATGATTTGAACAGACAACCTTCCTCCCAAGTACAAAGACACTCTCAGACAGGAAACAACTAATTTTACACTGTCACAACACTGGCATGGGACTTGTACACTACTTCTGTTGCACAAATCATGACATACGGCATTTGGTGCTTCAGACATCCCATATTGCAATTAGCAGACTCTCAGCTACTAAAAGTACCTCCAAAAATAGCACAAAACAATGACCAAGAATCAATTAATACATGTTACTACAGAGGCTGCTCCATTTTTTATATTCTTCCCAGCCATATATGCACCCACCTCAAGCATACAGGTGCAAGAAGAGGCGCCTGTTGCTTGGTGCTCTCTCAGACATCCTACCAACCTCTCCATGGAACATATTGTGCACAAAAGGACTAATGGTGAGGAACCCAGATTTGTAAAGTTTGGGCGCATCCTCAACTAAGCAGCCTGTCCCTGAGACTGTTGTGGAGGTGCAAAGTGGCTGGAACCTTGCCTCCAAATGTCTGGTCTCTCATTATCCCAGCTACTACATTCACGATCAAATCCACCCCCACTACTGCCTACTGCACCCCAGCAATCCTCTGAAAGTCTTCCAACAGGAAATGGATGCGCAGGGCGTGGTAGTGGTCCATCATTGCAACCAGCCCCACCATACCTTCCACCTCCACAAGGAGGAGCATAGGTATCTCCTCAAGATCCTACTCATGGAGGTTCATAAGCTCCTGGTTGTGACTGTGGAACCTCTGGCTCACGGCTCTGAGGAGGTTGACACCTGTCTGAAGGAGGTGGAGGAGCACTGTCAGCCTCCAGCTCTGGTCCATGCTTGCACTCATGACTAACAGCTGGCACACGCCTTGCAAACAGGGGAGGTCATTGTTCTTCAACTGAGGGACAGATGTCACACCGGTCCTTCCAGTTGTCAGAATCTTCCACAGCACTATGCCTGGGTTCTTCAATCTCAAATCTTATGCGAAGTGAGGGTGGGATAAATTTTCCAGGCTTGTCCTCAATCTTTGATTGCATACCTCTCTTTCACGCTTCTCCCTCTCCTCAGCCTCAATTTCTCACTGTCGCTGTTTTGCAGCAATCTACTCTAGCTTGGCAAGCCTGTCAGCTTCTTCCTTACATTTGTGTTCCTCCTCTGAAACCAGAACAATCCAAACCACTTCAACGGTTGCTCAAATGAGATTTGACAATAAACATACACAGTAGTATAGAACCCTTGCACATTTGGCACTTGATAATGCATCCATGACCAGCCATCCCTGCATGATATCTATATGCCCTCAACAAGCATTGCAGACTGCTCATTGATAAAATTCTCATAATTATCAACAGCTCCTTCATACTTACGATTTAAGTCAACCCAAATAGAAACAAAAGACAAACCAAAAGTCGTAGACATTTCAGATCAGACAACATACCAGCAGACAGGAAAAGAAATAAAACAGAGATCCCACCAACTAAACAGACCCCCAAAAAGGAGCAGTTTGAACAACAGTGACAGACACACATGTTCAGTGACCTTCAACAGCAACATAAATGGTAGTGACTGACTATAATAACATCCCCACTAACTTCATCAGCTCCCAGGATGAGTGGAGGTCTACCTCATGAATGAACTAATGTTCTGAGTTTCTGTCAAAAGACGAGCATTAACAGGAAGAATCAGCCATGATGCTGGCTATCTTGAGACAACATTGAAGAGAAGGAATGATGGAAGGTGACAGAAGATGACAAGAAAGAGGAAGAGACAACAAAGGAAAAACAAAGAAGACAAGCACACAGGAAAGGGAATGGAAGAGAAACAATGTGGAGAACTTCTAAGAGCATTACAGTTCAATGACAAAGTTAAATTTGAAACACTTCCCACTCAGGGTCTAAGAGCATTATCCTTTCATTACAAAGTTAACTTTGAAACACTTCCCACTTATGGACAAGAAGCCCTTGAAATAATGGTTTTGCAAAACCCAAACACAGAATCACCAAACAGGAAATCACTGTTTTGTGCTACAAAGCCCAGAAACCTATAAAACTGACAACTGACTCCTCCTAATTTTGCAGGAGCTGAAATAATTGCTCAGTGAAAAGGCTCTAGAAAAAAAATTGAAGTCAGGGGAACAATGGCAAGCACACCTTCAAGCTTCCTGGCCTCTTCTTCCTCTCGGATCTTGAGCAAATGAGCCTCCTCTTGTCTTTTGAAGTATTCCTTCTTGCAACGTACTTCACACTCCTGTGACCTCAATGAGCATTCCTCAGCAAGTCGTTCCTCACGCAAGCACTTCAACCTTTCAAAATCTCCTTCACGTCGGCCAACTACTTGCTGCTGGAAAAGACTCTGCTCCCACGAAATGGAGTCACAAGAAATAATCAGTTGCTGATATAATGTTTGTACCAAGCATAGGCATGATAAAGGTGACCATCAGAGAACCAGAATATTTTCGTCAATTTAGAGTAATAGATTGCCATCATCTGGGGTTTGGGAGTCTTTTTCACCATTGACATCAGTCCTCAATTGAACGAAATGCCTCCTAAAGATCACACACACACACCAAGCTATCATTCCCAGTGCAGACCATCCCTCTTTAAACTTTTAAACAGAGCCCAGCAGATGTTTTATACTTTTATGGCCATCTACAGTTTGGTCCATGTACAAAGCAGAGGTTACATCACATCCCAGACAAGGAATCACCTGCCAAAGCTCCAGCTCTGTGGCAATCTTGAGTTGCTCAAATCTGGTTTTGAGATATAGCTGCAAGCTCTCCAGTTGAGACAGATCAGGTCGATCCCTTTGGTCTCTGTACTTGTTAAAATTTGTCAAATGGTTGCAGAGAATTTCACAGTCGCCAAAACTCAGTAGTACATTTGTATTGCAAGCAAAACTGGAATGCACAATGAGCTGTCATCTGGGGAAAAACAAAGGTTTTGAGAGCAACTTCACAGGAGTAAGTAGATTCTGAATGGTTAATGTGAATCTCCCTTCCAGATAACACTAATGTCGAGCACAACTCAGGCATTCAGGCAGAATGGTAACTGATATATTGAGAAATCAACCACATTTTGATTTCAGTATAGATCTACGGAACCATGTTCAAGAGCACTAGGGTTTGGGATTGCCTTGACACAGGCCATGATAAAGATAGATAAAGACATACTGCATATAAAGACTCCAACTTTGAGTTGTTCCACAGAATTTCCAGAACAGTTCAGTAGGTCTCCCAGAGGAACTTGAACCAGGGAGTAACAAGCTCACGGTCTGAGCGCTCCTTTCCCTTCTCCCCACTCACATAGCTCAGCATCAAATCTTCAGGCCTCTTCTCTGCGTCTAAATCTTCAATATCCAGCATCACTTCAGCTGCTTACGCCTGTGCCTGTTCTGCCCGTTCACTGGACAGCTGCAAGAAGTACTTGATCACTTCTTCCAGTGACCTGACATTCACTTGCTGGCACACAATACGGTACTGGATGAGGCCATCTTTTGCAAACCTGCCCTTCTTCATGTCCACACAAAGGTCCACATACTTGAACATGATCTTCTCCAGCGTTTTTCGCCATGCCCGGTATCTCTTTGAGGTAATCAGCTTGTGAAGAGCTTGCAATGCCACCTGCCTCTGGCCAACATTCATCAACTCTGCAACCACACAAAAGAATCATGGTCCATTAACTAAGTTACCCTAACTTAAACATTCTTCCACACTCTTCAAACCAGTCACCCAACATCCATGCAAGGGGCACTTCAATGTAGACCTCAAGTCTCTCACTGGAAAGCCAGCTGGCTGTCAACAGCTTTCTATCCATCCTGAATTAAGTCCCACATTTGAATAGGCCAGAGCCACAGATCAGGTCCCTTGTGAAAAGGCTTGGTAATCAAGCATTCCATCACATTGTGAAGACATGTACTGAGGACTTTCATGGCAACCTTCTTTTAGACAATCAAGCACTATAATAAAGACCTTGGAGAGGAAATGCAATGCCCTTTTTTCAATTACAACTCCAGAGTGCAAGACCCTGATCTGCTACTCAATCAGTTCATAGAACTCAAAAACATGACCATTTGGCTAATTCAGCCTATCGAAGGTGCAGCAAACCCAGTTCAATTTAATGGATTGCTGACTCTGATAGGTTGGTTGTCTGTCAGCCATAGAAATCAAAACTTTCCAAAAACAATGTCAAGAGTGTTCTGAATGTGCCAGGAACATTAGTGAAGAAATTGGGGAGGGTCCTTAATAAATTAGGGTTATGGCCTGATGCCCAAACCCTATCCCGATGCCCAACGTTTCGGGAGCCTATTTTTCAAGCACCAGTTCTGATTGCGTGAAGCATGAATGACCTGAAGAGCCAAGACACTCCAGTTTCCGAAAATTCTTGCAACCTCTACCATAGCCAACAAGGTGCTTCCACCCCTGATCTAATATCTAATGGATCGATACAACGTGTTCAGATCTAAACACAGCCCGCCTCCGACGAAAGTATAGAGGATACTGATCCAACGGAGAAACTCTACGAGAAATATCAGCAGAGAGTAAGAGAAATGCCGGACGACAAACGATATCAAATGTGGATAATCAACGCCACCTCTTCACACTGACAAAAGCCGGTGTAACAACGATTTCCAAAACCAATGCAATCAACACTGAGTGACCCAAAAAACAAAGGAACAACAGGAAGGGTTTAGGGGTTTAGGGTTTGGCGGAGGGGGAGATCAAAACTAGGACGAAGATTGCTTTCAACGGTACCTTCCGCCCGTTTCAGAGCATTCTCCGGCTCGGCGAAGGTCGCCATGTTAAGAAGAAACGGCCCAAGATCACTCAGTGACTCCTCAATGAGCTGCTGGCGCATAAAACAGCAGCATAAGAGGCAGCGATGGGAGCAAAAGGAGACGGACAAGGGCAAAAGCAGCACGGAGGAGAACAAAAAACCCCTTGTGAGCGCCAAACCCTAATTTTCTCCTTACCTAGCTCAAAAATTAATCAATTTGCAACTATTTTTGCATTTTATTTATCATTTGCAACTATCATTGATTATTTCTACAATTTTATTTTTTTAATTTTTTTTTGCATTTGATTATTTTTGCAACTACACTACAACTAAATTGAAAATAATAATTTTTTTCATTCTTCCAATTGCATAATTTTTAGCATGTTCGCATCCAAGAATACCCCACCTATGTTTCATTAGTTGCAAATGTGATTAATTATATAATTAAAATTAATACTAAATAAATGTAATTATAGTAAATATACATAAATTGTCATAACTGTATAATTTGTAATTGAAGTTAGTATTCATAATTACTGATTTTTATTTTAAATTACTCTTTAGAATATTCAAGTAATTTTATTGTACCCAACAGTATATGGTGAACTTACTGTAATTCTAATAATTTAATTACACTACGTTATTATATTTATTACCTATAATAAAATATTTAAAAGAAAATTTCTATTATAACATAACGTTTTACACTAGTTAATAGTATTTTTTAGAAATTAAAATTATTTAATATAAAACCATTGTAAATGAATACATTAAGTATAGAAGTGGCATATTTCTAATCAAAATGAATTACTCGTAACTAATAACATGTAACATTTAACTTTTAAAATTTTAATTTATTTTAAAATTATATAGTATTTTCTATTTTATTTATTTTAATACTGTAATTCTAGGATTATAAAAGATTAAATTAAATTATTCACATATATTCTAAATTATTATATATTTAAAATATTCACAATGTTTTATTGCAACTAGAGTAATTAAATTAAAGTAGGTTATTTTAAATATAACCAAGAATTTTTTTAATTTAACAATAAAATCTATTATTATACCATAATAGTTTACACTAATACATAATATTTTGCGTAAATATATATTAATGATAGTAACTACATCTTAATCATATCATTCAGATTTTAACTTTGTATTCTTAATTGAGAACTTATAAATTAAAAATATTTCAAAATATTTCAAAAATAGCAATCTTAATATAATGAAAGAAATTGATATAATTATTGTATATGAAAAAAATTTGAGTCCACTAAATTATTGTATCTTAATATTTAAAATTACCTATTTGCATTAAATGGTTATTTTTACTACATAGATTTTTACAGGAATAATTAATAATTTTATAATTAAAAAATAATTTTCTGTAACAAAAGTCTATTCATTGAAAAAAAGTGTAATTTCTTTGTTTATACACTAATTACAGTAGATTAATAACTCATAATTGAACTTAATTATTCATGATTTTGATTCTTTAATTTTAATATGGTTTTTAACATTTTAAGTAATTTTATTGTAATTAAAGTAATTCATCTTATTTATTTATTTATTTCCAAGGATTATATTACAGTAAATTAAAATATTTGTTTCCTATAACTACTTATATATAGTTCAAAAATACTATTACAACTGAAATTTAATATTGAATGTTGATATTTTTAAAGTACTAAAAAAAAAATTTACATTAGTTGAAAAAAAATTATTTTGTTATTTTATGAGTGGAATACTAAAATTATTGTAATAGTTAGTTAATGAAATTAAGCAAATATGATATTTAGTTGCAAATTTTATTGTTAGTCATTATATATATTTATTATTATTATTATTCAATATTTTTTATTATTATTTGAAATAATTATAAAAATAATAATAAATAACTAACCCATGTTACTCCAATAATTCAATAATGGTTGTTATTATTGTTATATATTTAATATTCCTTATACCAATCAGTCTAATTATAATAATAAAAACTAGTATGGGGTAAATATTAAATATATATAATTAATATTTAAAATTATTAATTATTTTAAAATAGTAATTAGCATATATATAATTCTTTTTAATATTTATGATATATTAATGAAATTATAGATCATTATTTTTTATTATTAATTTGAATATTCATTTTTATTTAATAATATTTGAATTATTCTGGTTAATTATATAAATACGTAACTAAAAATTATTAATGAATTTTTTTGGTTAATTATTTAATTAGGTAGTTAGTCATTTACCAATTTATTATGCAATTTTAAAAAGTAAAAATAAGGATAAAAGATGTGGAATAAATCTTCTAGTTGTAAATAATTTGTAACTAAAATTTATAATCACAACATAATTTGCAATTAAATTCTAACTCTAAAATTTATCCCATAAGTTTTGTTTTCCATTTTCATTTTGAAAAGTATATAAGGAAGGTCTTTTGTCTTACATTTTCATATTCGAAAACATGCGCCATGTTGGATGAGCTAATTAAAAAGGTTTAACTAATATTAATTAATTAATTATGCACCCACTCTTTAATTACCATACTTCCCTAACCAACCTATGCTATTTAAATAGATATATAACCTAGGTAAGTAGGTGTCTAGTCTGAATAAATAGGTGAGGAATCCTTCCTACTTACCTACCCACCTAATTCAACCCATTTACACACCTACCACCTTAAATAGATTTTGGACAAATTCAATTCATATTCCACATGGCACATTTTGATTGTGCCACATGTCATAATTTCAAACCATCCAAACATATAAATTGGACATCTTAGATTATTTAAAATTATACTTAAAACATTTTAAATAACAAAAAGATGGGACACATCTTTTGTTTTCACTGTCCACCAAAATAGTTACATATTAATTACAAATGATAATATGTAAACAACTAATCAAATCATGAAGGTGTCTTTCATCCAAAATTCATTGTCGTTTGTGATTAATGTTAAATGTGACTTGTCTAATGCAACTAATGAGATTTTAGTCATAAATGTCGCTTGTAATTTAAAATCAATTGTAAGGACCAATCAAAAATTGTCATTTTTTTTTGTGTCAAAGGTTTTCCAACAATACCAATAATATGTTCAAATAATTTTATGAATTTTAGTTTGATTTTTATTAAATTACAACCAAAAAATTGTTCAATACTCAATAATTCTTCTACATTGTAAGGTCAAAATGTCATGAAACCAATTTAATACACCGACTTACCAATTGTTGAAATTGCAAAAATTCAATAGGTTTGTCAATGTCCTCACATTCATTAATTGAAACTTATGTAGTCCAATACAAATAGGACACATAGGCATTTATTACTAGACATGTTTAATATTGAAGGTCTTGACCATATGAACCACTAGAATTTATTCAAAGTCATTATAATTTTTGTGTTAAGCATTGGCAATATTGCAAATACATGTTGGTTGCATTGCTAATGTTTATGTGTGAATTTTCAAATAACCCAGTCTTTCTTTTGTTTTGTTATGTTTGTTGCCACACCTATTGTCACCTTTTCCATGACCTAACATTGCCCCCACACTATTTTTTAAAATTAATGTAATTGTTGCATTGTAAATAACAAAATATTTCAATGCACACAATGGTAATTTTTAACACCATTCAAAATATTTTGATGGATGCAATGGTAATTCCTAACATTGTCAAAGTACCTTGATGGATGCAATGGCAATTCTTAAACATGTTCTCTTTAGTTGATGTAGCATTATAAACCAAAATAGTTACAAATTACATTTTTAATCACAAGACAAGTTGCAAAATGAGATTGTTTTTCTACTGAAATTATTTAACACCTTCCATGTCACTTTTTTTTGTTTCCATGTGAGGAAAATATTGTAAAATAACAAGAAATTTTGATTCAATTTACAAGTTCCAAAGAAACTCGCCTTGTAATGAATGGTGGGACCATGCATAGGGACTTTCCTTGCATTCGTCATAAGGACTTTACAAAGATTTTTTTACTTTCTCCACTTTCCCAAAAGGACTTTGCACAAAATTTCATAAAAAAAAATTGACAATTTTTTGTCAATACCCATTGGTAATTCCAAAGGATTACTTGTAAAGATTTTGTGAGATTATACTAAAGGAAATTCAAAGTGATTGCCTTGTATAGTATCTTCACATTATATTTGTTATTGACAACCACAATGAAAAATCATGTCTGTTGGAACCATACTCCCCTACAACTAAAGCTCCAAAATAACAAATGTATAATTACATTACAACTAGAGCATGAAAACACATGCAATAAATACCATGTCAAAAAATTAAGGAAGTGCATTGTAGTTATAATTTAGTTGCAAATGAAACACATGTACGATTTAATGTATGCATCATACATATAAGCATAATCAACCATATTTGACTTTTCAACAAATTAAACTTCAACTGTCTATGACAACTACATTACAACTAGTGTATAACAACAACACATACAATCATGTCATATCTACACATTTCCACCACCCATTAAATATAACATTTTTGACTAACTATTAATTATGATTCCCATTAATACAACTAGTTATGCCACTATGTTCACACAATAAAAGTATTTTTTTTCATTATTTTGTGACTATTCTTCAATTGTTAATTAGGTAATAACTAAACAAACTCATATTTAATTTTCAATATTTAATATTTTCATTAAATTATTTAACTATTACATATTAATCAATATCTAATTTACTTAATTACAATCAACTAATTAATTGGACCCAATAATTAATATTTTATCTGAATTCTTCAATTCAATTTAGTCAATTAATTTGGTATTGAATCAATCAATCAATCAATTAATTAATTATAAATATAATTAAAAAATTAGATTGATCAATAAAATTATTTGATTCGAATAATTATTTATTTATAAAAATTCGTATATATATATATATATATAGTTTATATTCAGATATTTAATTTTAAAATTTTACATTCACATAAAAAATGACTAGTTATATAAATTAAAATAATTATTTATTTGATTATAAATTATCTAAAGTCAAAGAACTAATTATCTAAAGTAGCAAATTAACAAATTAGATAAATGGTATTGAATAATTCAGATAATTAATCATTTGATATTTATGTCTTATACACAAATTAATACGTAATAATTCATACTAACCCATATGTTTTGTCTTTGAATTTCATTTCATAGAATATATAAAAGATATGCCTTTTCTTGTGTATTCACATTAAAATATATGCGCCAATTTGGAATTAGTTCAAAAAAGCTTAACCATAATAATAAACTTTTAAATTAAAAAAAATCTACATGATTATTTTTTTGTTCATTTACCTTTCAACTTTTTTACCTATTTGCCTAATTAAGTAAATAAATAACCAGTCTTTTTTTTTACCCACCTACCTAAGTAGGTAAATAAGTACATAATACCTACTTACCTATTTAAATTATTATTATTTCTTCAAAATTAATATGCCACATGGTAACCTTTGATTGTGCCACTTGTCAAAATTTTAGACCATATAAAATGAATGATCATAATGTCCATGGTGGAGATCAATATTTCAAAAAATAATAATTTTCAATCAAAAATCCCCATAGCGCCATGGGTTGAATTTTGATGGACCAATGAAAAATAACATCAACATGATGTTACCATGGGGTGCAAACAAAATAACATGAACCACACCCGCCTATTTAAAAGACTATTTTTGGGTGAATTTTTTAAAAATATTCTTTTTTAAATGTTCAAGAATATTTTCAAGAATATTTATAAATTTATTTATATTATGTCAATTTTTATGTAAAAATTTCTAAAATATATATAAATTTCAAAACTGTTGAATTTTATTTATAAATTTTTTAATGTTAGAAACCATGTGTCATAATGCTTAATGAATGCATTTGAAAGTTTTTTATTCATCGAATACTTTTTAGACTAATTCACATGTTTCAATGATACATTATGAACCTTATTATATGAAAAAATCTTATACTTTCAAGACCAAACTAAATTACCACTTTTAAACATGAAAAATTAAGCACATGTTTTACATTTGTTGTGGTTTCTATTAGTGTGATTACACCCATAGTAGTTGTAAATTAGTTGTATTATGGTTACATTACAATTGCATAACATTTGTTCTTACATAATTATAATTGAATTGCATGAATTACATATGTATATAATGAGTTACGTCTATTGCTTGTCTAATAGCATTCGTGCCCATATAAATACACTGAATTGCAATGAAATTGAAAATTAAAAAGCCTCGTTGCAAGGCTGGTTATGAATCACCCCATTTTTTCATAATGAACACAAGATAATTACAAATCAATATTACAATTAAATTTTTTGGAATCCAATCCAAAATTTTAATTACAAATTCACATTTAAACAAATTTCACAAATGTCAAGAAGTCAAGAACAAAAACCCTAATCCAACATATAACTTACACCTATATCAAAATTGTAACTTCAAAAATTGTAAACAATGTTAATAACATTGTTATACAAATTTGAACTTTGTCATAGAACTTAATGACTCCTTTTGGCTTGTTAGACCTCAATGTCTATTAATATGACTTTCATATGTTGTCTAGTCCTTTTCAATGTTTATTAGTCTTTTCACATGTCTATTAGTTCTTACACCCAAATCACTTAACCTTTCCATCATCAAAACACAAAACTATGAATTAAAGTCTTTCCAT
>Ga0116231_10010632_pt1 | contig 14653 bp, 9 predicted proteins | sample S1TSphgellanicum_2_FD_89695 | JGI IMG/M metagenome (GOLD analysis project Ga0116231, IMG submission 89695) | Host-associated microbial communities from peat moss isolated from Minnesota, USA - S1T2_Fd - Sphagnum magellanicum MG | ecosystem: Host-associated > Plants > Peat moss > Unclassified...
AAAAAACATTGCTTCTAATGCTAGCAACATCTTCTAAATGTTGTTGTTTATGTAGTTTTTTTTAAAAAATGTTTTGAGTTATAGAACATTGACATAGAAATTTAAACATGGCTTAATGTAATGACCATGACGAAAGCTCCATCAAGTTCATGCCAATATACAATTTGACAAAAATGAAGCAAATCGGTTTGTGTGCTTCACAATTTGTGGAATTTTATTTGAAATTTTAGTAACAAAATTCAATGGAATTTGGATTTAATGGAAATAAAATTTTGGAATTTATTTGAATTTTCAGTGACAAAAATCACTTAAAAATCAATATCTCCCATATTTCTGAATCCAAATCTTAACCAAATAAATTCCATTAAATCCTGCTCATCAAGATCTTTCCAACAACACCAAATGCACATTCCAATTCCTTCGAAATTTTCAGGTACAATTTAATTTAATTTAATTTTCAGTGAAGAAATCATTCAATATTCAAGAACTTTTGCACCGCAAGTCCAAACGTCATCATGGAACCAAGCTGATGCACCCCTTCTCCTCTAGAGCTTTCCAAAGGGACCAAAAATGCAATTTGAAGCATCTCGGCTTGGTCGATTTCATAAGTACAAACAAAACAAAACAAACTACCTTCCTTCGTAGATCGTAGTTTGTTTTGTTTTGTTGTTATGAGATCCACCGAACCAGGATTCTTCAGATCGTGTTCTTGGTGTCTTTGGAAAGCTCTGGATGAGGAGGGGTGTATGGGCTTTGGTTCCATGACATTTTGGACTTGTGGTGCAAAAGTTCTTGAATATTGAATGATTTTTTCACTAAAAATTAAATTAAATTAAATTAAATTGTACCTGAGATTTTCGAAGGAATTGGAATGTGCCTTTGGTGTTGTTGGAAAGATCTTGATGAACAGGATTTAATGGAATTTATTTTGGTAAGATTTGGATTCAGAATGTGGGAGATAATTGATTTTTAAATGATTTCTGACATTGAAAATTCAAATAAATTCCAAAAAAGACCAGGTTTTGGAAGGAAACATCAGTTGAGGACGAGGTAACACTTGGGCCAATGGCACAGGACACACTAGTACATATTAAGATAAGGTGTTTATTTTATTTTTTTTATTTTTTTTTATTTTATTTGTGGCCACACCTCAACCTTCTTTTAAACTATGGAAAATTCTTGTGACACTTTTGGGACCATTGGAAAGCCCTTTTACAAGGCAATGTGCACATTTGTCATTTTTCACACAAATTTCAGACCAATGGAGTAAAAGTTACGGAATTTAGAGTGAATTTTTGTCATATCCGGAGATTATTTACAAATTATAAAAAATTAGTTCATTCATCATATTGGCTTTTTTTTGGCTTGCTCTTCTTTCATGTCTCAAAACCTTAAAGAGTCAATGACACTTGGGGTTCACACTTGAGCCAATAAGAGATCACATTCACACTTGTTATACACATCTTGACTAACAACACTTGGAACCATTTTAATCAATCCATCCATCCATCACCTTTTTCATCATCATCATTGGCCCTTTAGTTTTACTCTTTCACATTAGATGACAAATTTTTCATTGGCCACCATTCTATTTGCCCTTCCATGGTCTTATTATGTCTCTTGGAGACTTGAAGAAGTTTTCTTGGCAAGTTGTATCTCTTATGACCTTGAAGATGATTGAAGCAATTTTTTGGGCAAGTTATATTCCTCATGACCTTGAAGATGATCGAAGAGGTTTTCTTTGGCAAGTTGTGTCCCTTATAACCTTGAAGATGATTGAAGAGGTGATTTTGACAAGTTGTATCTCTTATGACCTTGAAGATGATCGAAGAGGTTTCTTTGGCAAGTTAGGGTTAGGGTTGTGATTTGGATCCCAATTTAGGGTTTTGCCATCATTGATTCTTTAGAGTCTTCTTCTCGATAACTTTGTCTATACCACCAGGCCAACGGCTTCTTGAGCTATTTAAATTAAAAATAAAAATATATCTTCTGTTACAACAACAACAAGGAATTTGGGGATGATATGAAGAAAATAACCCTAAACCTCGAGCATGCCCTAAACCCTAAACCTCGAGCATGCCCTAAACCCTAAACCTCAAGCATGCCCTTAACCCTAAACCTCGAGCGTGCCCTAAACCCTAAACCTCGAGCATGCCCTTAACCCTAAACCTCAAGCATGCATGCCCTTAACCCTAAACCTCGAGCATGCCCTTAACCCTAAACCTTTCCGATTCTTTATTTTTTTTTTCATAATTTTTTGGAGACCCGTGGGCATATTCCAAAATCAATTGTTTGCTGAATATTTAGAGAGCTACTTGTGTTGATGACCGGCGGGTATCTATCCATCATTCTAAGAACCACCCAACACTGGTTGTTATGATGCCTGTAAACTTGAGTTAGTGTGGCATGTAGGATTTTTTTAATTTTTTTTTTAAATTAAGAAGGAAATGCATGTTTTCAGAAAAGGGGGATACGGAATAACAGAGGCTCTGATTAGGGTTTAGGGTTTTGGATTCTGCCATATTGGAACCTCATTCTGGGGCTGAATAGCTTGGGCTACATGCCACCGTTGCAGAATCGGTCAACAAGCCATGCAGAATCTGCCCCACTGATAATTCTATTTGTACTGGGCAACAAAACGAGGGCACCCAGCAGGCAATTCCAATTCCCAGCAAGTCATTGGGCCGTAATTGGGGCGTGCTATGAATTGGAATCTGCCCTGGGTGGCCTGGAATCTGCAGGTAACTCCTCATGAATAAACCCAGACAATAAAATAATTAAATTTTTTTTTGGCATACTTGAAACATTTTCCAAAAGTATCAATCACATGCCTAATGACACACACCCAACCGCCCAATTATTATTATTATTATTATTATATACCTCAATTATTTTCTCAAATTAACAACATGCCTAACCCCAATAAATTAATAATATTATTAATAATATTAATAAATTAAGAAATGAAAATTTTATTAAATGGGTTTGGGGCCTATTTTGGTTTTGGGTCCATTTTCAAAACTAGAGGCTAGTTCTCGGTTTTAGTTTTTGGTTGGTTTTTGGTTATGGATTTGGTTCTATTTTTATTTTTATTTTTTCCAAAATTTAAAATCGGTGCTCCAAGTACCCAATGGCTAGACCAAGAATTAGAACTGAAACTTGCCAAAAACTGAAATCAGCCAACATTGGTTTTTACATGTGTTGGGCAATTTTTTGATTTTGTTAAGAACCTCTTATTCTACATTTTTTGAATTTTAGAAATGAAACAACCTTTAGTTTAGTTTAGTTTAGTTTAGTTTTTTTTAAATTTTTTTTAAATTTTAATTTAAATAATTTTTAAATAAATAAATAAATTTATAAAATTCAAAACCTTCAATTCCGGTTCTTTAATGTTTTGTGAATCAAAAGAACCTTTGATTTTAAGTTTTTTAAGATTTTCAAAAAATTGATGGTTTTCATTCAAGAATTGCCAAAGAATCAACAATTTAAGGTAGTTTCTTTGACCTAGTTGCATCTCCAACTTATCATTGATGATTACGATTTTCTAAACAACAAGGAAATAATAAAAGAAAACATTGTTGAGGACAATGAAGATTAAAATAAATAATAATGTGGGAGTTATGAGCAATCCTAGTCTTAAAATTAGAGATTTAAAAAGAGAATTGGAAGAAAATGTTTAAGTTTACTATCAAATTTTACAAACAAAACAAGATGAGGAATCGTTTGTTGAAGAAGGATGACATGAATGAAGTTCTATGAACAAATGAAGAAGCAACTCATTGTGGAATGATTTTGCCCTTTCATGGCAAGTTGAAACTTCAAACAAAAAACTTCCTTGACTAGATCTAAACCTTATGATCTAGATGCATGAACCTCTATGGAACATGCTCATCCATCGTATGCACACATAGTACTCTAGATATCACTCATGCATTGAGTCAAGTTTGAGCCAAAACTATAATCTCTTCCTTATGGACAATGCCAATGAACAATGGCATCAATGTGAGACCATGACAAATGCATGTGATGACATCAAAAAATAATGTTGATTTGCATCACGACGTGGGGAATGTATCAAGCGATGGGGTCAATGAAACGATTTCTTTCATGAACTAATCCATAATTTCGTACCAAAGATAAATTGGAATTCCATAATTAAGCTTATAATAGCTTTGCAAAGATGGTGGAAAAACAATGTCATAATAATAATGAACTTCGAAAAGAACAAATGTTTCATTGGACCAAATGAATTGTCTAATGACCTAGATTGTAGATAAAACTTTCATGTATACTAATGATATTTGGTTCAAAGTTTTTAACGTAACTTCTCTCCACACATCTGCATCATAAAAAAATTATGGCCCACATTTCATGGGAATGGCTAGTTTAATGCATAGGTCCATACCATATTTTATACACTCTTCCTTCTTTATCTCTTTTGATTGATTGTCAATTGTCAATATCATTGTCTTTTTCTTTGCTCGCACCCATTTTTTGGTGTTTCTCTCTCTCGTATATATATATAGTACATATGAGATTTTCATTTAAAATCACTGAATTTGGTGATTGTTTAAAAAACCTAAATATGTTAATGTTTTGAAATTCACTTCATAATTGGCTTCACTGGCTTCATTTTCACTTTAAGGTAAGTCACAAAATAGTATGTTTACCCTTTTGAGGATAAATTCCACTTAATTTTGAAGATTCCAAATGCTCTCTTCATCATTATTTGCGTGTTTTATTGGACAAAGTTCCAATATATTTTATGTCAACTTTCAAAACATGCCTTCCTTTCTCAAATTTGAAAGGTCAATAAAACCATATTATCATTGGACAAACATCAAAAGTTCATTTCATTGTTTTCTTTCCCATAATCATGTTTTTTCAAAAAAACCCATTCATGATTACAACTAGACCACAAAAGTTATAATCTTAAACCTTACACTTTGAATTAACAACCTATTGAAAGAAGTAAAAAAAAAACCATTCATAACAATAATATGACATTTTGTCAATGGCAAATGGACAAATGAAAATGTGAGTACCATTTATTATTTCAATTGCATAAGGTAAAACTTCAAACATTATTGCTATGACTTTTATGATTTGAGTTATAGGATTCTAAGGTTTCATACTTTTGAAATTCTTGGACAATTTTTTTCATTGTAACTCTCAACCACTTTGTATGTAGATTGCCAAACATTGTGGACTTAGAAGTCCTAGGGTAGACATGCCAATGACCAAACATTTAATGTGTTGTAAGGTTAATTTTTTTGGACATTCCTCCATTGCCTTTGAAATTCAAAGAGATTGTAAACTTTCACTTGGCACATCCATAACCATGAAAATCACCCCCAAAAAAAAAGAAATGAGGAAGATATGAGGTTTTGAATTAAAGGGCCCAATGGTTGGTGACATTCATGTTAAAACAATTTGTGATGTGAAACTTTAAATCCTTGTATTTTGTGATCTTAAACATTCATATTTTTCCATTTTATCTAGAGTCCAAAGAGTTTTGTAAAGCTATAGTTAGTGCATCTATAGTTTTTTTGATAATTCAAAATAAACAAAAAAAAAGAAGAAGATATGGGGTTTGAAATTAAGGGGATATAAATTTTTTTTCAAACATTTTGCAACTTGGACAAGTCATGCTTTTCATGCTTATGCTTGGTTGCTCCTTTGTTGTTAGAGTTCAAAAAGGTATTGTAGACCTTCACTTGGCACACCCATAACCATGAAAACCATTCAAAATGGACAAAAAATGAATAAGACATGGGTCAACATTTAATCATAAATGTGTGTTCAATGATGGGCGATTCTATACTATTCAACCTTCAAAAATGATATGATGAGTTTTGTTTCTACCAACATGTTGTTTTTTTCATGGGTGTATCAATTCCAATTAATGAAAGATTGAATAGCTTGAACTTGAAGACATAGATGTGCCAAAACTTAACATCCTACTTGCTTGGAACCTTATCCTAAGGTAATACCGATGAACTCATTGTTTGAAGAATCATCAATCATGTTGCCACACTTATCTCAACATTGGACATCTCTCACATTTTTGATGAGCATGGCCATCAACATCATTGTTTCATAATTTTCATCATCACATGATGAATCATTGTGAAGAAGATGATCACGGAGATACAAACTTGATATCGTGTCTCATTCATGTTGAAGCATTTTGGGGAAGAAACAATTGTTGAAATTGACAAGAGGAGAAAGGGGCAAAATTTTTAGAAAAATGAAAAATGAAATAAAAATTAAAATAATATGGGATGTCTTCTTGAGCCCATTGACTTTACACTCCTTGGCTTTGGGCCACTACAATACATTTATATATGGGCTCAAGGTGGCCCAAGATGGTGGGCCATAGAATTTTAATTGGGCAAGAAATTTTCCCTATTCCTATCCATTACCTCTCTCTATCAACTAAAAGACCAATTGATTAGGCATATAGTAGTGCCTTGCTTGGATACCTACTTACTTGAAAAGACTTACTTGCACCTACTTATTTACTCATCACTTAAGGGATGTTGTTGCAAAAAGATGACTTATTTACTCATCACTTAGGGGATGTTGTTGCAAAAAGATGAAAGCATTGTAGGAAAACAAGTAGATTACTTGTTGCTCACCTAAGACGCATTGATGTGGACCTACCTACATGGGCTCACCTACCTATCAAGTATCGACCCTTGTAGTCTAATGATAAATCAAACCTATTGATGCCAAAAGAAATACAACGTTGATGGGGAGGGGGAAAAGTGATGGGTTCACATAATATGTAAGCAAATCGTAGATGGGTAGGTAGGTAGGTAGGTAGGTCATAGGTGTTGGGGGAGGTAAATAAAAGTTGGTGTTAAAAACTTTGGTGAATGTATCTAGATGAGGGTTTGGGTTCTTCCCATTTGATCTCAAAATCCGATTTTTCATTAACTTTTTCTTGCGTTGGTCTGAAAATTTCAAAATGACAAACATGCACATTCACTTCATTGAGGGCTTTCCAACATACCAAAAGTGCAAGGAGCCCCATGGTTTGGTAGGGTTAAGGCATAGTCACAAAGAAAACAAACGCCTATCTTGGAACATAGACTAGTGTGGCCTGTGCCGTTGGCCCAAGTGTTACCACATCCTCAACTGGATTTTGCCTTCCAAAACCTGGTTTTTTGGAATTTATTTTTGAATTTTCAGCGGCAGAAATCACTTAAAAATCAATATCTCTCACATTCTGAATCCAAATCTTACCAAATAAATTCCATTAAATCCTACTCATCAAGATGTTTTCAACAAGACCAAAGGCACATTCCAATTCCTCCAAAATTTTCAGCTATGTTTTAATTTTATTTTCAGTAAAGAAATCATTCAATGTTCTATAACTTTTGCACTGCAAGTCCAACTGTCATGGAACCAAGCCCATGCACCCCTCCTCATCAAGAGCTTTCCAAAGACACCAAGAACACAATCTGAAGCATCCCAGTTCAGTGGATCTAGTAACTACAAAACAAAACAAACTACCTTCCTTCATAGATAGATGTGCAATTGGGCGCCAAAATTCCACGTACAATAATTTTCTGTATGTCTTTATTGTCACTAGGTGATTGCTGGAGTGCTTTGCTTGAGAAGATGGATAGATGGGTGTAGTAGGTACATAATGACCTTGTGATGCATTGTGAGCAATGGATGGTTGGTAGAGAGAAAACACTTTTCCATTGGGTTCCAATTCCCTAGCTAACCAGGGTGGTTAGCTCAGTAGCTGTTTTTACTACCTACCTGCTAACAACCCACTAGCCCTTTACCTTCATACTAACCATCTGCATGCATCTAATTGCTTAGTAGCCACCTATTGTCCTACCTACCAACTTAGTGCGTGACCTATTTTTACAGGATGTAAGACCATCTTCAGCAATGCTCAGAATGTGACCCTGCAAAAATATTTTTCACATCCAAGTTTAATTATTTACTTGTTTGCAACCCCACCCATGAAACTGAAAATAGGACAGCAAATAGGTGGGGGGGACTGCTAATAGCAAACCACCTGGACCAGTCACTATGATGGGCCGATCAGAAACAGTGACCAGCAATCAGATCATATTTATTACACTCTTTTCTGCAGGTGCACATTGTTGTTGCACCTTTCACCAGCCACTGCAAGCTGTGCAATTATGGTGAGCCAAAACCCCTTTCCTGAGCCAAACCGGGATATTTTGACTTTTCTTCATCAGCTTTTACTGTGCAGGATCACATACTGAGCACCACTGGAGATGCTCTAAGAGCACGGTGGGAAGCAGGTTGAGCAGAGCCAGGTTAAGGATCAACAACAGCATAACTGCAATGTTACAAAGAAGCAGAGCACAGATTGTGTCACTGGCAGTGATTATTTTTCACAGAAACCTCTGTGGCACAAAGAGAGGACAAAGGCCATATAATAAGCCTTGAAAGTTTTGCACATAGAGGTTGCCACAATCAATATGCAACTCCATACAGTCCATAACACAAAAGTCCAGAAACAAGCACTGGACTACAACAAAGCACTGTCACTCACACACTTGAGAAAACAGTGCTGACAATCTTCTTCATGTGGCTCTCACATAGTTTCTCCATCACACACAGACACAACACCTTTGATTTTTACTTTGTCCCCATGTAGCCTCAGATCCTCTCTTACCGGGTACATGCAAAGCTCCTGCAGCTGCCCCTCATTCTCACTCCTCTTTGCATCTTTCTCATGAAACCCTACACACTGCACTTCCCATTACATTTCTATGTCAAAACTGCTTTTCTGAAACCCTAATTGACAGCTTCTCTGAAAGCTGAAAGGTTCTCCTTGTCTAAAGGATTTACCTGTTATGAACTCACAGAACTTTTGCTCTGAATTCATAACCTTCAACATCTGCAGCATAATAGAATGGAATGTGAAGGAAGTTCGTTAACCAAGTGATGGATAAAGCTTATTATGAATCCACAAGCTCTGAATTCATAACTGTCAACATGTGCAGTGGTATCTGAGCATGGTCGTGAAGGAATTTTGCAAACAAACTGATGGAAAAAGCTTGTTATGAATCCAGAAACTTTTGCTCTGAATTCATACCCATCAACATGTGCAATGGTATCTGAGCATGGATGTGAAGGAATTTGTAAACAAAGTGATGGAAAAAGCTTGTTATGAATCCAGAAACTTTTGCTCTGAATTCATACCTGTCAACATGTGCAATGGTATCTGAGCATGGATGTGAAGGAATTTTGTAAACAAAGTGATGGAAAAAGCTTGTTATGAATCCAGAAACTTTTGCTCTGAATTCATAACCATCAACATGTGCAATGGTATCTGAGCATGGATGTGAAGGAATTTTGTAAACAAAGTGATGGAAAAAGCTTGTTATGAATCCAGAAACTTTTTCTCTGAATTCATAACCTTCAACTTGTGCAGCATCTGAGCATGGAATGTAAAGAAATTTTGTGTAAAACAAGGTGATGGACAAAAGCTTGTACCAGAGTAGAGAGTTTCTTGAGAAGTCGAAAAGAGAAGAAGCACTTCATTATTTGGCTTTGCCAGCAGCAGCAGCTTCTGCCTTCTTGGCTGCTTTCTCCTGCAAGGCCTTTCCATCTCTTTCTCGACGCTGCTCGGGGGTGAGACCATCATCTTTGGTCTTCAACTTTCCCCCATTCCTCGCTGCTGCCTTTTCTCTATCCTTCTCTCTCTGGTTCCCTCTCGTCATCTGTCCCTCCCCTTTAAAAGACACCAAACCAAACCACCAGAAAAGAGAGCCTCCAACAAACCCCAAACACCCACAACAAAGAGAGCACAGAAGAACAACAACGGCAAACAGTCTACGAGATTGCCTTTACAAAACAAACCCTAACATCAATAATGGAGAAGGGATAGAGAGAGAGTGAGGGGGGGGGGGGGAGAAGAATCATGCGTGCAGAAGAACATCTTGGGATTCTCTACTTTGTAGAAAGCATATCCTACTAAATAGTAGCTTAGCTAGGCAATGACTTTGTAGTCTGACTTTTTGTCTTCATTCTTCTTCTTCTGCACCCACCACAAAACAGGAGATTTTCTCCTCACTAAAAGAAGAGAAAGTTCTTTGCAGCAGCAGCAGCAGAAGCAGAAAAAACTCTTCTGTTCTTTTACATGGAGTTTTGACATGAGAAACAACAACTCCCCTTCTTTTATTGCTCCCCTTTCTTTCCTGAACTGAAAATTTCATATCGACATCTTTTCTTCAATTTTGTTGTTGCTCTTCTTCTTCAGTCTTCTTCTTCCATGGCATTCTTTCTTGGCCATTGCTTTCCCCTTTTGGACTTTGGTTTATGGGTGTTTGAATTCATCGCTGCAATGGGTACCTTACCTTCTTCAAAATGGGGTTTCAAAATGTCTTATTTGTGGAGTTTCGCTGTGCAATCTCATTTCATATCAACATCTTTTCTTCAATTTTGTTGTTGCTCTTCTTCTTCAGTCTTCTTCTTCCATGGCTTTCTTTGTTGGCCATTGCTTTCCCTTTTTGGACTTATGTTTATGGGTGTTTGAATCCATAGCAGCAATGGGTACCTATCTTCTTCAGAATGGAGTTTGAAAATGTGTTTTTGGTGGAGTTTTTCTCCGCAATCTCATTTCTTGCTCAGTATTCTTGGGCTTGTCCACTAAGGATTTGCCATATATATTACCAGTGAAATTATCTGGATGGCTTGATTTTTTTTTAACTTGATCATATTCCTTGTGCAAGCAATTTTTCTTCTCACCTACTAGTGCTGGACCCATATGATCTTTTGGAGAGAGACCAGCCAGTACAGGTATCAAAATGTTCAAGAGAAAAAAAGAACAAAGTCTTGTTATGCCAAGCATCTCCAAAATCACAACCCTATGATGGTTATACATATTCATCACTTAATTCATTGCAAACTGGTAGCAATAAAAGTAGGCAGTTTTCAATTTTGGTACCAGCTTCACATCCCCATACTGGTCTGTTTTCAATTAAAAGTCATCATACACCAATGCAAAAAGTACCTCTTTCTCTGTGCCCATCTTGCACTTTCCCCAATCCCTAGTTTTGCTGCTTCCTTGGTCGGCAATAACTCACGGGATTGAGCTCTCTGTTAGAAGTCAAATTGTCCCCTGGGATGATAGAAGACTCATATGCTTTTCATTCAATTTCCAGCACAGTTCATTGACTCCATCTACACTTCTACGTCTTTCTGCAACTGCATAGGATACAAAATGCGATTTGATCCACTGCAAAGTTTTCTTTTTTGAGTTCATGGGATGTACAAGGCTTGTACACTGCACATGATGGGCATACAATCTGATCAAGCAGTACGCAGTAAGAACTACTTGCTTGAAAAGGAGACCCATGGGTTTGCAGCATACAGCATCAACTATGTACCTCTCAAAACTGTCTCACAGACCCACTATTCCACCTCCCCACTGGTTTGCCTCTTACTTTTAACATCTACCTACACCGTTCTTACAATCACCAGTTAGATCATTGAATGTCTCAATATTTTTCTTACCTCTGTACAGCATCTCTGTATCTACTATCACCCTCATGTAGCCATCAAACTCAACTGGTTGGCCACCCGTAAGTGCCAGAGTTGATTTATACCACTCACTCGTATTGCTCCAAAGCTCCTTGAAATCATCCAGCAGGTAAACCTCATTCCAGCTTCTCAGCTTATCAAAGTAGTCAGACTCCATCTCATTTGTTGCAATGTAGATCTTCCGTCGGAAATCAAGCTGTTTTTGTACCTTGCTCAGAAGACTTTCAGGGGAAGTGTCTGCATCCAAGTTTGGCCAAAGTTGCTTGTTCTTTGCCTTCTCCCCACGTACTACATGCACCGTATCAAAATCCCACTCCAGCTTGTTGCAGATTGCGGTCACGATGTCCATGAGCCTCCTGGACTTCCACATAAGATTCCATGGTCGCTCAATGTATTTCTCAGCCTCCCCTTCACAGACACGGTACCAATAATTGTTTGTCTCCACAACATCATCAAATCTGCGCCACAGAACTGTCCCAGTGTCATTTTGCAAGCTCGCGGGAGCCACCTTGAAATTGGGTATGTAGTGTGGTGAGATTGCATGTGTCTTGTGTTTGGAGTTCCATTCTTGAAGCTCCTGAAGGAACGTGTTCTTCTCAATCATGGGTGTGGACTCTTGCAGATGCTCATAGTCAAAGTAGAAGCGAAAGTCTTTATTGGTTTCATCCTCATGTCCTGGATTGTTGGCTCCTGCCAGACAGAAATCCAAGTCCATGACAAATGTGCGGTTGAGGTAGCGTGCCTCACCCAGGGCACACAAGAAGCTCCACTCAAACTGACTCATGCTCTTACAGTAATCACCGCCTCTTTCATAATACAGATATCTCTGAGTGTAAAACTCAGTATCTGGCTGCGATGAGGCAGGCCCCAGTGAATCCTCCACAACATCCACTCCTTTCTCCATGTCTGTAGTTGATGAAGCATCCCCACCTTTCCTTGGTCGAGCATTGATTCCAGAATGCCACTTGCCAACCTTGTGAACAGAAATTGCACATGCAGCATCCTTCTTTAGAATGTACCGCCTAAAGTCTCTGTAAATCCGTCGTGTCTTGGCTCTCTTGCTGCGGTACTTCCAGGCTATATCACATTCATTCTTAGCAGCACCACCCACAGGGTCCCGATACTCATAGAAGTTGAGAGCAGGAAACTTCAGAAAGTTATAACGTTCAATCGAACTTTTCACAGCTGGATCTGAGCAATTGATCACTGATGTGGAGGAATCACAACTCCCAGCAAGTTGCACCGGAGTGTTCTGCACATCTTCTTCAGTTATAGCTTTCGGGCCAGGTGCAGTGTCAACATTGGTCTTCAGATCGTCTCCAGTGACTAGAATGGAATCATCATGTTGGAACGTTGAGTTGTCAACACTGCTGAATAGCTCATTGTACGATCTCAAGGATTGCAACCACGGATCCGGAGGTTTATAAGTGATGGCAAATACTGTGAAGGTGAGAACCAATACAACGAAGAACCCAAAGAACACATTGCTTGCAATCTTCAACACTCGCTGACCCAGCTCATCAGAGTATAAGGATGCCACTGATGATTGACGCCTGTTCTCCATCCTGAAGATGCTTCATCAATTAGCTGGCAAAGAAAAGTGGAAGATCTGCACAAGGTTTCAGAGTGAAAATCATGTCAAGACATCATTGGACATAGCAACAACCTCTCATGGGCAATAATACAATACAGACAACATTTGGAAAAACATGGCAAGACAGCAGGGAGGTAACTTGAGAAAGAGTGGTCAGGAGAGCATTGCCCAAAGCATCCTGATGAGATTGCAAGCAACCAGAACAGTAAATTGCAATGTGACTTGGGCAGGACCTGTGTTCCTCCTGGATCATGCTATGAATTGTCAAACAAAGACAGACAAGGTTTCCAATTTCAGGATCACCAACAGTTGGAGCTATGTAAGGGAAAAGGAGAGAACGGGTCAGATGTGATTGTCAGCAAAAGAAGCAGTATTCAGACCAGAGCTGACATACTCTTCGTGAATGCCAGCAACCTAAAGAAAGAAAAAGGAGCCTGTGAAAAAGTATTCACATCACCAAGAGTGACAAAGCTTGGCATATGAAAAAACCCTGATTTTGTTTTTCAGGGGAGATTCAACATCTTGTACATAAGACAAGACAAAGAACTCTTGTGAAAGCAAGATCGAGTGTTAGCTCTTTTGATGGGAACAACTGATTTCCATAAACGAATTTCTTCGGATATGAAGCCTGTTGTGAACAGACCTCTTGATACACAAGAGAGTTCAAAGTAGATCAGAAAAAAAAGGAGAACAAGAGTGACATCACTGTGTACTCCAATAACAAGAAGGAAAAAAGAGGGCATGGTCTTAAGGACTGAAAAACCGCAAGCCTTGTATGTAGCACTGGAAAAAAACAGTCGTTTCTACAAACTAACAAGCAGGAGAAAGGGGGGAAAAACGACACAAAACAAAACAAACACCAAAAACTCCAAAACGCAGGAAGCGTACAAAGCATTAGAGCACAAAACAAAACAATACTGTGGGACGCCGAAACAAAAGTGAAGAAAAGAAAGAAAGAAAGAAAGAAAGAAGAAGAAGAGATCCCGTACCCTCACAGCAGCGGCAGCAGCAGCACTGAAGTCGAGCCCCATTCCATTGCGCAGTTTCAGTGCACACGATGACGAGCGATCCTTACAAAACCAATCGTGAAACAAACAAACAAACAAACAACCAACAGACGAAGAAGAAGAAGAAGACGCAGCAGCAGCAGCAGCAACAAAGAAAACCACGCTTTGCAGAAAAGCCCCACCTACAAAGCTCTCTCTTAACACCTGTTTGTCATTATTATTATCACTAATACAACTAATAATTGTTGTTGTTGTTGTTGTTTCTGTTGCTGTCATTGCTGTTGCATTTGTTGCTGTTGTTGCAGTCTACTTTTGTTGTTGTAACTGTTGTTGTTTCCATAGCTTTTGTTGTTGTTTTTTTCACAGTTTTTTTTTTTTTTTTTTTTCGCTTTTGTTTTTTTTTTTTTTGTTTTTTTTTTTTTTGTTTTTTTATTTTCATTGAAAGGTGGGGGTTTTTTTAAAAAAAAATTTTTTAAAAAAAACCACTTTTTTTTAAAAAAAAAAAAAT
>Ga0116231_10010633_pt1 | contig 14653 bp, 15 predicted proteins | sample S1TSphgellanicum_2_FD_89695 | JGI IMG/M metagenome (GOLD analysis project Ga0116231, IMG submission 89695) | Host-associated microbial communities from peat moss isolated from Minnesota, USA - S1T2_Fd - Sphagnum magellanicum MG | ecosystem: Host-associated > Plants > Peat moss > Unclassified...
GTGCCCGACGACCAGGCCTTGACGGCTTATTACGAGGCGCACAAGAGCGATTACCTGACGCCGGAGAGTGTCGATGTACGTTATGTCGAGATCGATCTCGGCGCGCTCGCGGCCAAGGTCGCGGTCAACGACGACCAGCTCAAGGCATTCTACGAAGACCAGAAAGCAAAGAGTCCGGACAGTTTCGGAACGCCCGAGCAACGACGGCTCAGCCAGATCCTGTTCACGGTCGGCGATGCGAAAGACGATGCGGCGGTGAAGGCCAAGGCCGAAGCGGTCTTGAAGCGCGCGCAAGCCGGCGAGGATTTCGCGAAATTGGCCAAGGAAGTTTCGCAAGACCCGGTCTCGGCGCAAAAGGGCGGCGACCTCGGTTGGGTCAAGCGCAAGACGCTCGCACCCAATGCCGATTCAGCCTTGACGCCGATCGCCGATGCGGCTTTCCAAATGAAGGTCGGCGAGATCGCGGGTCCCGTGAAAACGCAGTTCGGCTATCACCTGTTGAAGGTCGACGGCATCGAGGACGCGAGCGTCAAGACCTTCGAGCAGAGCAAGGCCGATCTCGAGGTGCAGTATCGGCGCAATGAGGCGGAGCGGCAGTTCAACGATCTCCAGGATCAACTCGCGGATGCGGCGCTCCAGAATGCAACCGACATCGATGCGGTGGCGCGCAAGGCCGGGCTCACCGTCGTCACGATCGAACACTTCACCCGCAGCGACGGGGGCGGCGCTTTGCTTCATTCACCGAAGGCGATTGCGGCCGCGTTCAGCCCCGAGGTCCTCGACGGCCAGGTCAGCCCGATCGTCGAGCTCGACAAGGGCCGCGGCATCGTCCTCAAGGTTAGCAACCATCAGATGCCACAGCAGGAGCCGCTCTCCGAGGTGCGCGATGCCGTCATTGCTGCCTGGAAGAAGCAGCGCGGCGAGCAACTCGCAACCGAGGCCGCGGCGAGCGCCGTGACGCGGCTCGACGCCGGCGAATCCTTTGAGGCGGTCGCGAAAGGGCTCGGCGTGCCGCTCCAGGCGGCGCACTTCGTGGCGCGCGGCGACCAAGCGGTGCCCGCCGAGCTGCGCCGCGTTGCGTTCGATTTACCGAAACCCGAAGCCAAGCCGGAATTCCGTTCGGTGCCGCTCGGCAATGGCGACGCCGCCGTGTTCGCCTTGTCCGCGGTGCGTGCCGATCCGAGCGTGAGCCCCGAGGAGCAGGCCATGGCGCGCCGCGAGTTCGCGCGCCTGTATGCGTCGGCGGAGTCGGAGAGCTATGCGCTCGCAGCGCGCGCCGACGCCAAAGTGGTGGTCAACCCGAAGGCCATCGAGTAATTGTCGGCGCTTTTGCACCAGTTCTCGGACTGGTATCTCGCGGCGCTGCTCAAGGGTGGGTACTGGCTCATCCTGGCATTGATGGCTCTCGAGAGCACGCTGCTGCCCTTGCCGAGCGAGATCATCATCCCGCCCGCGGCCTACGTGGCGCAGCAGCAGGGTGGTCTCAGTGTGCTTGGCATCGTGCTCGCGGGCACCGCGGGCTCCTGGCTCGGCGCCAGCCTCATGTACTGGGCCGCACGGGGTCTCGGGCGACCGCTGGTCTTGAAGTGGTCGCCGTTGTTTGGCCTCTCGGCCGAGAAGATCGAACTCGCGGAGCGCTGGGCCGCGCGCTTCGGGTGGCCCGGTGTGCTGTTTTCCCGATTGCTGCCCGTGATCCGGCACCTGATCGGGATTCCGGCGGGCATCCTGCGACTCGACTTTCGCTGGTACTCGGCCGCAACGCTCGTGGGCTCGCTGGTTTGGTGCTCGGTGCTCGCGGGGCTCGGAGTCGAGGTAGGCCGTAACCGCGAGCTGCTCGTGGGCTCCTTGCACCGCTTCACGCTGCTCGTCGTGGCCGTCGCGCTCGTTCTCGCGGCGCTCTATGCGCTGTTCGTCAAGCGAGCGGGGCGCCGCCGCGGGTCTTGATTCAGGTCTGGGCCGGCGCAGCGACGGGCGGCGGCGCAGCGACCGGGAACTTCATGAAGATTGCGGAGGTTGCCTGGTTGATTTTCTGATCGGCCGCGGGTCCCGTCAGATCGCCGAGATATTGATTGACCGACGCATGCCAGATCGCCGAGTGCGACTTGGCGTCGAACAGATCGATCGTAATGCGACCCTCATTGCGAACCGGCGCGCCGTAGTAGCCGCCGCCCCAACCGCGCGGACCGCCCCAACCCCATCCATAGCCGTAGCCGCCCCAGCCTGGACCCCAACCCCAGCCCGCATACTCATCCGCGACCACGCGCGAACCGATCGCGTAACCGACCACGCAGTCGGGCGGCGTGCGGCCGACGACGGGCTGAATGCCGCGGGAGGCGAGGTTTGCTGCGATCGCGGCACGGAGCCGGTCGCTGTTGAGCGGATTCGCGAACGCATTCTGTTGCTGCCCCGAATTGGCGACGTGCTCCTGCGCGAACGCGTACGTGCGACAGCTGCCGACGTTCGCGGAGGGGTTGCTGTCGGTCGTGACCGGCAGCGTCGTGCAGGCGCCGAGCGTGAGCAGGGAGCCGGCCAGTGCGCCGGACAGCAGGATTCGATGCAGCGAGCTCATGACGAACACCTTCGGTTAAGGACCCGATCCTCAGGTCATTATGGGCATAGCCCATACCGATTTCGAGTCCGGGGCGCAGAAAATAGTTTCACAAGAAGTGCAAAGGGGCAAAGGGGGCCAAAGCGGCGGTCATGCGCCCGCGTCCGCTTCCCCGGGGAAACTCATGCCCACCGTGCTGTAGCCCCCGTCCACATAGAGGATCTCTCCGGTGATGCCGGAGGCGAGGTCGGAGCACAGGAAGGCGGCGGCCTTGCCGACGTCTTCGATCGTGACGTTGCGCGCGATCGGCGCCGCGGCCGCGACATGGGCCAGCATTTTGCGCAGTCCCGGGATGCCCGCGGCCGACAGGGTCTTGATCGGGCCCGCGGAGATGCCGTTGACGCGCACGCCCTCGCGGCCGAGATCGGCCGCGAGAAAGCGCACGTTGGCCTCGAGGCTCGCCTTCGCGAGTCCCATGACGTTGTAGCTCGGCACCGAGCGCACGGCGCCCAAGTAGCTCAGGGTCACGATGGCTCCGGCGCGCCCCTTCATGAACGGCAGTGCCTCGCGGCTGAGCGCGGTCAGGCTGTAGCTCGAGATGTCGTGCGCGATCCGAAAGCCTTCGCGCGACGTGGCATCGATGAAGCGGCCGCTCAGCGCGTCGCGCGTGGCGAAGGCCACCGCATGCACGAGGATGTCGAACTCGCTCCAATGTGATTTCAGCGTCGCGAAGCCCCGCGTGATCTCCTCGTCGCTCGCGACGTCCATCGGGAACGTGATTTGCGAGCCCAGCTGCTTCGCGAGCGGCACGACGCGATCGGCCATGCGCTCGATGTACGAGAACGCGAGTTCGGCGCCGTGCGCATGCATGGCCTGCGCGATGCCCCAGGCGATCGATCGATCGGTCGCGAGTCCGACGATCAGTGCGCGTTTGCCCGACAGAAAACTCATAGTGATTCCTTTGGCCTTTGTGATCAGCTCTGCTCGCGCACCGGACCCACGTACATGACGAGGCGCTGGCCCGTGCGGATCTGATGGCGCTTGTTGATTCCGTTCCAGCTGTTGAGCTGCGTGACGGATATCTGGAACTGACGCGATATGCTGTAGACCGTATCGCCGGCGCGCACCGTGTAGAGGAGGCGGCGGCCCGCGGATACCGGACCCTCGCTGCGCGCGCGGCCCGCGGTCGTCTTGATCACGAGCCGTTGACCTTTCACGAGCGAGTCGTTCGGGCCCATGTTGTTGAGCCGCGCGAGGGACCCGACCGTGACTCCCTCTCGGTGCGCGATCTTGCCGAGCGTGTCGCCGGTCCGCACGCGGTAGACGATCTGATGCCGGTGGTGGTCCCCGACGTCGGTTTCCGGCCGGTCGATGCGCGCGGCCGCCACGAGCACCTTCTCGGGCAGGGCGTCGCTCGCCTCGGGGATCTGCAGCGACTCGCCCGGCGTCAGCCGCTTGCCGACGAGATTGTTGACCTTCGTGAGAATCATCGGCGTCGTGCCGTAGCGTTGCGCGATCGCGGCGAGCGTGTCGCGCTTCGTGACCTGCACGCTCACGTAACGCACGCGATCGGCCGGCGCCAGGGTCTTCAGGGCCGCCTCGAACGCATCGGCATCGTCGATCGGCAGCAACAGGCGATGCGGACCTTCCGGATCCGTGGCCCAGCGGTTCCAACCGGGATTGAGCGCCGCGACCTCGTCGAAGCTCGTGCCCGCGAGTTTCGCCGCGATTTTCAAATCGATCTGTGAACCCGTGGCGATGACCGCGAAATAGGGCTCATTCGGCATCGGCGCGAAGGCGAGCCCGTAACGTTCCGGCTCCGCCATGAGTCGCTTCAGCGCGAGCAGTTTCGGCACATAGGCGCGCGTCTCGGCGGGCAGCCGCAGGTGCCAGAAGTCGGCCGGCAGCCCGAGCGCGCGATTGCGGTCGAGTTCGCGCTGCACGGTCATCTCGCCGACATTGTAGGCGGCGATCGCGAGCAGCCAATCGCCGTCGAACTGATCGTGTAGTGCCTGCAAATAATCGAGCGCGGCCCGCGTCGACTCGATGACGTCGCGGCGGCCGTCGTACCACCAGTCCTGCTTCAAGCCAAAGCGCACGCCGGTGCCCGGGATGAATTGCCACAAGCCCGCGGCCCGGCTCCGGGAGTAGGCGAACGGCTCATAGGCGCTTTCGACGACGGGCAACAGCGCGAATTCCATCGGCATGCCGCGCGCTTCGACCTCGGTCACGACGTGATACAGATAGCGCTGCGCGCGCTGAAAGGTCCGCTCGAGATAATCGGGATTGTGCTCGAACCACGCGAGTTGCTGATCGATCGCGGGCTCCTGGGCTTCCGGGAACACGAATCCGGCGCGCATGCGGTCGAACAAGTCGTCGTAGTCCTCGCCATTGTGGTGCTGCCATTCGCTCGGCATGGCCACGGTCGGCGTGCCCGCGTTGCCGAGCGGACTCACGGGAGCCGCGACCTCGGGAGGGTTCGTGACGGTCGGCGCGACGGCCACAGGCGGCGCGGGGCTTGGCGGCGTATGCACACAGCCCGAAAGGAGACCCATGAGCATCATCGCTAGCGGCGCGGCCAGACGTGTGCGGCGCATCATGCTGCGAACCCGTCCTTTCAGGCGCGCAGCTCCGCGAACACGGCTGCCGCGTCGGCGAGCGGGTGACCCCGATGCCGGGTCACGGCCTCCCGCACCGCGGCGACGTCACAGCGCAAAAACGGATTGACGCGATTTTCCAGACCGATCGTCGAAGGCAGAGTCGGCGTGCCGCCCGCGCGCCAGATCTCGACTTGGGTCTGATAGGCGCGCGCCGCGGCGTTGTCGGCATCGACGCCGAGGGCGAACTTCAGATTCGCGGCCGTGTACTCGTGTCCCGCATAGACGCGCGTCGCGGCCGGCAAGGCACTCAGGCGGCGCAGCGAGGCGCTCATCTGGACCGGTGTGCCCTCGAACAGCCGACCGCAGCCCGCGCTGAACAGGGTGTCGCCACAAAACAGGGCTCCGTGGCCCCAAAATGCAATGTGACTTAAAGTATGCCCCGGGACGTGCAAGGTCTCGAAATGCAGTCCGAGCTCCGGCAAGTCGACGTGCGCCCCGTCGCCGACTTTGAGCGTTGCGTATGGGATTCGGGCATCATCGGCGGCGAACACGGGCACGGGTCGCGCGGCGAGCAGTTCCGCGACGCCGCCGATGTGATCGGCGTGATGGTGTGTCAGCAGAATCGCGGCTAAGCTCGCGCCGCTGCGCCGTAGTTCGGCAAGCACCGGAGCGGCATCGCCCGGATCGACGACGACGACGCTTTGCGGCGCAGCGGGCGCCTCGATGAGCCAGATATAATTGTCGGCGAAGGCGCGCACGGGGCGCACGTTCAGGGACGGTTCATTGTTGGACATTTTGCGGCGTATTTAACCTGTAACATGGGAACTTCGCTAGTTTTTCATGAAGGAGCGAGGCTTGGATCCAGCGCGTAACAAGGCGCCCGGCGACTGGTTCGAGAGTCCCTTGGGTGCCCGCGTCCTGCGCGACGAAATCGGGCTTGCCCGCACTGCACTCGACGACGTGTTCGGCTTCGAACTGCTCCAGGTCGGGGCCTGGGGTGCCGGCGCGGCTTTGTTGGCCGGGGCACGCACGCAGCATACGACACTCGTTGCGCCGGAAGCGGCGACCGGCGTCACGTTGCGCGCGCCTCTTGCCACGCTGCCGTTCGCTTCCGACACGATCGATGCGGTGCTGCTGCCGCACACGCTCGAACTCGAACCGGATCCTTACGCGGTGCTGCGCGAGGCCGAACGGGTGCTTTGCGCTGAGGGCTGCCTGTTGATCTGCGGCTTCAACCCCTGGAGCGGCTGGGGCGCGCGACGTTTGTTCGCGCAGTACCTGCGTCGTCCCGCATTCCCGCCCGGAACGCAGCGGCTCCTGTCGGAGCGCCGGCTGCGCGATTGGGTCGCGCTGCTGGGCTTCGATGTCGACCGCGTTTACGGCTATCTCGGCGCGCTGCCGATCGCCTCGGGCGGTGCGCGCAGCGAGGCCGGCGCGAATGCGGCCTGGCGCTCCGGTGCGTACCTGCTCAAGGCCCGCAAGCGCGTGCAAACGATGACCCTGCTGCGGCCGAAGCGGCGCGCCCGCAAGCGCATCCTCGTCGCCGTCGCGGAACCGACGACCCAGTCAGGACATCGACGCAACAGCCCATGACGGCCGTCGAGATTTACACCGATGGTGCCTGCCGCGGCAATCCCGGCCCCGGCGGTTGGGCCGCGCTGTTGATTTCGGGCGGCACGCGGCGCGAAGTCTCGGGCGCCGAGTCGCTGACGACCAACAATCGCATGGAGCTGCGTGCGGCCATCGAGGGGCTCTCGGCGCTCAAGCGCCGCTGCGAGGTGCATCTGTACACGGATTCGAAGTACGTGCTGCAAGGCGCGACCGAGTGGCTGCGCAACTGGAAGGCGCGCGGCTGGCGCACGGCTGCCAAGGAACCCGTCAAGAATCAAGATTTGTGGGAGAAGCTCGACGCCGCCGCGGCCGCGCAGGACGTCGTCTGGCATTGGGTCAAGGGTCACTCGGGCCACGACGGCAACGAGTTCGTCGACCAGCTCGCCAATCGCGCGATCGATCAGCTGCTGACGAGTCAGTGACCGGATGCGCCAGGTCGTTCTCGATACCGAAACCACGGGCCTCGAAGTCGAGCTGCAGCACCGCATCATCGAGGTGGGGTGCGTCGAGATGCACAATCGCCGGCTCACGGGCCGCGTGTTTCACCGCTATCTCGATCCCGAGCGTGACATCGATGCGGGAGCCCAGGAGGTGCACGGCATCACGCGCGAACGGCTGCGCGCGGAACCGAAGTTTGCCGAGATCGCTGCCGAGCTCATCGAGTTCTTGAGGGGCGCGGAACTCATCATCCACAACGCGCCGTTCGATGTCGCGTTTCTGAATGCGGAGTTCAAGCGCTGCGCGGTGGGCTGCGCGAATCTCGGCGAGATCTGTCGGATCGTCGACACGCTCCTCCTCGCGCGCCAGATGCATCCGGGCCAGCGCAACAATCTCGATGCCTTGTGCAAGCGCTACTCGGTGGACAACACGCATCGCGAATATCACGGCGCGCTGCTCGATGCGCGCATTCTCGCCGAAGTGTATCTGGCGATGACTGGAGGCCAGGCGGACTTGAGCTTGAGTTCCAGCTCGGATTCCGCCGCGCGTGCCGCCCGGGAGGACGGCTCGGTCGCGTCGCGCGCCGGCGTGTCGCGGCTCATTCCCGTGATCGCGGCGACCGAGGCGGAACTCGCGGCGCATGCGCATGTACTCGGCCTCGTCGACAAGGCATCGGGCGGCCAGACGGTCTGGCGCCGGGCATGAGGCCGGCGCCGACCATGGGACCGGCAAGATGAGGCTGCTCGTCACGGGCGCGGCCGGCTTCATCGGCTTCCACACCGCGAAATCCCTGCTCGAGCGCGGCGACGAGGTCTTCGGTCTCGACAATCTCAACGCGTACTACGATCCCGGACTCAAAGCCGCGCGCTTGGCCTTGCTGCAGCGGCATCCGAACTTCCGCTTCGCGCAGATCGACGTCGCCGATCGCGACGCGATGCAGTCGCTGTTCGCGCGCGAACGGTTCGCGCGCGTGGTGCACCTCGCGGCCCAGGCCGGCGTGCGCTATTCGCTTCAGAATCCGCATCTCTATGTGCAGAGCAACGTGACCGGATTTCTGCACGTGCTCGAGGGTTGCCGCGACACCGCGGTCGAACATCTCGTTTATGCTTCCACGAGTTCGGTGTACGGCGCGAACACCCGCATGCCGTTCGTCGAAAGCGAAAACGTCGATCACCCGCTCACGCTGTACGCGGCCACCAAGAAGGCCAACGAGCTCATGGCGCATAGTTATTCGTCGCTATACCGGCTGCCGACGACGGGCTTGCGATTTTTCACGGTCTACGGGCCGTGGGGCCGGCCCGACATGGCCTTGTTCCTGTTCACGAAGAACATCCTCGCGGGCTTGCCGATCGACGTGTTCAATCACGGCCACCATCAGCGCGATTTCACTTACGTCGACGACATCGTCCAGGGGGTCATCGCGGCCGTGGATCGGCTCGCGGCGCCCGACCCTCATTGGGATTCCGCGAAACCCAATCCGAGCACGAGCGACGCGCCTTACAAGATCTATAACATCGGCAACCAAAAGCCCGTCGCGTTGACGCGCTACATCGAGGTCCTCGAGGACTGCCTGGGACAGAAGGCGCGCAAAAATTTCCTGCCGATGCAGCCCGGCGACGTGCCCGATACCTGGGCCGACGTCGAGGCGCTGGCGCATGATGTCGGCTACCGCCCGTCCACGGAGCTCAAGGTCGGTGTCCAGCGTTTCGTGGAATGGTATCTTCAACACTATCAACAGCGCGCCGCCTGACCGGTACGCTCAAGGCACCGCCATGCCCGCATTACATTCATCGTTAGCCGCCTGGACCGCCGTCGCCGAGCACGCCCAGGCGATGCGCGCGCGGCATTTGCGCGAGATCGTCGCGAGCGATCCGGACCGCTGGAGCCATTGTCACCTCGAGCACGATCGCTGGTTGCTCGACTTTTCGCGGCAGCGCGTCACGCCTCAGACCTTGGGTTTGCTCCAGGGTCTCGCGCGCGCCGTTGAACTGCCCGCGAGGATCGCGGCGCTGTTTCGCGGCGATCCGATCAACAGCACCGAGCGGCGCAGCGTGCTCCATATGGCCTTGCGCTCCACGTTCGCGGGACCACCCGACGTGCAGACCGAAGTGCGCGCATCGCGCGCCCAATTGCGTGACTTCGTCGCCGCGATCCGCGCCGGCGAGCAGCGCGGCAGCACGGGCCGGCCTTTCAAACAGATCATCAACATCGGCATCGGCGGCTCGGATCTCGGCCCCTTGCTCGTCTGCGATGCGTTGCGACACGAGTGGAGCGGCGGCATCACGCCACACTTCGTCTCGAACGTCGACCGCACGCAACTCGACGATCTGAAGGCCACGCTCGATCCGGCCGAAACGCTCGTGATTGTCTGCTCGAAGACTTTCACGACGCAGGAGACGCAGGCGAATGCGCAGGCCGCGCGCGCCTGGATCGTCGGCGCCTTGGGACCCAAGTCGCCCGCCGATCATTTCGTGGCCGTCTCGACCAACACGGCCGCGATGGACGCCTTCGGCATCGCGCCGAGCCGGCGCTTCACGATGTGGGACTGGGTCGGCGGCCGCTACTCCGTGTGGTCCGCGGTCGGACTCATCGCCGAACTCACGGTGGGCAGCGAGCGCTTCGAGGAATTCCTCAAAGGTGCGAGCGATATCGACCGGCATTTCTTGGAAGCGCCGTTCGAGAGGAATCTGCCCGTGCTCATGGGGCTCATCGCGGCTTGGAATCGCACGTTCTTGGCTCTGCCGACCTTGTGCGTGCTGCCTTACGATCAGCGCCTCGCCCAGCTGCCCGCCTATTTGCAGCAACTCGAGATGGAGAGCAACGGCAAGTCGGTGACGCTCGCCGGCGAGCGCGTGAATTTCGCGACCGCGCCCGTGGTCTGGGGTGCCGCGGGTTCGAACGCGCAGCATTCGTTCTTTCAGATGCTGCATCAGGGTACGCCGACCGCCGCTCTCGACTTCCTCGCGCCGCTCAAGAGCTCGTGGGACGATGCCGAGGCGCAGTCGCTCGCGCTGCGCAATTGCTTCGCGCAGACCCAGGCTCTCGCCTACGGGCACACGCTCGCCGAAGCCGCGGACGAAATGAGCGCCGCGGGCTTGAGTGCCGACGAAGTCGCGCGTCTCGCGCCGCATCGCGTCTACGAGGGCAACCGGCCGAGCTCCCTGCTGCTGTTTCCGCAGACGACCGCGCGCACGCTCGGCGGCCTGCTCGCGCTCTACGAGCACAGTGTGTTCGTGCAGGGTGCCATCTGGGGCATCAATTCCTTCGATCAATTCGGCGTCGAGTTCGGCAAGAAACTCGCGAGCGGAATTTCGCTGTCCGGCAGCCCGGCACCGACCGGCGAGGGCGCGGCGGGGCTCGCGGCGCTGATCGCGTATGTGGGGAAGAACCGGTAGAGGGCGCACGAGACGGCCGTGTGCGCCGCCCCCCTGTCGGCAATACGCGTCGCGGATTCGGCACCGGACCTTAGGGCAGTGTCCAGCTGAATTGATTTAAAAATCAATCAAAACTATCATATGATTGATGAAAAAGTCATCATCTCATCTAGGCCAGTTGCTCGATGACCTATCCGCGCGGGCCAGCCGGATGGGCCTCAGTCAGGCCGCGTGGGCGGAACGTGCCGGAATCCGTCAGGAGACGCTTTCGCGACTACATCGGCGAAGCTCGTGCGATCTTGCGACGCTGCAAGCGCTTGCGCAGATCGTCGAAGCGGATGTCGCTGTCGTCGATGCCAATCGGCCGGAGAGCACGCCGGACGGGCGGTTCCCTCGTACCTTTGATCGAGATCTCGAGGAGCGGGTGCTCGCGCTCGTCGTAACGGGTGATCTCGAACCGCGGCGGTGGCTTGAAGTGGGGCCGCCTTTCTTCATGGCGGGCCTCGCAGTCATGTTGGCGAGTCTCGATGAATTCGACCGGAGATCCCTGCTCACGCTCGGCGAGCGACTGCATGCCGGCATTTCGCAAGTGGGCGTCTTCTCGCTATGGTTGGCGGGCAGCCCCCTGCGCCCGTCGCGGTTCATTCCACTGGTCACTGCGGCACTCAAGCATGCGGCCTGATGCCAAGGCCAGCCCCGAGTACGTCGCGGCGTTTCGTGCTCTCACTGCGCGCATCGCGGAGGCCCTCATGGGCACACCCGCGGAGGCGCTTCCCGTCCGCATGTATGTGGCAGGCGGGGCCGCATTGCATTTCTACACCGGAGCGCGGGTATCGCGCGATGTCGATGCCGTATTCTCGAATCGTGTCGCACTCCCGGATGATCTGGACATCGCTTACCGCGACGCCGACGGCGCCGCGCGCCTGCTGTATTTCGATCGGCAATACAACGACACCTTGGCGCTCATGCATGAGGATGCGCATGCGGACTCCATCGAGCTCTCGCTCGAAGGCGTGAATGCGCAGGTATTGGAGATTCGCCTCTTGTCGCCGGTCGATTTGGCGGTGAGCAAGATCAGCCGCTTCTCGGCCCAGGATCGTGCCGACTTGCTCGCGTTGGCGCGCCACGGTCTCATCGGCGCGGATGCCGTCCGCCGCCGCGCCATGGACGCGTTGGGCGGGTATGTGGGCAGCGTCGATCGTATTCGCACCGCGATCGAACTGGCGGCGGAGCTCATCCAGCATGCTGGTCCGGACCACAAGAGCTAAAGCGTGACGTGGCACCCTGATGGCGGCGCCGGGGCGGGGCGCATTGCACTATAATGCCCCCACTTCATCCGCCGGGCCTTAAACTCTTGTCACATCAACGCAAAGGCATCATTTTGGCCGGCGGCGCCGGTACACGCCTGCATCCGATCACCTTGTGCCAGAGCAAGCAGCTGCTGCCGGTCTTCGACAAGCCCATGATCTATTACCCACTGGCAACCCTCATGGCGGCCGGCATTCGCGAATTTCTGATCATCACGACGCCGCGGGATCAGGTGCCGTTCCGGGATCTGCTCGGCACGGGCGAGCAATGGGGCCTCTCGTTCGAGTATGCGACACAGGCGGAGCCGAACGGGATCGCGCAGGCGCTCATCATCGCCGACGGGTTTCTCGACGGCGCGCCGTCCGCGCTGATTCTCGGCGACAACATATTTTATGGGACCAACCTGTCGGCGTCGCTGCAGTCCGCCGCGGCGCGCACGAGCGGCGCGACCGTCTTCGGCTATTACGTCCACGATCCCGAGCGCTACGGCGTCGTCGAGTTCGATGCCGAGGGCAAGGTCGTCGATCTGCTCGAGAAGCCGGCGAAGCCGCCGTCGAATTACGCGGTGACCGGTATCTACTTCTACGATGAGCGGGCGCCCGCGATCGCGCGCACGATCGAGCCGTCGGCGCGCGGCGAACTCGAGATCACGGACTTGAATCGCGTCTACCTGCGCGAGGGCTGCCTCAACGTCGAACGCTTGAGCCGCGGCACGGCCTGGCTCGATACGGGCACGCACCAATCGCTGCTCGACGCCGGTCTGTTCGTGCGCATCCTGGAGGAACGGCAGGGCCTGAAAGTCGCCTGCGTCGAGGAGATCGCCTGGCGCATGGGATTCATCGACACCGCGCAGGTCGAGCGGCTCGCGCAGCCGCTCAAGAAAAGCGGCTACGGGGAGTATCTGCTGCGCATCGCGAAGGGCGAACGATGAAGATGCATGTGACGCCGATCGCGGACGTGATTCTCATCGAGCCGCAGGTGTTCGGCGACAGCCGCGGGTTTTTCATGGAAACCTGGCAGGCCTTCAAGTTCAAGGAGGCGGGCATCGATGCGACGTTCCTGCAGGACAATCAAAGCCGCTCGACGCAATGGACCTTGCGCGGGTTGCATCTGCAGACCGAGCATACGCAGGGCAAACTCGTGCGCGTCACGGCCGGTTCGGTGTTTGACGCGGTCGTCGACTTGCGGCGCAGTTCGCCGACTTTCGGAAAGTCCTGGGGCGTAGAACTCTCCGATGAGAATCATCGCATGCTCTGGGTGCCGCCCGGGCTCGCGCACGGCATTCTGATCACTTCGCCGACCGCCGATTTTTTGTACAAGTGCACCGATGTCTACAGTCCGGCGCACGAACGGACGCTCGCCTGGGACGACCCACACGCCGCCGTGCCGTGGCCTCTGCCTCCGGGCGTGGCGCCGCAGCTCTCGGCCAAGGACCGGCAGGGTCTTTCGTTCGCCGACGTGCACAAGTTTCCATGAGAGTGCTCGTGGTCGGCGGTGCGGGTCAGGTGGGGCGCGCGGTCGCGCTGACCGTGCCGGCGGCGCATGCCGTGATCGCACGCACGCGCGCCGAACTCGACATCGGCGACGAAGCGGCCGTCGCAGCGGAGCTCGCGGCGCAGCCGGTCGATTGGATCGTCAACGCGGCCGCTTATACGGCCGTCGATCGCGCCGAATCGGAATCCGAGCGGGCGTTCGCGATCAACGATGCGGCCGTCGGCGTGTTGGCGCGTGCCGCGACGCGTGCGGGCTGCCGCCTGCTGCATTTGTCGACCGACTTCGTGTTCGACGGCGCACAGAACCGCGCTTATTTACCCGCGGATGCGACGAATCCCTTGAGCGTCTACGGGCATTCGAAGCTCGCCGGCGAGCGGCGCGCGCTCGACGGAGGCGCATCGGTCGTGCTGCGCACGGCCTGGGTCTACGACGCGAGCGGCAAGAACTTTGCCCTGACGATGCTGCGCCTCATGCGCGAGCGTCCCGAGGTGCGTGTGGTCTGCGACCAGATCGGCGCGCCGACCTGGGCCACGGGCATCGCCCGCGCGATCTGGGGGCTCATGGAGGCCGGTGCACCGGCCGGGATTTTTCATTGGACCGACGCCGGCGTCGCGAGCTGGTACGACTTCGCGGTCGCCATCCAGGAGGAAGCGCTCGCACGCGGGCTGCTGGCGCGCGCGGTGCCGATCGTGCCGATCGAGACGGCCGCCTACCCCACGCCGGCACGCCGGCCACGCTTCAGCGTGCTCAACAGCGACGCGACACGTGGGATCTTGAGCAAGCCCGCCGAGCACTGGCGCCACAACCTACGGAACATGTTCGATGAGCTTCGTACCGCATAACGTCTTGATCACGGGCGGCGCCGGTTTCATCGGCACGAACTTCGTGCGCCACTGGCTGGCCGCGACGCGCGAAGGCCGCGTCGTCGTGCTCGATGCCCTGACCTACGCCGGGCACATCGAGAATCTCGCGGGCCTCGATCGCGACCCGCGCTTTGCCTTCGTGCGCGGCGACATTTGCGACGAAGCGGCCGTCAAAGCGCTGCTCGCCGAGCAGCAGATCGACACGATCGTGCATTTCGCGGCGGAGTCGCACGTCGATCGCTCGATCCTGGGGCCCGACGATTTCATCCGCACCAACGTCGTCGGCACGCACTCGCTGCTCAAAGCCGCGAAAACGACGTGGCTCGACGGCAATGCACCGCGCGCGCATCGCTTTCACCACGTCTCGACCGACGAGGTCTACGGTTCCTTGGGACCCGAAGATCCGCCCTTTCACGA
>Ga0116231_10010634_pt1 | contig 14651 bp, 4 predicted proteins | sample S1TSphgellanicum_2_FD_89695 | JGI IMG/M metagenome (GOLD analysis project Ga0116231, IMG submission 89695) | Host-associated microbial communities from peat moss isolated from Minnesota, USA - S1T2_Fd - Sphagnum magellanicum MG | ecosystem: Host-associated > Plants > Peat moss > Unclassified...
ATATTTGTTTTATAAGATAAATCATACATTAATACAAATAATTAATTACCTAACTTTTAAGAAAAAACCCAACATATATATATTTAATGATGTAAGAATATATTTTACATTTTTCCATTTTAAAGGTAAAAGTAATTTAATTTTTCGAAATTTTTGGTTTAAATAGCTAGATTAGCTCCCTACCCCCATCCCCCCACATAAATAACATATTTTTTTGGTTTTGATTTTTCCTAACTTGGCAATTTTTGTTAACAAAAAAATGGAAAGAATTGTGCAAATTCAAGAAAAATGTAAAAAAAAAAACAATTCCCGAAAAATTGAAATCACAAATTTCAAAGAAAAAAGGTTATTCCTAATGAGAATTTTTAAAAAAGTAATTATAATAATTCCAACATTGAACACATAAAAAATTATAATATAAAATATATATGAAAAATTTTAGGTTTAACCTTTAATATCATTATAAACTTTATCTCTTTTTTTGAAATTTTAAAATAAACGTTAATGATTAACTGATTTTTTTGTGATGAATTCTCACCATTTTACAAACATAAAAAGGCCATTAACATCAACAAAATATTTTATTTTCATTTTCACATTTTTATATTTTGAAAATGATATAATTCTACATTGGGTTTGAAGACTTGTAACCAAAATATAAAAATAATTTAACAAATTTGTACCTCCGTACATGGCTTATGGCCAAAACATGGCTAATTTTTTTAATGGATGATCTTGAAGAAGATTACAAAATTGGAAATTGAAAAGATTAAATAAATCATTAATGTAATTATAATCATCACCATTTATAATTCATTCATTTTTTAAAAATTGAATTAGAAAAATTCATCTTTGAATATTTAAACATAAACCTATAATAAAATAAGCTTATAGAAATTGATCAACCATGTTTTAAATTAAAAATAATGAGTATAAAATATTAATAATTTTTGTAATAATAGTAATAATAATTTTAAAATTTAAATTTCAATCCATTTTTTTAAAGATGGATTTTTTTTCATTCACCAATAAAAAAAAATGGGGAAAAAATTAGGGATTAGTTTTGGGTTTTTTTTGGTGTGGCATCATGAACATTCATAATAATAAACTTGTTTATGATGCTTGAAAGAAAAAAAAGGAAAATAATATATTCTAATTAACATAAATTTATAAGAATTTAAGATATGAAAAATTTAAAATTTAGAAAGTTACATGCATCTCGAACTTTGCATGCATGAACATTTTAATTTAATCACTAATGCCTTCAAATATAAATTTGAGACTTTTCAAATTTTAATACATTCATTTAAAAAAATTATGGTGAATGCAAAATGCAACTTATCAATAGTGAATTTAGCAACATTCAAAGTGAATGATTCAACTCATGTGCAAATATTAATGAATCAAAAGATGTGAAAAAATTCATTAACCCATTCAAGTATAAATGTGAAACATTAAGTTATTATGTGTATTTCCATATATATTAGTAAATGCAATATGCAACAGTTGAATAGTGGTTTCAATAAGCTCAAAATGGATGATTTAACTCACGTAAAAATGTTGATAATTCAAAAAATGTGAAAAAATTAGTAAACCATTTAAGTATAATTGCAAAATATTGAGTTACATGTGTTTAATGTATTATAATAAGTGTAAAATAATTTTTTTGATTAATGGTTTTAACATATTAAAAGTCAATGGTTCAATTTTGATAATTGAAAGAATGTGAAAAAAATCATTAATTAATTTTAATATAAATGTGGGGTTTTTAATTGTTACATGTGTTTTAATATATTATGGTAAGTATAAAATGCAACTCCTAAGGAATAGTTTCAACATGTTAAAAGTTAATAGTTCAATTCATGTACCATGTTGATAGTTAAAGAAATGTCAAAAAAAATATTAACTCGTTACAATGCATAGTGTAAATAAAGCCAAAGGCTACCTTAATTTTCACATCAACAATTTTAAATTATTAAACTATTAAATAAAGTTCAAATTATACTTCTAAGTGAATAACATAGTGAATGTAACAACTATGAATAATATTGACCATTAATTAATGTAATAAGCCACTTGCAAACTTAAGATGACCAAATATAATTGAAATGTAGTCAAATCAAATAATAGTCGCAATGTGTGGGAGTGGAAAAGGAGAAGATTCTTTTTTGTGATAAGAAAATTATATCTAGATCTTACAACCCCAATATTGGACTTATCATCATTTGGTTGGGCACAACAAATGAAATAAATTAATGAAATGTAAGGCATGATGTTAATCCAAATGCACCATTGTTTTCACAAAAGGAAGTGTGTGGAAATGTAAAAAAGAACTATGATTCTCAAGTGTTTTCCCATAAGTTGGAAGTTAAAAGTTTGAAGGTGTTCACAATTTTTACATCATGCTCCTTAAACCTTGTCTAAATTGGATTTTTTTTAGACAATCTAAAAGGTCTTGAAGAATACTATAATAGAATGCAATTGTATTCCCAAAACAAGGATTCATATCAATAAACAACTATTTCGAATGATTCGTGAAGAAAATCACCTAAGTGATCCATGGTCATTTAAATGTTAAGTTGAGGGGTCAAATCATTTTTTATTGAAAAGTTTGATAGTTTGACCATTGGATTTTATTTTTCAAAGGCTACACATTTATTTAAATAATTATGTATTCAAAAGAACATTAATCTGAAATACATTATAAAAATTCATAACTTAATTAACTTGAAAATCTAATAAAAAGGACCCAAAAGTGTCAACCACCAACAAAACCACCCAATCATTTTGGACAAGTCGTTTTGAACATTATCCGATGCAATTAAGTGGTCTTTTTTACCAACCTTAGGGTGACACTATTGATAGTGGTCATTTGACCAATGATTTTTTAACTAGTCAAAGACAACTAATCAAAATTGTAGTCACTTTTGACTAATTATTTAGTTTAAACATGGCAACATTCAATGCTGAAACATGGTACCATATACTGTTGCCCATGTGGCAACATACAATGTTGTCACATGTCATGGTTTTGTTATGTGATAAAATGGTAGGTTGGTAGGTACCTACCTATGCCCTCCTTGTATATGTAGATTGTAATATACAACCATATACACCACCAAGTATACAAATTAATATATAGATGATTTGCCCAAGTTTGAACCCCAAACTTCATGGAAGCATCTTAATGTTTTTGCCACCAAGCTACACAACTTTATATTGGTAAATTATGTGCAACATTTTGTTTTAGAGCTTGTTAACTATGAAAGAGTTAAGAAATTTCAACTTTGGCATTTTAAGAAAATTTCATTTTTTATTCAAATGAAACAAATAAAAACATGATCTTGTAGCTTATTTAAAGATCTAATCAATAAAATAAACATATTTTGTAAATGTTTAAGTGAGTTGTAAAAAATAAGTTTTTGAAAATAGCAAATTCAAACTTTTTAAATTTTGATTCTTCCATATCAAATTCCATTATGTGATTAAACTTGTCATAGGTAGGTTGCTAGGTAAAATAAATAAGTAGGTTGGTTGAAGAGATAGGTGGGTAGGTTGAAAGTAAGTAAACTTAAGTAGGTCATAAAATGCTAAACAAGTAGGTAGGCATCTTGTAAGGCATGGTAGGTGGGAGGTAGGAAGTAGGTTATAGGTAGGTAGATAATAGACAATTATAAGTAGATAGGTAGGTAGGTAACATTAAACTATATTAAGTAGGTAGGTTGAAAATACATAAACTTAAGTAGGTTATAAGATGTTAGGCAAATAGGTAGGTATGTTGTAAGACATGGTATGTGGGAGGAGGAAGATAAGAGGTAGGTAAATAGGTTTGTATGTTGATGGTAGGTAGGAGATAAGTAAGGTAGGTTATAAGACATGGGAGGTGTGAATTAAATATGTAGGTGATAGGAGGTAGGATGTAGGTTATAGTTACATGGTTAGTTGTAGGATTTTAGGAAGTAGAAAGACATAGGTAAATAGGTGGGTTGTAGGATGGCAAATTGTAGGTAGGTAGGTTGTAAGATGGAAAATAGATGACCTAGTGAGCAAGCTTAAGCTACCTATTTACCTACCTACCTAGTACATATTTAGCCTCGTCTATTAGTTAACATAAAATGTCCCATTTGCTATAAAACCAAATTGGCCATCTTGCCAAAGTTGTCATTTGTTTTTGTTCAACTTGAATAGATGTCCCATTTAACTATAAAACCATTGGTCGTTTTGACTATGGGTATCATTTGTTTTTGTTCAAGCTAATTGAATGTCCCACTTGACCAGAAAACCATTGGCCATTTTGACTAGGGGTGTCATTTATTTTTGTTTAATTTGATTATATGTCACACAAAATTAAAAATCATTGGTCATTTTGACCAATGCGATCATTTTTTGGTTCAACTTGATATGATGTTTGAGTCAAATAGGTCATTTTAATCAAGTTGACATGCCAAAAAGTACACATGTCATTCAAGCCCCCACCTTTTAGTCAAAATGTATGTGTCCATTAGTAAAAAATGATTAGTTAATCGACTTGAACTTCTTAAAAAGCCATGAATTTTTGCAATGATATGATTTTCCACCATAACCTTGTCATGTTTTTCATGTTTACGTTTTTTTACTTCATTGAAATAAAAATATGTTTATATTTTGGTCTTGCACACTTTTTGTTTTTGACTTTAACCTTTGTGTTCTTATCTTGGTTCCTTTGTTTTGTGTTTTGGATTTAGACTTAAACCTATCCTTTCATCATTTGTCTTTGTATTTTTCAGGCATGTGACACTTGCACATTATTTGTATTTTGATGTTTGACACATCCATGACCTCAACTTAAAAACATTTCCTAATCCTATTTCAAAACTCCCACATTTTTTTGTTTGTTGGGAGTTAAGGAGGGTGCCTTGGATTTGCTTTCAATTACAAAATTGAAAATCAAATAGGTTTTTTACCACCAATACCATTTGACAAACCTAAAGGTGCAATGATGACCCTCATATTTAAGGATAATAAATAGTTGTAAATTGATTTTTTTTCATAGGGTGACGTGTGAGAAGTTGGTCAGTCGTTAGTTTGATAAATAATGTGTTTGCCATAAATTTTTATTTTGTAGCACCATGGAATGTGATTCATAAAAGAATTAAAAATGGTATGAAATATTTCAAAACCTTAAACTTTACAAACAATAATTAAATTTTTTGAAAACTTATTAGCCATGTATCATTTCAAATTCATGTTATTACATAATTGTTTGCATTTTTTATAGTTCCTTAGCTTTGGAAGCAACATGCTTTCAATGTTTACATTCTCATGCAAAATTGAAATGTTTGGTGTAACCATCTTTGAATTAGGTTTAATCAATGTAATAAGGTGATCATCCTTTTCAATTGTTGAAAAAATATATAATGGATGAACTTCACCCCCCAATCCATATATACATTTAAGATTCCACGTAACAAAATATGCGTTAACTTCACTAAAATGCAAGTCTTTGAACCCATTATTGATGTCATGCTTTAGATTTGAGCTTATCCAATGATGTTACAACTTTATTTTTGACTTGATAAATTACCTTTTATTCATTTTGCTTGTGAATTGCATAGGCATTGCCAAGGATGCGAACATTCGTGACTTGGTGGTTCTAATTTGTTTTGGGCCTTTTGTGTGAATTGATGAGTTCCCATATTTATCATTTTGCATTTCAAGTTTGTTTGTTTTTTCCAAGTAACATTGAAGTAACCACTTTATCCCATATAAAATCTACAAATATCAACTTTACAACAAAACCTTGATCCATGTAATAACTTAAGCCTTGATATCCTTTGCTATGGCAAGGGAGGCATTAAGGGATGGGGATTGATACTTATGAAATTTTTAGAAGTCTCATTAGAAGAATCCCTAAAAAAAAGAATTAAAGGATTTAAGCCTTGTAGACCTTGAATTTGGCTCTAATAAAATAATACATTGAATTAGACTTTGAAACCTTGACCCCAAGAAGTTAAGCCCTATAACACATGTAAGTATTGCATGAATAAACCCATGACAAGAAAAAACCCCAAGTCTTTCCTTTCACATGGAAAAAACAATAAGATGACATTAATTTATAATAAATGTAAATATTACAAAATTACAATTTATTGCATTCTAAAATCATAATTATACTTTTCCCACAAAGATATTACAAGAAAAAAGCTTGAAATAAATCAAAAAAATTCTCAATTTGTGAAGGGGGTGATGGCACATCTAAAGGTCATGCGTCAAATTTGTGGCTTTCATCCAATTTTAAATTGTTTTTATTTCACCTTACATTTTTGACCTTTCATATAAAGTGGCCTTAAGATGAAGACTTAAGAACACAATGACCACATGCACAATTTCAATCATAATGACAAACACAACAACAATAATCATTACTACAATGAGGAGTTTAACTCTTGGTAACAACATGACCAAAACAATGATTGCTACCGCAATGAATGGTGATGAGCTTGAATCCTTTGTTATAAAAATGAGATCTTTACACCAATAATAAAATATATAACCACTATTATAAAGACCTTCAACTCCCCATAATAATGAGACCATAATGATGATGATCAACCATTGTTGTTATAATTCATAACCAAAATGTTATAAAAGGCATATCATAATTCATATGTTAGACACTTAGTATGACATTTAATATTGATTGTAAAATTAGGCTAACCCATATGGTAGTTCATGTAGATTTATAGTAACATCACATTCATGCATTCATAATTGAAGTTCATCCATGAACATCCATTTTTCATCCATAATGTGTTTTTGGAAAGGTTATTAAAAAGGTTTTTTGAACAATGGGGCATATGGAAGCTTCTTTGGAAGTTTTTTTTTAGTTAAATCCCCCCATAAGTATAAATAAAAGTAATCCTTTGCATTATGTTCAATTTGTTCAACATTAATTTAAAGTACAATCTTATGTTCTAGTTTTGTTTCTTTTGTTTTATGTTTTTAATCATTCCATTTTTTGCATATAATTTTGTTTGATTATTTTGTTTGCATATTTTGTAGCTTTGTTTTAATTATTGTGTTATGTGATCTTAAATTTGATATAATTTTGTTTTTGTTACAATTTTTTAAAATTCTTGTGCATTATGGGAAATCCTTGGTTGTGATAGTTTTTGTTACAATTACCAAGGTTGGGGCATGACATAGGAAACATGTTGGGAGAGTGTTTCAAAATTCAAACACACTCCCACAAGTGTGAAGTGTGGGAGAGTACAAAAAAGTGCAAGATAATGAGTCCTAACACTTTCAGTGGATTCCCATTTTGGGAGTTGAATCATGTGATGTTTGAGAACTATGGAACAAGGTTCAAAGGATCAAACTTTTAAGAAAATTGAACCATTTTTAAATTGTTGAAATTTTTTAGAAAAATAAATATCTAAAATAGGGCCACATTCCCAATTTGAAGATATGAAACACAAATTATGATCAATTGAGTAGTTATGAATCAAAGTACCAAAAGAATTCATCAAAATGATTCTTAACCATTAAAAAATCTAAATGGAAGGGTGAAACCATTTTTGATTTAGGATTTTAATGCATTGTTAGATTTTTTTCGAAGGTCTACAATTTTATTTGGAGAACTTTTGTACTAGAGTCCATTTGAAAGAGATTTGTGAACTCACAAAATAACATAATTCATAGATTAAAAGTTTTAGGACTCTTATGTGGGGTCCATTGAATTTGGGTTAGTTCAATGTAGTTCATGTCATCATTTATAAAGTATATTATATGGGGGAAACGATGATTCATCTTAAGTTTAGGTTGTGGTGTCTTTCATGAATTTGTGTTAGCCCATGCTTGGTTGTGCACCAATTTGTTTCTAATTTGCACCATAGTCATATTTCTTGAGCATATTGGCTTCACCTTGAGTTTAACTTAACAAGCTTGTTTGCCATGATTAATTTCAAAGGGTGATTTGACACATACATACAAGTAATGGAGGATGGATGCTTTTGGGGGTTAAATGATGAAAGATGGATTTTGAGTTTTTAAAGTTTTTGTGACGTGCATAACATAATATTGAAAGGAAGTTTTCATTGTTCAACTCAAATTCCACATAGAAGATGAAACCCATGAGAATTAGAACCAAGATGACGATGAACATTGTGAAGAAAGGGGAAAACTTATATAAGGTGTTTATGTGAGGTGATGGAGGTCCAATGTTGTTGTTACAAGGGAAGAATGATTATGGAGATGGAATGACTCAACAAATTTTTAAAAAATAAAAAGGGTTATGTCCTAGGGGCTATATTATGCATCAAAATTTCCTTTTATCATTAATTCACATTATTTACAATTACATTTCCACAATTTTACATGACATGAAATGACTTTACATGGTTGAATCAACTCCATCAATAGTAGTAAATTAATTTACATAGTATATTTTGAATAAGTACAATTGTTTTATGACAAAAAAAACTAATAACATTAATACATCTGCAAATGATTATGCTTGTAAAAAACATTGAACATCAAAATGACTATTCTTATTAATTGATTACAATGGTTGGCCCAAGCGGTTGCATTTAAATGATTTCTCATTCCTATTGTTTTATTTTTCATGTTTATTGGTGAGGATTGAAAACAATTTACACACTAAAAACATTCACAAAATGAAGGAAACAAAATATCAATACCTTAAGTTTGGTTATTCAAAAGGGTGAAATTAAATAACAATAAAAAAATACAGTGTATTTAAATGGAGAATGGACATGATGAAACTCAAATTACATTGAATTTTGTGCTAATTTAAGTCTCAAATTTGTTTTTCTTGAGTGCTTTCATTATCGTTATGCTTACAATTATTATAATTATTTCAAATTCCATTCATTAGATATTGTGATACTAAATTTCACCTTTGATTTAATAAAATTCTTTCACTTTACAATAACAAGGTTTGAAATTGAAATAGGGGTAGAATCAATTTTCAAAGTTCTTTACAAATGTTACATGTAATAAATATTGCTAGAGACCCAATTAAGGTATATGGGCGAAATTATTTTTATGCACTTATGCATCCAATGTCATACACTTGCAATACACCTATTCGATTTATGGATGAAAATTATACATTTACATGAAAAACTAAACAAATATCCCAAATTCACTCACACAACATTTATATCTTACACCACTTGAGCTCTACTTTGCTACACATAATTTCAATTAATATAAATATCATGGACATGAAAAGTCGCATGTTAATTTATTTTTTCATATCCATGTTGATGAGTAAGGAAAGGGGTGAAATAGTTATAAGGAAAGGTGCATTCACACTTGGTTTTAAGGACTTTAATGTTAAGTCTCATGACACCATGCTAGTCATTTAAGACTTACACCTGCTAGCACAAAACTTTTATGTTAAGATATTATTCACTTAACATTAAGCTATCACCCATTTAACATTGGGTGCCACCTAGGATGCCATCTAGATTTTCATTTAACTCTAACTTAACATCAAGTGAAGGCACCATAAAAAATAATTATTAAGAAAGGAATGAGATAGTTATAAAGATAAAAGATAATTATTAGAAAAAGACTAAGATAGTTAGACTTGAAAAATGAGGTAGTTATACTTGAAGATGTCTCTAGAATTGTCCAAGGATATGACCATATGAAGAATCATGCAAAATCAACAAGAAGCCTATGAAAGATTATAAAAAACCACCCATTTACCAATTCTTCAAAATTCTTGTCACTAGAATATACATGCCCAACTCAAGTTCCATTCCAACACTCGCCTCTCAAAGAGGACACATAGACTTCAATGTTCTCATTTGGCCAAAGGGGTGAGCTTGCTAGTGGGAATAACCTTTAAAAGCAGACTTTGGACTAACACGTAGAGGGAGGCCAATGGTAGGCCTACGGTTGGATGAGACCCCACTTGGAATTGTGGATGATATGTTGATAGCGGAAAACATGGATGAAGTTAGGGCTAGGGTTTAAAGCAGGGAAGGCGGGAGGACGGGAGAGAGGGCAGGAGAGAGAGACTCGACGCCCTCGAGCAGCGACGATGGCAAGCACCGCTTCTGGCGTGTACCGGCTGCCCCTCGCCTGTAAGTTCTCTAGCTACCTCGTTCGTCTTTCTCTTCTTGTAGCAACTACAGTTGCTTCCCCCCCCTTCAGCGCAATTGCTTGGACTCGTAGCTGTGTTTTAGGTCTTCTCCTTGATCTCCTATCGACCATTGCGTGATCTTCTGCTGCTTGTTGTTGCTCTCGTGAGATCCATTTCCTTCGAATGTGTTTTTTCGATTCCCTTTTCAGAGAATGAATTTGGGTGAGGAGCTGTTTTTTCGCCTCCCTTGTCTTCTCTAAGGATTGTCGGAATTTTCCCCTATAATCTTTGAATCCGTTTCCGGAAATATCTATGCTAGTTGGATGAGCTGCATTTCTGATTCATTGTCTTCTGTGTGTTAATTAGGGTTTCTGCCCTAGATCTGAGCAATCTGCCTGTTAATATTGGACAGGATGTGTGAGACCAGAAAATTCATTTCTGTTGTCAAGATCTTCATTGTGAGTCCACAAACTTGGGCTAATTGTTTGATTTGCCTGCAGGGTTGAGATTGCTGTTACTAGGGTGGTTGTGTGCTGCTGTAAGCCAAACGACTTGTGCAAGCAATGGGTTGCAGCCATTGAGTGATGCTGACAGAGAAGCTTTGGCAGGGTATTTCACAGCAGATGCAGATGGCTTCTACGGCAGGTTAACTTTGATTATCTTAAGCTCTTTTGTGTAGGGTTTTTTTTTGTTGCCACCATTAGGTGCAATTTTATTCCTTGATATATGTTTAGGTCTTGTTGTTCAACAGTGATACTGCTGCTTAAACTGGGTTCAAGCCCATAGCTAGCTAGATAATTTCATAGCTGTAGACAAAAGTTGTATCTGTCTGGAACAAGATGACGATGTTGGCTCTTGTGTTGCAGCTTGCAAGAGACATACTATGCATTGAGGGCACTCGAAATCCTTGAGCAGTCAAATGTAGAGTCACAGAAGATTTGTGACTCACTAGTAGGGCTTGTCCAGGCACCTCATGACTCTGTTGAAGATGCCTTCCATGTTGTGAGGATTGCAGAAGTTCTTCAATGCCCTCATGGAGCAGAGGTTGCTAAGGTAAGCATATTGATCCCTTCTTGTCACTGTGGGTGTTCAAGAAATAAGAAAATGTGTGTTTTGCAAGTTTCATGTGCTTATCAGGGTTGTGGATTTTGAAGGTCATTGTGCCCAGTTTGCAAGCTGCAGTGGAGAAGGCAAAATCTCTTCTTGAGCTACACTACTCTGTGGCCACTATAGCGATTATCAAGGTACCATGATCTTAATTTTTTGTCGTCCTGTGGGTAAGAAGCTTTAGAATGTCTGAATGTTTGCTGGAACAAATCCTTGAGATCACAACCAAGGAAAGCTCAATGATTAAGATGTCACTATGACAATATACGCTATACTGAGCCTATGGCTCTGGTGAAAATTCATGAATGAGAGCTCATAGGTCCTGTCTTTGTTGATTTTTCTAAGCAAATGCTATTAGTTTGTAATTCCTGGTGCTCATGAGAGATTCCAGCTTAAAATACTTGGTTGTACTTGTCACAGATATGGCTTCAGAGACTTGAAATCTGAATATAGAGTCCAACTGGGATGGTAATAGTTTTTTTGTTGTGATTGCAGATGCTGTATTGAGCTCATGTATTCATGGTAGAAGTTGTGTGTGACTTTGAGATTACTGGGTTGATTGGCATAGCTTGAACACAATCTTTGTGAATCTTGGTGCTGGGATTCTTTGTTGCTGAGAGTTTATTATGATGGAGCTCCAGGTAGGGTCCTCAGTTCTAGTGGATCTCTTGTAAAGGTTATTTTTGGCAGACAATTTCAACATAGAAATCTTAGTCCTGAAAAAAAGTCTTTGTGATAATATTTGCCAATCCATGTTCATGTTTGTGGTGGGAATTTTGATGAGAGTTTGAAGGGCATTTGATGATAATTTAAGGCGTGGTTGTGCTGCTACTATGTATGGTTTTTGGCAGAGTCTAAATTAGAATGTCATGTCAAGGAGTATGTTGAGTCATGAGTAGTCACTGTGTCTTCTCCAGTTCCTTCCCAAAAAGAAAAGATGATGCATAGGTGTTGAAAATCTGAGTAGGTGGCTTTGATGTCATGTATTGACTCAGAGATTGGCCTTACTATCTTGTTCTCAGTTTTACTGTCAGTGGTGGTTTGTCTGATAGTTCTTGTTGTAAGCTTTGCTTGATGGCAACTGAGATGTGAATCTCAATAATTGAGATGTGCTCATGACAATATAGCACCTAAATTTATATGCCTCCTTGCGATAGAGTATGTTGAATCATGTGTTGTCCACTGTTATTCCAGTATTGTATGTGAAGAAGTAGGTTGTATGCTTGTTTTCTAGAGCTGGCTGATGAACAAGTATCAAGGGAGAGCCTCGACTCTACTATCCTGGGGCAGTTTATTGTAGTGGCAGTTGTGTCTGTTGATGTGTGCTCAACAGATGCTAAGTGTTTTGAGCTCAATGATATTGATGTCCATATGATAATATACGCTATTCTGAGTGCATTGCTCTGATGAAAAATGTTTAGATGAGAGCTCAGGTGAATGCCTTCGCTTATCTTTGGGTTTCAGGTTAAGTTTTTACATATTGGGGCAATTGAAGTGTTATAGCATGTTTGCTGAAAAAAATGGTTACATTTGGGCCTGTTGAAGTCAATGGGGGGTCATGGCAGCTAGTCACTGCTATTAATGGTGAATGTGATGGCCTGACACTTTGTGAGTGACACTCATAAGGTTTGGCCACACTCATTGTTGTTGTGTTTGTTTTGGTTTTGCTGGAACTAATATGCTGGTGGTTACCTTTAAGGTGTTATTTTGGGTTTTCTCTGCAATCTCATAGATATTTTGTAGCATGGAAACCATGTCAGGTTGACTTGGATCTCTCCACCTTGTTCTTTGTTACTCTCTGCAGCCAGAAAATTTTGATAATCTTTGGATGTCACAGCAGTGTTTCATTGTTGACAGCTGAATTTTGTGGTCCTACAGAAGCAGGGGTGGAGTTCCAAGAGTGCATCTTTCAATGATGCACTAAGTGGTGTCTTCAGTTCTCTCAAGGTACCAAGCTTGCTTGAAAGAGATCTTGTTGAACTAGTTCAAAGGAGACCAATCTCCCCAGGTGTCCAGGTGGTGGATTCATTTTGCCAATACTGCAAAAACTTATGTGATGTATCAGGTGAAAGTGTAGATTTACTTTGTCTTCGGACAGTAAACAGCATAGCATCTGCATTATGATATAGGACTCACAGCCATCCCATGGATGATTTTGTGGCTTCTGGTCTAAGAGGGAGGTTTGAATCTGAATTCTAGATGAGCACATTTCTGGAGAGAGAATTTTCCTTCGGATGTTTTTAACATGAAAGCTACTGCTGAACATGGCCTGTGCTCTATGAAATATCAATGTTTGTCTTGGAGTATCTGAAAGTCCTTGGTTTTGGTGGTCAAGCTGGATTGAATGCCAGTCATGATGAGCAGTAGCAAGTTAGATATCAATTCAAATACATTTGTAGGCTGTCCTTTATGCAATTTATTGATTGTGGAGCATTGTGTTGGATTTACAGACCTGAGATTCTGCTTTCTCTTGTTAATCATCCATGTTTTACCTACTAGATAGTCTCCACAACATGCTCTGCAAGAGTCATCTGATTGAGGTCATCTGCTGTGATTACTTTACCAGAGCTCAGGGAATCAACATGTAAATCTTGCCTGGTGCAGGAGTTGGCTGGACCTGATGGGACATGGCACTACACCAAGTCCAGCTCTGAGTCCTCTGCCAAAGCTGCTGGTTTGTATACATTCTTCAGTTTTCCTACAACAGCTATTGCATATCATGTGGTCTGGCAGTCTGGAAATATGTGTAATGGATTGTGCACATGCAATTAAGAGGTGAATTCACACCTGTAGGATGTGGGCTCTGTTTTCAGGACTTGCATTTGGAATTGCTGCAGCTGTTGTGGAGGTTATTGGCTCAGACCCTCATGAGGATGTGAGTATGGCTTCACTTTTCTCTGTATTTTTATTTGAACTTGGTTGGAGTATAGAGTTAAACCTGAAGAAAGAGACATTAATTCCTTTTTCTCAATTCCAAGCAGAATATTATGTTATTGGGATGCAAGGGGTTGACAGAAGTTTAAGAACCCTTCCGTGAGAGGATTGCAGATTGGACATATCAAGACTGCTGCTATTAAGCTTTTTGACAATCTAGAAAGCCATGGTAACTTTCAATCTTTTGTAATGCTAGACTATCCCATTTCTAGGAATTCATTGACTCAGATTTCTTTGCTTGGGCGGACCAGATGGTCCTAAGGTTTGAAGTACTTAATCTGCGCATAAGATGTTGTTAATGAGTAGTCTTTCTGGAATAATGTCATCTTCATTATTGATCTGCTTTTCAACCTCGAAAGTTTGTACTCCTTCATAAGGTTTGTTGGTTTCGTTTCTTTCATTGGAGACTGGTTAGGTTTCCTCATTTGTGAGCTTTATCCTGCAGATCAAGGTGTATTCTATTTTCAAGAAAGCAAGGATGATGCATCCAGTGGAGGGGGAGGTGCTCTTGAAG
>Ga0116231_10010636_pt1 | contig 14648 bp, 8 predicted proteins | sample S1TSphgellanicum_2_FD_89695 | JGI IMG/M metagenome (GOLD analysis project Ga0116231, IMG submission 89695) | Host-associated microbial communities from peat moss isolated from Minnesota, USA - S1T2_Fd - Sphagnum magellanicum MG | ecosystem: Host-associated > Plants > Peat moss > Unclassified...
ACGAATGGAACAAAAGGGGTTCAACCATCAAGCGTGACATTGAATGAACATCAACATAATGCCCCTTCACATTCCATCATGGTGAGTTACGATTCTCCCACAATGTCTTTGTATCTTCCAAGTGGACACAATGCATTAGATTCTTAGTGAACTTCATTGCATTACATTTAGCCACCTTATTTGTTAGACTACAACTACATAGTAGTTCCACTTCCAAGTAGGTTTTGTGAATGCATATTTTCATGTTGAAGGTGTGCAAAAATGCCTCACAAGAGCCAAACCATCAACACCAAAGTATTTAACTAAAAGACCAAACCTCAAATAACCAAACTAATATAAGTAAAGAAAGTCATTTAACCTTGTGAAAGTAACCTAATTACTTTCCTACTCTAATAACAAATGAAACCTAACTAGTTGAGCTTGAATTCTCAAAAATAGGTATGTATTAGGTATAAAATGTCCATTTGACTAGAGAACATTGATCATTTTGACCAATGATGTCTATTTCTTATGTTCAATTTGATTAGATGTCCCATTTGATTAAAACCCATTGGCCAGTTTGACTAAAGTAACAACTTGACTAGATGTATTAGTCAAATAAGTCATTTTAATCAACTTGATTAATCAAAAACTACATGTTTTGGTTCTCTTGTCAAAATGGACATGTCCATTAATAAAAAAAGACCAATTAGTCAACTTGAACCATTTGAAGAACCATGTTTTGTAATAGTGTTTTGGTGAGCCTTTAGGTTCATTTTCATTAGTTGTACAGAAATTAAATTGATAGTGGGTATGTCCCACATACAAGAAACAACCACTAGCATTCAAGGTTGATGTGGAAAAGGAGAAGGAACCAGTTGGAGCAAGTTGTAAACATGTAGATAATTGGGCATCAAGCCCCCCTATTGACATTTCAACCCATCAAGGAACCAAGAAAAAGGTGTTCAAGCTAAGTTGGAATATGTTTATGAAGAGTTGCCCAAGGGAAAACCCTTCGCCATGAATACTAATGTTCTTATGTCTAACCAATTTGTGCCACAATTAAGACATTGATGATGTGAGAACTTGGACCATTTATTTTCCAATTTAGTTGGGGCTAGGTGTGATGATGTATATGGTGTTAGGGTGTTGCATTTGTGACATACTTGCATGTGTGCCTTTTTTTGGGTGTGTGGTGGTAGGCTCCATTAAAGGTTGGCATAAAATGCAACATCTTTCACCTTAAGTTTAAGGGGAATTTGGTGTTTTTTGTTATTTCATGGTCAATTTTCAATTGATATTTCGCTTTAATTTGAACTAACTTAAAATTATCAACATGTGTTTTTTTAACATGGAGATTTTTGAAATGTCATCATCCAAGTTTGGAAGTTTAGTGAGCTTCAAATGGAATGTAGGTGGACATAGGGTGGCTAGAAATTGTAATGCATATGGAATGAAAGTGGGTGCACACTATTAATGATGTGTAAATGGAACCAAAGTTGAAAGTACTTGGTCAATGTTGGATTTTATATGAATTTTGGATGGAATGAAAGTGTAACTAAAGTGCATCCAAGGTGTGATCCAAGTGGAACCAAAGTGAAACATAAGTGGAATGTTAGTGAAACCCCAGTGGAATTAGGTGGGGCTAGAAGTGTAATCAATATTTGTTTACTAGGATAGTTGTTAATAACTAGGCAAGGTAGTTGCTATCTTCATTCATTGATTGGTGTGTGTTTGTTTGTTGATTGATCACTTTATACTTGTTATGTTGATAGGTTTAATTGGGACCAAGTTAAAATGATCTTCATTGGTTTTAATTTATTTTGACATTGTTGAAGTGTTTAGAATTTGTCTTTTCAATGAAGTTTGGGTGGGCTATAAATGAACCTTGAATGGATCCAAAGTGGGATGTAGGTTGATCCAAAGTGAAATATAGGTGGGTTGTAAGGTTCACCAAAGTAGAAAGTAGGTGGGTTTTCAACAAAGTCAATGTGCTACATTTGATGGGCAATTCTCACCAAGAAGGTAAGGATGTTTAGTTATTATGGTAGTGTTGATGAACTAATGGCTCTTTATGTTGAATGCCTTAGACACATCAATGGCTTATGTATGTTTTTTTCATAGGGAAATTATCCACCTATATCCAAAGGTGATGTGGAGGATGGGAGGCATATAAACATGCACCAACATAGGAAAGGACAATGTCGCAACCCTAACTTTGGGCTCGCGACCAAGGCAAGGGCTTGCAAAGGTGCAAGCCAAAAGAGAGCCTAGGAGTCACATTTCATGCTCCCAGGGGTGCAAGAGAGTGTGAGGGAATGAACCCTCACATTCTCAAATGAACCCCCACTTTGGGAATTGGAGCCCCAATGGACTTTTGAATCTTTAAAGGGCGATTAAAGGGGTCAAAACTCATTGGATTGAAAAGTTCCTTATATCATTAAAAATTTCTTAGAACGTAGATGTCTAAAATGGGCTCTCATGACCCGTTTGAGTACTTAAAATCCAATTTATGGCCAAAAGAAGGGTCGGGAGTCAAATTGCCAATTTGATTCCTACCCACTAAAAGTCAAAAATCGCCCCAATTTCCTTGCGTGTAGGTGGCATGCCACATACTATTGGAAATCTCTCAACAAGGGCTATAACTTTGTTTAAAACCTCATTTCAATTGGAGGTCTACACACAAAGTTATGGGCCTCCAAAGTTGTGAGAATCCCAATTTTGGGAATTTCAGGACTCCCACTTGGGAGTCCCAGGACAAAAATGACATTTGGGTGCTGGTCCCATGGCCAGGCACAAAGTATATTATAAGGAGGAAGGTGGTGGCTTTCCCCAAGTTTAGGTCGTGGTGAGTTTTATGAGTTCATGTTTACTCATGGCTTGTTCATGCACCAAAAATGCTCCAACTATGCACTAACCAACTTGTTGTTTGGTTGGTGCAGGTCCATGTGAGTAATTGAATTGATTGTCACTTTTCTTAGTCCCCATCCCGGAGCTCTAGCATGCCCCCTACCCCCAAAGTGTTATGAGCTAGGGAACGTGCCCCAATTCCTTATCCTTCTGATGTTTTCACATTTAAACTCGCAATTGAATCTATCAAGGAGTTTGGGGGTTCGTCAAACAAAATCATAACACAAATAAGTCCCTATCCATATTTAAGATTGAATATGATAACATGATTGATTTAGCAACACCCAAAGACATGGAGAAACTCTCCACATATGTTACACATCCATGTGATAGCTACATACCCAATTAGTGGGATATACCACTATTGATGTCGGGGTTATTGTGCCTAAAAGTCAACTTCATCCCAATCTACAACAAAGGAAAACTAGGTTGGCAACTAAGACCAATTCAACATCAAGCTTTTGTGGTGAATGACATTCTAGTCCCACGAGCAAAAAATAAAATGTGATTAATCAATAATTTAAATCCGAATAGAAGAGAAATATTGTTAGTTTCTAGTGGGTCTAAGTAGGTTCATCTCATTAGTTATATGGGAATTAAATTGATAGTGGGTACAACCCACTTACAGGAAAAAAACCACTAGCACTCAAAGCTAATGTGGAAAAAGGGAAGGAACCAATTGGAACAAGTACACATGCATCATGGAAATATATAGGCATCAACCCCCCTTGCTAGCATTTCAACTCATTGGGGAACCAACAAAAAGGTGTTCAAGCCGAGTTGGAATGTTTATAAAAAATTGCCCAAAGGGAAAACCCTTGGTTAGTATTAATGTGTCGCAAATTGATGATGTGAGTACTTGGACCATCTATTTTCCAACTTAGTTGGGGCTAGGTTGTGATGATGTATGTGGTGCTAGAGTGTTGTGTTCATGACATAACTTGAATGTGTGCCTTTTTTTTGATGTGTGGTGGTAGGCTCCATTGAAGGTTGGCACAAAATGTAACATCTTCCACCTCAAGTTTAAGGGGAAGGTGGTTGGAGAAGGCATTGTAGGTGTCAACCATGCATCCAATGGGTCTACAAGAAACTCTCTTGCCCTATTGTGTGGGCTAGGTAGGCAAATGGTCATGGTGACCAAGGTCTACAAGCCCAATGTCAAGCTCATGGTTGAAGAACTTGAACAAAATCCAAATGTCCGAACTTTAGATGAAACATGTGTGTCCTCAATGGCCAACAAATCTTACATCCTATGGGAATGTAAGTGGTTGGTAGAGAATTTTAACAATTAAACATATACCAATGGGTGGCATTAATCAGCATGGTATAGTTCAACATGGACAATTTTACATCAAGTTGACTTATACAAATTTTGGACATCATGACCATACCTCCATTTTCAAGTGTAGCTTAAATGGACTTATATTTGTGGGCTACATGACCATGCTAGCACTTTTTTTTTTGGTAGTGTAAATGAACTTTTGAATTTTATTTTTTTGAAAAGTTTATTTCACATGTGTGGGTACAAGATGCATGACATTAGTTAAATAAAATGGACCCTTAATTTTTTATTAGTGGTGTAGTGGTATAAGGCATGGTGATGCACTCCACTTGAAAAATGGATGGGCAATATTATAGGCATACACCAAAAAACTAACTTGAATTTTTTTAACTACCCAAAAATCAAATCCCTTAAAAATTTCCACAAATGCCTATTCCACTAGAAAAAAATGGTGGCACTAAATCCACAAATGAAACTTGCCTGAAAAATTTGTGGCATTTGGCACACTCCACTTTGCAGTGGTTACACTTTATTAATTTATGATTTTTATTTGGATTATTTAGTATTAATAAATTACTTAAAATTTGTGGCACATTCCACTAGAATATTCCACTTTAGGGTGACATGATTTATTCCACCTTCACATTCCACTCAAAATGCCCCATTCCACTTTGGGTTTTCCACTATTGTGGAATCTGAAGTGGAATAGGGTGTGATCTGTTGTAATGTTTTACACCATGAAAGCATAGTTTTCAAAACATTGTATGCATGATACCACAACATCTTTAGGTATATGTTGTAAGTAGTTTCTAAACTCCTTTTCTTGCCACTATGACACATAATCATGCACAATGAAATCACTAAGCCATGGCTTCAAATAAGTTATTAACTCAATAAGGGTTGTATTTTTATGTTGGATTCATGACATCTTTTTGTTTTGACCATTACTATTCTTCCCAACAACCATGTACCCTATGCATCACCATTGTACCAACTTTTCTATTGAAGTTTAAATGGGACATAGCTTCAATTTCTCAACCCCACAATCCCGACATTGGCCATTAAACACACCTTTTTGTGGAACAAATCAAACTCCTCTTTTGAACAAAGAACTAACATCCATAATGCAATAATCCCATTGAATAGGCTCAAGTGAGCACAACATGATTGTTGACCTTCAAACTTTATTTTTGGCTTATATACCTCACATGAACATGCACAATCTCCATGTACCCCTTTCCCAAGACTTCTTACATTGTCCAATCCCAACATCAACTCCCTCAACTCAATATGGTATTTACAACAACAAGTATTCCATTGTTTTAATCGCTTAACAAATCAAGGCTTCAATAATTGGAAAGAAATGAGTTGAACTTGAACATCTAGATTTGCCAATTTAAAGGCAGTGAAAAATTCAAGTTGCAAAGCACAAAAAAAAAACTAAATTAGTAGATGCATGTAGCCATGACCACTTATCCTAAGTGCACTAGCTTTATCATGTTTGATTAACCTTGGATTACTATAAAACAAAGCTATTATGCACATTAAACATAAGATCCAAACATTACAATAAAATTCAAGATGAGCAGCACCAAAAAAAGACAACACATTTGGATATTTACATGGCCATGACCACTTTGAAAACTCAAGCCCATTTGCTTGAAATCATTTATGATGACTGTTGAAAAACTACAAAAGTCTAAACAATAACTACAAGTGGTGCTACAAACAGATATATTCAAAGTACAAATATTTAAACAAACATTTAGACATAAATAGATAGATAGACAAACATTTAAATTGACATATTTAGACAAACATTCAAACAAACAGATTCAGATAGATATCTTGAAAGAAACATGCATATAGGTAATTTTATTCAAGGAATTGAAATATTCCAATGATTATATCAATAGACATAAGGTCATTTTTGCAATAAAATTCCAAGCTTTGCAAAGATATATTTAAATCACTTTGAAAACTCAAACTATCCATTCAAAGTGGTCATTTGCATTAAAACCATTCAAATTTTAAATTATTATAAAACAAAGTTATTGTACACATTAAATATAAGGTCCAAGCTTTAAAATAAAATTCAAGATGAACAACACCAAAAATAGACATCAAACTTGGATATGTACATGGCCATGACCGCTTTGAAAACTCAAGCCCATTTGCTTGTTAAGTCATTTATGATCATTGTTAAGAAGCTACAAAAGTTATTCACTTGAAGTGACATAGTGGCATCAAATGATATTTTAGACTAAAACAAGGTCCCAGTTCTATAACAATTAAAAATCATGCTGTAAATAGATGTATTCAGAATACACATCTTAAGATGACCATATTCATTATATACATATTCAAACAAACATCCAAATAGACACTTTCAAATAAATAGATTCATACATACATATTGAAACAAACATATAAGTTATTTTAGTTAAAGAATTGAAATATTCCAAAACTACTATATCAATTAGCGCTTAAGGTCCTTTCTAAAATGAAATTCCAAGCTTTGCAAAGCATCCAAGGAACCACTAATTAGGCTGAGTGATGCATGATTCTTGAAGAGTCTGAAAACTCAAGTTGATTAGCTATTGAATTTATTTCTAATCAACTTTGAAAATCTAGTAATATATAATTGGTGACTTGTTAAGTACAACACAAGTTTTTTGTGCAACTTACTAAGAAAACATCACCTTGTCTTTTAGATCACAAAAGGTTGCTAAAATAAATCACAACCTTTTTTATATCATCAGTAAGCTTAGTTAAAAAGAACCATAACCTTTTTTAGATTAGCAACAAACTACTAAAAACACCACACCATTCCTTAGATACTCACTAAGCTCCTTAATAACACCACACCATTCCTTAAATATTAATCACTAGGCTCCTTAATAACAACACACCATTCTTTAGATAATCATTAGGTTGCTAAAATACCACAACCTTGCTATTTGGTCTTCATCACTTACTTTAAAAAACCACAACCTTCTTTAGATCACCAAAAGGTTGCTAATAAGCAACCCAAACTTCCTAAAATCACTAATAAATAAGTTGTTAAAAGACACTGGTCACAAAAGATTGCATCATAGCAAACTTGACACCCTTAAATTAACATTGATTTAAATTTTCCCTATGTAAGGATTATACAATTGTGGTTGCAAACCTGGTAAAAGGTTGAAAAAATGCTAATGACACTTCAAGAAAGAAAACACAAGTTTATTGAAACATGATTTTTGAGCAAGCACATATTTTGAACAAGTTCATGCAAAAGTAGGAGCACCTAACTTATTTGCAAGTAACGTGTGGCATGTTCTTCAAAGATCTTCACCCCAATCCGCGTCTGTGTAACATCCTTACAATTAGGTGAGATTGTTGTTTGGGTATATTCCACCACAAAGTTATCAAATTTTTTGTTAACTCTGAAAGGATGTTTGACCTTTTAACATGTTGGTGAGATGTCCAAAATGCCACTCCAGATGAATCTAGCAAACTGCCTTCTTTCAGCAACCCTCCTAATGTTCCTCCTATCCACCCTTAACAATTTTGCCACCTCTCTAGAACTTCTAGCAGATTGGGAGGTGGCCAAATTACAAACAATGTTTTTTTCCATGGTGATCTTTGAAAATTTTGCACTGACCAAATGGGAAGTCAAACCAAATCTAAAATTTTCTACAAGATTTTTGTTTGTTTTCACTTTCAACAGTTCTTGGAGGTAAGGTGGCAAAACATCTTTTAGTAAAGGGTGACTAAATAACTTTTCCAAAACAATGTTTTTGAAAGTTAAGTTAATCCCTACTAGGTATTCAATTATGAACATTGCTAGGGTCCTTGCATACACAACACTATCCCTTTACATTGTCTTTGATTTCTAAAGGAATTGGATACAACATTCACATGATCATCAATTTGTTGTAGAAACTATTGTTGCAATGCTTGTTCCTTTGCATAACCTTGGGCTTTCTGCTTTCTATATTCATGTTGCTAGTCTTGGGTAGTTGTAAACTAGAGTGCTCATAAAATCATGTAACGAGTGAATTTTTCTACACCTCTATGGGTTCAAATGTATGGTGCATGAATTTGTTATAATTATTAACTTAAAGGGATTCAATTTAATGATTCTAGCTACATTTACTTGTGAAAGAAAAAGTCAAATCAAATCAATATAACATTTCAAATGAGGGACTTTTTAATTTGACCCCCTCGAAATGTAACAATACACAAAGGGTGTGCATATGGATTCACAATTTCCAATTTTTGCATTGATTAAGTCATTTATTAGTCTTTGCACCTCATCAATGTCATGGGAAATTCAAAATAAAGGTTTCCAAACCATTTTCAAGATGACATGGAAATATAAGGACTTTATAAAAAAAAATTATGAAATAGTTTTATGAAGTCCTTTTGGACATGATTTTTGTGGAATTTATATATATATATATATACATATATAAAACTTAAATTTTAGGATGTTTAAGAGGTGCCCATGTAATAACTTTTAGAATAAAATGAATATAAAATGGTGTCACATTTTGGTCACAATCAAAATGTACTATTAAGGAGTTCACATGTGCCCTTTTTGGTCCACCCTAGAATGCTTTCACCTTCTCAAGCATACACCCTCCTCCTAGACCCATTCATTTTCCCTTTAACTTTCAACACATAGCTCATCATGATCAACATTATGATTGCCATGTTACTCTTCATTTTCCACATGTAACTCCTCAAGATCCTCATTCTTTGCATGTAACTCTTCATGATCATCGGCAGATGCTTCAAAACTATCTTCATCCACCAAACAAAGAAATACAACCTTAGTCTTTCATTTCTTCCTATTGCTTCCCATGAAGAATCCAAAATTTTAACATGAAGCTCTCACATCGCATTTGTTCAAATGTTAAATCTATAGAAAACACAACTCCCCTTAGACAATAGTAAACTGGATTTATGAATTACAACTTGCATAAAACACTTTCAACATGAATTAGAGAACTTGTTTCTAGCTACTTTCAAATGAACACAAAATTGCAAAGAAATGTGCATTCAAGGTGATTTGTCAACATGCAAGCACCAAATGTTAGATTTGTGCAACTTTAAGGCATCTCCAAGGTTACTAGTGGAACACAAAACTAGATCTATAAACAAACAAAACAAATGTTTAGATATGCACATGTTGGAACTAAAAAAACCATATATATTTTGATCTGTAAGCATAACTAGTCAAAATTTGCTTCAAGACGTCTATGCAATTGAAGTTCAATAAATGGATCTATTGAAAAGTAGTAAAAACAAATGCTTAGTAGTTGAAAACTTTACAAGTTGGGATTTGGGTAAGAAATTGCATCATATCACTTTTCAGTAGCCCTTCTAAAATCAAACACTTGGTACATGACCACTAAACATTTTGTTTCAATTACCAAATGAACATGTTTTGCCACCACCAGTTACATGTAACAACCACTTCAAACTTTATTTTCCATAAATCAAGCAAAGTAAATCATAGCCTACTACATAATCCACAAGGCTTCATAACACTAAAACTAAAATTTAGAGATTTTGTTCGTGAACTTGAATGTAATATGGGTTTAGGCCAAAATGAAACCCCCCCTCCACACTCCATTTGCCTTGCTTGAACTTGAACAACCTTTTCTTTCTCAAACAAAGCACTTTTTTCTTAATGTCCCAAAAAACACAATCAAGGATTTGGTGTTCAATTTGACAATCTTCAAACAATTCTTCACCTCGCACAACACATTTGATTGTATCATCCAAATCTTTTAAATTAAAATTATTCTATATCTTTCTCTTTAGCATGATGGTTCTAACAAATTGCATCACATTGGCCCACCAAATCTTTCAAGTTTTTTTTTCCATACGCACTTTTGCAATATCGTGTTTTCTATTTATAAATGTTACAACTATCTACAATTAAAAAAAAACTTTGATATAAATGGCATGGTACATAATTACTAATGAAAAGCTTAAGCATGTTTCATGGAATATCATGGCCATGAAGAATACAACATTAGATCAAATGCAAAATCATTATAAAGCACATAACCTTCTTTTTAAGATTGTGTCTATGTTGCAAGATTGCTTTCAATTTTATTTTTTTGTAGTTATGAAGTCTTGTGCTTCTATTACAATATCCCTTCAATCCTCCATGTTAAACATCACCACTATCAATTTTCTCTCCAACTTTTTCTTTTCAACCTTTGCATCACCTACCTTTGCACATGCACACTTTTCCAACTCACACAATAAAATATACAAATCTACGACTCTCTTGGTTTCTAATGGGGGTAAAAGCATGGTTACGTGGCTCATGTTTGACATTTTGAAAAGTCAACATCTTACACTAGCTACAATTCCTACATTTAAAATAATTATGAAAATATAAATCCTATGATTATCCCCTATGGTTTTGGTCACAAATATTAATAGACCACCTTATAAATATCCTTAAACATGTGATTGGTCAAAAAATTTAAAGAAAATGTAAAGATTTCAATGTGAAATGGAATACCAATTGTAAAAAATGACAAAAGTCACAACAAGTTAAATCTTTAAATATGAAAAATATATATTGGAAAATTTCAATGCATTTTACAATTAAATTATTCATTTTATGGTGGCCTATTTTAAAATTTTAATTATCATATTATTATGACATATTTTTTGAGTCCACAATTTTCATTTTTTGTGTGTGACAAACATAGTGTCATCATTTCAAAAGTCCACAATGAGTCCATTTTTTTTTGACATTGTTGTCACTTTTTACAAACACCCCTATCATCATTTTTGTTTGGTTGAAATTGTAAAAGATAACAATAAATGTTTGAAATTTATGGTGAATATTTTCCAGCTAGATTGGTGGACTAGCTAGGGGTTTCATGTTCAACATGACGGTCATGAAGAATTTAAAATGTGACTTGGGCTCAAGTGAAGTATGGAAGTCGATGGTAGAAAGCTTGCTACATGCATCTTCAAGACCAATCTTGCCAAATGAGTTTCTTTGCACTTGTTGATATTTACTTCTAAATTTGAATTAAACTAAAATGTTGAAAAAGTTTCATTAAAACTCATCCATAATTTTTAAAAAGATTTTCACTAAAGTCTATTACAACATGAATAATGAAAAAATTGAAAATTTTAATGTTTGATATGATTCTACATTTTAAGTTCATCTATAATCCAAAAAAATAACAATTGTGATAGTCCAAATAGTCCACCTAATTGTGCATTCACCCATGGTAATATGTCGTATGGACATAATCCCCATTCCTTCAAGCTGCTACCTTTAATTCCAATGTGAGCCAACTACTTTTCATCTCCAATGTGAGTAACTTATTATCGAATTGTGTAGATGCCTTTGTTGCATTCAAAGTGAACAATTTTATACTTCCATTCTTGAGTCTCCCCATGTCATGTCTCCTTCATGCCTTTTCTTTCGCCACTGAAATGTTATTGCCTTTGCCCAATTAATCTCCTACCCCTTCTCTTATGCTATGTATCCTTTGATCAACCACAATATGAAATTGTTGTTGGTTGGCATTGCCACACCATAGATTTGCCAATGTAGTTTTTTCAACTCATGTTTGGTATCGGCATGAATGAATGGGTTTGTAACCTTGAAAATACACTTTGGTCCAAAAACCTCTACGAAATCATTGTCATTCACATGTGCATTGGTAAACTTTATTTCTAAATTCAAACCTTCAATATGCAAATGCCTAACAACTACGAAATATTCTTCTGTTTGTAGTTAATAATCAACAATTTCCGATGGTGGGAACTTTGAATCCTTTTTTTTACCTTCATTTTTTCTTTCATCATCATCATTTCAACTTCCAAAGAAATAAGCAAAAGAACACAACTTAAGTTTTGAAGTTCATAATGTAGGTAATAAGGCCAACTATGGACAAAAATGATTTACACTCAATTGACTCAAGCATTCTATTAAAAAAGCAAACACGAAACTTAATTTGACTTGCATTCAAGTTGCAAAGAAAACATGTGTGACACAAGTAAACTCAATAGAGTTTGCACTTGAGTAAGAAAAGAAGAAAGAAAAATTTGTGCTAACCTGCATCAAAAGTTATGTGAGGTGCAATTGACCTAAAAAATGTGTGCATACATACGAAATATTTCAAAAACATTTTATTTCAACAGGTTCAAAATTGACCCACTTCATCTATTCCCCCAAACCAATCATGACATGCCACATAAACATTTTAAAAATATATACTTTCTTAGGATTCATTGAAGGGGGCCCGAGTTTGGCTCCTATTTGTGTGTTTGGACCTTTAAGTGAAAAATTCTCCCTAGGAACATTGGTGTAACAATACTAGTTGGTGCATGGCTGAAATAATGCATGATGTTGTTAAAACAACCATTACAAAAGTTGTCATGAAGACAACAAATTGCATTTCCATCTCTTATGATGAAGTTATAAATGTTGATAATCATAATTGGTTGTCCTTGCACAAATATGTCATCAAGGATTGGTCCTGGATTTTAATTATGGTCTCCCTTGAAAGCTTGCCTTGAAAGGGTGAATAAAAGGGTTGATTTTAGAAATCTAACCAAAGTCATCATTTAAACATTGTTGATTACTAGCGGTCTAATAGATGAGTCATTATCCTTTAAGTTCATTTGTTTTGGAGTTGATGATGTGAATGTTTTTCAAGGTGCAAGGATTGAAATTATGTAGTAAATTCAATTGGATTATGCTCCTCACATATAAGGCATCCCTTCCATGGCCCATCAAATTAATTTGGCCATGCAACTTTGTTTAAGCCAAACATGGTTTGTGGGTTGAAAAACTTGTTCTAAACCTTACATGCTTACTTCAGCAAGAGCCCTAAGAGGCATTTGGAACTCAACAATGGTGCAGATGAGTTAAAACAAGCCAAAATCCTTTTCAAGATGCCAACTTTTCTACAATTCGTGTTAGATATCATTATGTGGTGCCACTTTAATGGCATGTTAATCATGGAAAGTTGTGCTTATTGAATAATATGGACATTGAAAATTTTTAAATGAGTCACAAAATCTTCCAATATCAAGGTTTGTTTTGAACTAAAGATGTTTAACAACTTCATTCAATAACACTACTTTCACAAAGGCCCCCTTATTTTTCATAATACAAACTTTTTTTTAATTTTCAAATTTTTTGTAATAATAAGGTATTATTAGACAAATTGAAAAAAACTCCAAATTTCATATTTTTTCAATTTTGTGTTTACCAAAACTTAAGGTTTGTTTAAAGTTCATGAGTCCTTTATGACATGTAAATGTCATGTAATGTACATGTTGCTTTAAAAAAAGTTGTAGCTTATAATATGAAAAACTAAACTTGAAAATGTTAACATGTTTTGGTATGATTTGAATTTATGATAATTTGTCAAGACAAAACAAAAAATCTAACAACATTTGTACACTTTTTAAATTCATATTTATTCAAATTTTATTAAAAAATATTGGGGCAACTATAAATATGATAAAGAAAAATTTCAAAATATTTCATTTGAAAATTCCTCTTTATGAAAAAAAGTTTTTTTTGGCAAAAGGACCACAAAAAGGACAATAGTCCTAAATGCAAAGTAGACACATTGGCTTGTTAAATGTCATTTGAACCCCCAAGCTTGTTGAGATCATGGAAATTCAAGGTAAGAAGTTGTTGAAGAATGTCAAAACAAGTTGGATTTTTGTGTTAGAGTTTGAAAATGGGTGATCAATGAATATTATTTTCAAATCTTTGATGGGTTCTTCCCTTGACCTTTTCATCATGTCCGTGGATACTAGACCTAAGTATAGGTATGGAATAATTAACCTTTAATTGCATTGGAGGGTGTAAACAAGATAACACGAATCACACCCACCCCTTTGGATGACTACTTATTGGGTGATTATTTTGAGATATTCTTGGAATATTTTGAACAAAAGTCTTGCAAATAAACTTGAAAATTTTTGAAAATTTTCATCACATTATTATGTTATGATTTACATAAAAAATTTCCTAAAAATGTTATTTTCCTAAAAATTCAAATCGATTTAAAAGTCTTTTTATTATTTAAAAATTTGGTGAAAGTGCTTTTGATAAATATAGAATCTTTAATCCTATATTGTGGTCTAAAATCGGGATTGAAATATAATAAAACTAATACTAACACAATTTGCTCATTTAGATCTACTTTAAACTAGTTTCAGAATTCAAAATGTAGTAAGGAAAGTATGATAAAAACAAATCAAAATAACAACTCTAACTATGGAAATAAAACTTTTCCAGAAATCAAAACGTATTTATCTCATATTCCATTAAAGATTCATGTTCTTGAATGATACAATGGTCTTTCATCTCTTTCTCTCCTAGTGATGACATTCTTCATTTTGCACATTAAAATTCTTTAAAATTCTTCATTTAGCACCTTGTCATAACATTCTTTACCCGCGAATGTTTACCAAATTA
>Ga0116231_10010637_pt1 | contig 14647 bp, 19 predicted proteins | sample S1TSphgellanicum_2_FD_89695 | JGI IMG/M metagenome (GOLD analysis project Ga0116231, IMG submission 89695) | Host-associated microbial communities from peat moss isolated from Minnesota, USA - S1T2_Fd - Sphagnum magellanicum MG | ecosystem: Host-associated > Plants > Peat moss > Unclassified...
TCCCAATATCCTGATCAGGCTGCATTGTGACAAGGTGATTGGCAATTGCTAGCATGCTATAGCACCCTCAAACCAAGAGACCCATAAACAGATCACCCTGTGATGGTACTGCTGTGCAGACCCATATGTTTCTCTGAATGCAGTTGTTCAGAGGAGACATAGTTGAATACTTACAATATGTTATTTATGTTGGCACTTGTATAGACTTTGTTGGAGTCTGCTAAGAAAAGGGCACTGGAAGCAGAGGAGATCTTAATGCAGAGGCAAAAAGAGAGTGAAGAGCGACTGCAAAGAGCTCAGGAAGCTGAAGCCAAAATGGAGCAAATGCAGGAAGCTCTACAAAGGTACAAAGTTCTACCATGAGGCTCCAATAAATCACTCACATGAAATCAATGGATTGAACAATGCCCAGTGTTTAACCTGGATAATGACTATCAAACTCAGCATTCTTTATGGTTGAAATAGTGAATTATCAGTGCTATTCAATATCACTGTTCTTTTGTCTAGTATGAGGAGAGTTACAGTCACTGTAGCATTTGTGAATGAAATACATGTGACATGCCAGTGATGCCACTGTGATATCAGTTTCTGTGGGAAAAAATTATACCCTTTTTTGTCAAAGAAAGTCACACTGTGATGAGTTCCACCACACATGCAAACCTTCCATTGGTGGTTGTTCACAGAATGGAAGAGAAACTTGGCAACATGGAGTCAGAAAATCAAGTTCTGCGTCAACAGACTCTTGTGCTGTCTCCAACAAAAGGTCTTTCTAACCGCTTCAAAAGCACTGTGTTTCAGGTGAGCTTTTTGTATTTCCTTCACAATTTATTTTTGTGCAACTGTTCCTTTTGATCTACCAGGGTGGACATCTGTTCTGTCCACCATGCAGGATACTTGAATTGTATACTTGGTGAAAGTATACCTATTTCTGGGTTGTAAATCATTTGTTGAGAGGTCTTCTTTGCATGTGTGAGAGTTGCAAACATCTGCACACCACTGGAAATGTTTTGCTTTACAGTGGAATGCACTGTGGTAACATGTATGTAGAGAACTCCGGAGAATGGTTACCCATTGAATGGTCATGACAAGGATAAACGAACTGTACAAGTAAGTGGACTTTATGACATGATATGGTCCTTTTTTACATGTCATGGCATTGACACTAGCTGTGTAGACTTATTGAAATAAGCAAGCCATCAAAGTATGCATTTTGTTTAGAGCAATTTGCTTGTGGAAATTCGACCAAAACTCAGGACAGATTTTTTAATTGTTTGTGCTAAGTTTTTAGTAGATTGTTGTATATTTCTGTATACCCACTGTGAGGACCTGATAGTGAGGAGTAATGGCAGCTAGTCACTGCAATTCATGATGAAGGTGATGGTCTGATATTTTTTGAGGTACCCTGACAAAGTTATGACCATACATAATTGTTGTCAGTTTGGGTTTTGGCTGAAACTTTTAACCTTAAATGTTTTCTTGGATTTTTCTCTGCAATCAGCTTAATATGAAGCAATCACAAGTCACAATTGAGGAGGATGAGTCTGTCTGCTGCACACTAAAAGTTGTGATTATGAGGGGTATTTCAGTACTAGAATACTACCACTCCTGTAGGTACATTCCAGAAGTCAACATGTTAGAGGGTTTTTTGAGTCTTCTTGCATCTGATCTGGTGGGCACTGTCGCCACATGTTGCTACAAAAAGAAGTGAGCTGATGTTAGCTTGCTTTGAAACTTAATTATTGCATTCACAGCAATATAGAGGGGTTTCAACAACATGTCGGTTTCCATTTTTTTAATGTATTTCTGGAGGGATCAGGCAAAGAATCTAAGGCAAGAAAGCTCCATATTAGGAGCTTGGGCAGGGGGTAGCTTGCAAAACTGTTGTGTTTAGACTTTCCAATGGACAGAAAATATAATATGGTGTAGCTGTGAACATTCTCTACCACATGAAGTATTGTTCACCGCACCTCATAGCCTGTATTGTAGTTCATCCTTTTTCTGATGCCTCTCCTGCTAGTACTCCTAATGAGATGTGGCTTTATTTATATATGCTTAAAGCCCAATAAATTCACCTCTTAATGGGGCTATTGACTCATTCACTGCATGTATTTACATGCTTTCAAAGAGTGGATCCAGAGAAACAAGGGGTTCAAGTGTGAGGGCATATATGCCTGCATATAACTTCCCATCAAACTATTTTGAGCAAACTCCTGCTAAGATAAAGAGTACAAGGATTTGTTGGAACTAGGGTACCCATTAGTGAACCATGGACTGAACACTTTTTTTTGGGTGTAAACTTATGCTCTTCAGATTTTCCAACAGGAACTGCCCAATACAGCTCAACTTGAGAAAGACCATACAGAATCAGAGCAAAAGCATGAAAAGCTTTTGATTGATCGGCAACAGGTTTTTCTGGCTCCCCACTTCTTGTGTTCTTTCTTTAGTCCACAAGGGAATACTTTACTAGGGCAAGTTTGTTTTGTCTTGTTTGTTTCTTGCATGTCTTTCAACAAGAGAGATGGGATGAGTCTCTCTGTATGTAAGGATAGAGATGTGAATTGATCATGGGGGGTAAGCAGGGATAATCTGAGTATAGTCTGGAACTTGGAGGAGTGCTTTTTAATATCTCTGGATTTCTTTTCACTGTTTCTTGTTGAAAAATTATATGTGTCACTGTACTGGGCAATGTCTTGAAATCAACCTTATGGACCTTGACCAGTTGACCAAGTTTATAAGTACTGAAATTATACAGTTGACTGCACATATAAGCCAAAATATCTTTAAACTTCTGATTGACTGATTTGTGATGGCAGGAAAATCAGGACACACTTCTTATCTGTGTAATGCAGGATGTTGGATTCAGCAACAACTGTCCTGTGGCTGCTTGCATTCTTTACAAGTCTTTGCTCCAGTGGCACTCATTTGAGGCTGAGAGGACTAATGTATTTGACCGCATCATCCAGACTATTGGCACTGCGATTGAAGTATGAGATCCCCTCCCAGTGTCATAACTTTTCTGTTTCCTTGGTATCTTTTGAATGTGATTTGAAAGGACTTCAATTTAATGGATTGCAGACACAGGAAAATAATGATGTTCTTGCATATTGGCTATCCAATACTTCCACTTTGCTCTTCCTCTTACAAAGGACTCTGAAGGCAAGTGGAGCTGGGGGGCCAACCCCTCAACGCCGACGTGCAAACTCTGTCACTCTATTTGGAAGGATGACTCAAGTGAGAAAGTGTTCCACTGTTCTATGTCTTGTGAGAAGATCCTTCAAATTTTTGGCACCAGAATTGTATAGAGTTTATGGTTCGTTTTTGGGGATCTATAACTTTTTTACAGATGGTTGTTAGTGCACAGTTTTGAAAACTAATTCCTGAACAAGCATTTTACTGAAAATGTGGGAAATCTTTCCAAAACACTCTTTTTCACACATTTTCAGCAAAATCAGAAAGGATGTTGGAAAATAATTTAGAGGCTTTTGATGAACATGTGCTTTCCTCGGTCTAATCCAAATGAAACTAGGTATCCCCAATTTTGTGCATGTGTGTCTGCTTTTGGGCATATTGACATAAGTATGGGGCAGTCTGGATGTGGGAAGTATGCCATTATGTGACTCCTGTATAGCATAATTATAGTTGTTTGAGATCTGTTTTTGTCAAACTGACTTTTGCCACCAGGTTGTGACAGTCTTTGCTGTATCCTAAATTATCTCTGGAGTTGTAATACAATCTCCAGAAATTTGAACCAGTTAATTGTTCTTCAACTAAATTCTGGACCAGCTTCAGGGTAGGTCACACAAATTGCAAAGTGAGTCTTTAGAACAAAACAAGCATCTTTTTAGATTCTCTTTTTCCTGTACTACCCTAGTTGAATAGCAGGTTCAACAAAAAATATGTTATCTTTAGACATGCTGAAATTTTTGAAAATATTATTCTGAAAGAAATTTATTTTGTGAATGAAATTAAGCATCCTTTTGGAATATTATGGAATATTCTATTTGTCAAAATGGAATCCTCAAAAGTAAATGATTATTTGGCAGAGACCCGATGAACATGTTATTCAACTATGGTAGGATAAATTTGTCCACCAAAGCTTTCAAAAACTGAATCCCTATGACAAGGATTAGGTCTTTACCTTCCACCTAACTATCAGGTAGACCTTGATTTGTTGTAGTTTTCTGCCACTTTACTCAATTAAGGTTCTGATCTGAAGTTTTGCTGATTAGGGGTTTCGGGCATCAAATAGTCCAGGGGGCATTCCATTTGGAAGTGGAGGTGTAATGGGTGGGTTGGAAATGTTACGACAAGTGGAAGCAAAATATCCTGCTCTGCTTTTCAAACAGCAACTTACTGCTTATGTTGAGAAGATTTATGGCATGATCCGTGACAACTTGAAGAAGGAGATTTCCCCTTTGCTTGGCCTGTGTATCCAGGTTTGTCTTCTTTGGTTTCCCAGCATTATGTCAGTAACTTATGGTATTTGAACTTTGTAGGATATGGCAATCGCCACCTTAGTATTGATTGTAGTTGCACATTCAGTCATACACTCATGCAATGGACCAAAATGTTGTGAATTGGTATCAGTATCAGGAGCTTCAAGCAGTTCTGTTGTTGCAGTTACTGAGATGAAGACTCTATAGTGGTGTATTATATACCACATATCATGCCATGTTTTGAATATAGTGGTTTCCTACGCAATTCCTAGGATTATCAATATCCCAAGGTTTCAAAGGCTTAAAAGTTGACATTTTGATCCAGTGTCCTCAGCCAGAATATACAGGCAAAAGCATGATTTTTATGATACTTGTTCATTCCAAGGTTTCAGATTTCACAAAATTTAGAGTAGTTAATTGTCAGTTCTGTGGGTTCTTAAGGCTGTATGGGTCAGAATAGTTCTTCACATTTCAATTGTTTAGCTTCACTAGTCTTTTGAAGGATTATGACTACTCTTCAGATTTTGTACTGAATCATACCAGAGGTTTGCATAGAAAACAATTTTTTATCAGGTCTTTGGCCTTTAAAATCTTCAGAATGTTATCTGAAGGGATTCTTAATCCTACACTATGCATTATTTTGCTACTTGCTTTCTTGCAGGCCCCAAGAACCTCAAGGGCAAGCTTAGGCAAAGCCTCAGTAAGGGCTCCAAATTTGAGTGCACAACAGACCTTGAGCAGCCATTGGCATAGTATCATCTCAAGCCTCAGTACTCTTCTCACTACCATGCGTGCCAACCATGTATGTGTATCACTTGCACTCATCTTGTTTTGCACCCCTTTTAGAATTATACCTCTCAGAGAATGCACTAAAAAATTCATGATTTGGTGGATCTCAATGTCTGAACATGAACATCGTGTAATTGTGGGCCACTTACCTTACTGTCTAATTACTGCAATGGACAAATACTGGGGGGATTGGATCTCAGTTTATTATGCAATAGTACAGTGTACTGTTTATAAGTTTGTTTGGTTCAGTGTCTACCTTCTGCCTAGTATATTGTGGTGTTATGAGGCACAAATCTGTACATGAGAATTATGACAATTTTGGCTATAGTGCAGACAGAGAACAGTCTCTATGGTAAAAGAAAATAGCACTGATGTGGCAACTTGATCATACTTTTTGTCTCTTTCCTATGGATACAACATTTGGTTTGAGATTGTGAATGCTTCATTTTCCAGGTACTACCGTTTCTTATGCGAAAACTCTTCACACAAATATTCTCATTTATCAATGTTCAGCTCTTCAACAGGTTACTCGTTTAAAATCTTGTGAATCTTGTTACTGGCATTTTCCCCTCTGAGAGTTCTTAGTATGATCTGCTTGTGATTTGGAATGGTTACCTTCTGATGTGCATCCTTTTTCGTGGGCATTGGATTTGAGTTTATATTCTTTTTCTTCATGTTGCAGCTTGAATGAGTATTATATTGTTTGGCTTGTTTGTAAGCCATACCTTGTGCTCACTGACATTGTGACAGTCTCTTCCCTTCTGGAAATGTGACAGAAACTCAGGTTGCAGGTTTTTGTAGAATTGTTTTGGTTAAGGGTTTAGTAGTTAATTATATAATTATCAACAATCACTCTCAGGAGCTGATGAAGTCAGTGAGGAGTAATGGCAACTAGTCAATGCCATTCATTTATTAGGAACATGATGGTCTGATACTTTGTGAGTAACTTGTACAAGGTATGACCACAGTGTTGACCTTTCACCTCATCATGTTTGTTTTTGGTTTGGCTGGAACTGACATTGCCTTTCTTTCAATTATGGTAGTTGTAAAAGATTATGAATGTCATGTCATGTGCAGAAGTGTGTATTGATGTTATTGGTCCAGTTGTTTTAGTGTTTTTTGTTATGCCTCTGTGATGAGCTCAAGGTTCCTGGGCTAAGGTTTGGATACTGAGAACATGTTTTTGAACTGTAATGTTTACACATTTTGGTGGGTGGCAGCCTGTTGCTGCGGCGGGAGTGCTGTTCATTCAGCAATGGAGAGTATGTGAAAGCTGGGCTTGCTGAGCTTGAGCACTGGATTTACGAAGCTGGGGAAGAGGTGTGTGTGTCTCTCTCTCTCTTCCTACATGGGATTGTTTTTCCCTTTTCTGTTCCCAATGAATGCAAAACATGCATATCGTATCCCACTACTGTAGTGCTGACCCCTCTCTCATGTGAAGGCAATAGCCACAGTTTATCTTACTATCTGCATTTTGAGTATCAAGGCTTGTCCAAGCACCTATGTATGTTACTTTTGCAAACATAAGCCTGAGCCAAACCCCTGTCTAGGTATGTGATGTTGGGTAGACCATATTGAAAAGATCAACCAGATGATATCGTACTACTTTCTTCCCTCTTTCTGTCAGATTTCTTCTGCTTCTTTCTTGCTTGCTGGCCTGCGCCTGCAAGCAGAGTGAATGGCACAAGGCACATCAAGCTATGTCTTTCAGGGCCCTATTTCTCATCAACCAACTGTTGGCTGAAGGCTATGCAGTTGGTTATAGTGCCGCAGGTCCTTGAAGCCATCTCAATGGATGCTGTTTGTGGAAGGGATTTGGGAGGTCTTCACCCAACTGCTTTTTGAGATGGGTAGAGTTGTTTATCCACAATCTGAAATGCTTGTGGATCTTGAACAAAGGACTTAAAGGAGATCATTAGCAATGGTCTCAATATGTGAAAATCAGATCTGTATTAAGGGAGAGTAAACATCAGATGTCTGAGATGTAAAATTTCCAACAAATGTTTACTACTCCTGTCGGGAAAAGGGGCATATATATCTAGTTCACCATTAAAATAGTGGAATGATAATTGAAAAGGGAATCAATCACATTGGTGCATTTGCAGAAAGCGTTTTGTAACCTTTGGGGTAAATGCTATCGGTTGTTAGAGGTTGTAACCTAAATCAGTTCTAGAGAGAAAAGTTGTAGATGTGAAAACCACAGACTGTCTGTAAAGGGTTATAGGTTAAAGGGTTATAGGTTTAGAAACTGACAAGCAACTGTCTGTTTTGAAGAAAAGAACATGAGAACACTCATGCCATGCTTTTTTCAAAGGATTAGAATGTTGAGTCGTTCATAAAGCGCTAGTGGCGCCATTGGTCTAAAATGAACTGGGATAACATCAATGTTGATACTAGAGCATCATTGAATGCAGCTTTAATTAGAAACAGCTGTCACCAACTGAAACATCCCCTGGACAATCAGCAAGGCCAGAGGCACTGATGCTGTTGCCATTATTTTATTCATTAAGGAAGATATATTCTATGTGTACATACTTTCTTTCCAAGAGGCTACAATTTGGATGGCAAAGTTGAACAATAGAAGATCTTTGAGCATTTGTAAGCCATCTCCTATGATCCGGGGCTGAGCATTGGCCATGCTTTGCAACTTACTAAGATCTTGCTTATCTATTAAAAGAGATGTACCATGTTCTCCATCATGTGCATCCTTCCCAGGGAGAGATCGCAGGCTTTGTCTCCTTCTATATGAATAGCATATGGGAAGATTAGGAGGCACTACCATTCCATTCTTAGGACAGTTCCCTGCTCCACTGGCTACCTCCACATGCTTAAGGATTCCCTACTTAGATTGTAGTTTTATTGTTCAGGATTACGCCTTTTTCTTTCTTTGCCTGTTTCTCTTTGGCAGAGGAATTCTATGTCAATTGAACACTTTCTTTCCACTCCTTCGTAAGAACTGGCATTTCTACTGTTCATTGTTCTAACTCATGAATATTTTATGTGTTGTTTCTAGCATTGACCATGTTGGCTTGTGAAGCAGGACACAAGGTCAGATAGGTGTGCTAGTTTTTGAACTAAAATTAAGTACATATAGGTCCATCCTGTTTCTTGCAGTACTTTATTGTGATGAATGTTTTCTTTCTGATCTTGTGATCCTTCCTATTTCTTGGAATTGGGAATTCTATATTGAAGCACCTTTATATCTGTTTCAGCATGCAGGTTCATCATGGGATGAGCTCAAATATATTCGACAAGCAGTTGGATTCTTGGTATGTGAACTTCTCTTGTAATCTTGTCAAAGTGGTATCTACAAATGATATGGGTCCTGATAATGAAACATTTTGCTTGACTTATTTCTTATCAATGTGTTTTGTAAGCAAGGACTTGAGAGGGAAGTTCTTTTGCTTTTTGGATCTATCGTTGGTGGTATGTCATCTTTGAAGTGCACCTGTACTGGATCCTTAATGTAACTATCCCTGGCAGGTGATACATCAAAAACCAAAGAAATCACTGGATGAGATCACACATGATTTATGCCCAGTAAGTGATTCTCTGAGCAGCATATATTGTAAGATTGTTTCAAGTTGAGATACTGTTGGATGCCAACATTGGATGGAAGAACAAAATGGTATGGTCATGGCACTATTATGTGAGCTTGTCCACTGGAATGTTAACGTTCCCTCTGAAAGCATCAGGATCCTAAAGACTTCTGGGGGTGGTTAAATTCCCTTGAGCTTCACCTCCTTTGTTATTCCATTTTCAGACAATTCGGTGCTAATTATACTGTCCATTTAGCTAATTCCTAGCTTTTCACCGGTGTTTTAATTTTGAATTGTCTTATCCAGTGCAACACATCTTGTCTTTCTCAGAGTTTTATCCTGACTTCGTGGATGAATTGTTTGTTCCTGAGGTTCTAGCGTGTGATGTATGCTCAGCCACCTTGTGGATTTGAATTATAAACAGAGGCTTGCTATAAAGCTTCACCAATTGTCATTTTAAGTCCAACTCTTATCCCATCTGTTTCAGAAGTTTATCCTTAGTTTGTGGATTAGTCGTTTATTCTTGATGTCATAGTGGGTGATGTATGCTCAGCCACCTTGTGGACTCGAATGATGAACAGAGGCTTGCCACAAGACTTCATGAATCATTTTATCCCATCCAACTCTTGTCCCATCTATTTTAGAAGTTTATCCAAGGTTGTGGATGAGTTGTTTGTTCTTGATGTTGCTAATGGGTTATTCATGTTTGGTCAGCTTATGAACAGCAACTTGCAACAAGACTTCACTAATTTGACCACAGTGTGGATTTAAAACATGCATCACCTTATTCATAAATGCCATGCCAGCAAAATGTGTCAGAAGAGATTGTCAAGTCACTTTATGCACTTTATGCTTGACCAAGATAGGTGTAATTTTATTTTGAGGTAATTACTGGCTTGAGTGTGTTAAGATATGTTTGGAGTCCTACATACTTTGAGGTGATGCATGTTGGCTGCTTCAATCATTGTTTGTGCCCCAAACATGCATCACCTCATTCAGAATCCCTCAGAAAACTGTACACATGTTAATGATTGTTGGGAGCAGTTTAATTTGATTTTGACTAAACAGGTGCAAGTTTTGTGAGGGCAACTATAGAAGAGAGTGCATTTGTCATTGTGAGTAATGCAGTACAATCACATTGTTGAGTGGTTCACTTGTTTGACTTTGATTTGAACTGAGGAATGTATTCCTGTTGCATTCAGGTGTTAAGCGTGCAGCAGCTGTACCGTATCAGCACAATGTACTGGGATGACAAGTATGGCACCCATAGTGTTTCCCCTGAGGTGCTTCTTCTCTCTCCCTATTCTTACCTCTAGTCTTCTGCAATGAGGAACTTGTTTAAAACATTGCATGGGCTTGCCCTATAGTTCACCAATTGTCTTCCTCTGTCTATGGAGCTCTACTACTGGAAATCATTTTCCTTAACCTCAAGGCTGAACCACCACCCTAAACCCTAAACCCTTAACCTTTTCTTTTGGTGGGGGTTCAGCCTCACCCAGAGGGGGATTAGAAGCATACAAAGAACACCCAGGAAATGTTGAAATTACATGATTTCTGCAAAGAGCATGGAAGCTGAAAGGTTTTATGTCTCATTGAACCCTGATGGCAACAAACCTCATCCATGCATTAATCAAGGTTTTGCATTGGGCATGTCTTTGAAGCTAACTCTCTAGGTGGGCTTTGTATGGCTTAGGGATAGATGCTTGCTTTTCCAGGGGCAAGCTAAAATGAAATGAAGCTTACACTCACAAGTTTGTCACTGGTTAAATGATGATACTGTGTACTGTTATGATTAGCTATGTCCCTTGAGTGCTAGCCATCGTCGTTACTGAGTCTTCCGATTGCTTTTACTGATGCAACAGAAACAAAGGACAAAGATGGTGGTATAATTGTTTGCCTGAAATTTTGGGTGGATCTTTATATGCTACACCCACCATCAGCAACTGATGAAGTCAGTGGGAAGTCCTGGCAGGTCATCACTGCTATTAATCATGAATGTGATGGTCTGACACTTTGTGTGTGACTCATAAGGTTATGACCACACTAATTCTTGTCACCATATATTTTGTTTTTCTGGAACTGTTGTGGAGTTTCTTCTGCAATCTCACAGATTTGTCTTCAAACCTTACAGTCCTTGGATGAGTATTGGAATAGTCAGGGGTCAATCAAGAGATCCATTTACCAAGCTCTGAAGACCATCTTGTGGCACCAAATGACATTGCCTCAATACAAGTTCTGCTTATTAGATTGAAACCCCAAGCACATCTTGTGGCATGTGGGCATTTGAGGGTTACTGCTGTCAGATGACAACATATTGGCACGCCCATTGATTACAATTGCATGTTTAATCAACTTGCTTAAGGCATGGCCTGAATATTTGGAACTCTGGTAAAGACTCTCCAGTAATCAGGGGTTCCTATTTACCTGCTTTGTTAACTAACATGAGCTGAATTTTGTCCGTAGAGGAATTGAATACTTGTAACTCATGCTTAATGTGGCTGAATGGATTACAGGTCATAGCCAATATGAGGGTCCTGATGACAGAAGACTCCAACAGTCCCATCAGCAACTCTTTTTTACTGGATGATGATTCCAGGTTTCAAGTCTTTCCTTAAAGAGGGCTGGGTTCATTATGAGAATTGAATGTAGATTCTGCTGAGTTCTGTACAAGTTCTGGAGGCCCCTTCTAACCAGATTCAGTTGGTTTCTTGCAGCATTCCATTTTCTGTTGAAGATATTGCAAAGTCAATGCCAGAGGTTGACCTGGCAGAAGTCCACCCACCCCCTTTGTTGAAAGATAATGCAGCCTTCCACTTTCTACAACCGGAGGCTGATAATTAGGCCTGTCTGGGATGGATGTCATTGCATCTCATTGTGCCAAGTACAATGACTTGGACCAGTATCCCATGATTAGTTGAGTAGGACTTAGCGAAAGTGTATTATGTGTGGCGAAGTTGCACGATGATAATTTCACCCTAAATGCAAGGAGCAGGATTCAACAGTAGTTTTGCAATTTTCAGTGCTCTTCAACCTATCTTAATTCTTTGTTATCATACTTGCAGATTTCAGGATGTTATGTGGGTGACCTTAATCTACAATTATCCTTTACTTTCTCTATGATCAACTGTTAGTTACATGTCTATTGCAAAGAGAAAACAAGGTGTAGCTCCTGATGCATATGGGTATAGTCTTTTAGATAACAACTTGTGAAATCCTGTGTCTTATGTAACAAATTGCAAGCATTGTTCAGCACACTTACTTGACACAATGTTTCAGAGCTGCCCCAAACTTAATTGTCACCCCATGTCATACTTCAGACTTTTTTGGCTGTAGAAATTCTGTTGGTAAAACTATGTATGATTCATACATATTTGTATCTGTTGCACCTTGACTTTGTTCCATTAATTTAGTACTTGGTATCTTGTAGCTTTTGAAGTTCATTGTCAAATTGATTTTATTCTTCTGGGAACTGTGAAGGCAAGTTTCTATTCAGACTATCTATAGGCCTTTTTGTCCAAATTGCGAGTGGTGTGAAGTTCCATAGCTTTTTTGAGAAAACTGAGTGCTTGGCTGCTGGGTGTCCTGAGGACACTCGGCGGTGATGAAAATAGTAGTGATGAATTTAGTTTTGGAGATGCAGAATGTGAGGACAGTGGCTGCTCTTATTACTGCAGTTTGTGGGTTTTGTGGAGTCTTGAGTAAGCCAAAGGTGGGACTCATGACCATGTGACTGGTAATTCCTATAGAATCTGTGAAAAAATATCTAGGGATTCTAGAATTTTTTTGGGGGGCTGCCGTGTTAATCATTTATTTTGGCAACTTGGCTTTGTGATCATGTTACTGGTGATGCATCGGTGGTGGCTGAGGTGCCTGCAACTGCTGAGGGGAGAAGCTTTTGGGAGGTAAGAGCTTATTTTGGAACGGAGAAATGATGGACTACCTTACTAGCTGGTATAGCCAAAATTAGCTGATATAATTTATACTTAGCCAGTGCTAAGTTCTAACCAGTAACCAGTACATAACTACTACCTTACCCCTAAAGAACTGGCTAAATTTTCTTAATGTAGTTGGAGGGGATCTTAAAAAGTAAGATTACCTCTGCTATGAGACAGGCATTCTTTAGCAGGGTTCTTAGTTCTTACAATTCATAAGGTTCCGTGCCACTTCTTTAAATTCTGTAAGGCCCTCAGATGAGGTGTCAACAAGATTCAGAATCTGCCTCAGGTGTACTCTGAATTTTGGTAACGGCCCCATCTTCAAGCCTTAACTATAACATAAAAGTGTCCAAAGAAATTCTTAGTGTAGTTAGAGGACCACTTACAACATGTAAGATCTCATGGGGCACTTCAGAAAACAAAATGCCCACTGTTTCACTCTTTGTGAGCATTTCATTTTCTGAAATCAAAGAGCAGACATTTTGTCTTCTGAAATGCCCCCACATCATATTTTTACTTTTTCCCATGATGGTCATACTCAATGGATATCCTGCAGGACAGGTATCATAGGAAAAAAAAGTTATTTTTTATGAAGAAAGAGGGTTTCATGTCATGCAACATCCTCCTGCCAAGGTGTGCCCAAATAATGGACCCTTGGCCTACAGCCTTGGGGGCCTGTTATTTTGGGAACACCCCAACCCTCAGACCTGGAAGGTGCAAAAAAAGACAAATTTGCAGAAAGGTTGGATACCTTCATGTGCAATCCAAACTTCAACACCCTTGACTATTGTGCATATGGCAAGTTCATGCGAAGCAAAAAATTGGTACTCAATTACTTTGAACATATTGCTACATGTTTCCCCAACATTTCATTAAGATTCCATTTGATTACATGCACATGTTTATACAATTTTTTACATGTGTGTGTTTCAAATTCTCTGTGATTGGGGTTTCAGCATGCTAAGGTTAGGTTTCATTTTAGGTATATGTTTTGTAGTTATGTTGCAGGTACATGTTGATGTCAGGTTTCTTTTTGGGGGATTATTTGTTGAACTTCCAATGGCATGATTGATTGATGTTTCAATCACCTGAAACATGGTCACTACATGTTTCAATCACCCAAAACAAGGCTGCTGCATGTTTCAATCACCCAAAAAATGGCCACTACACTTTGGATTGTGAAATCAAAACATGAATGTAGGACACTAATGTCTATTGACGATCATTATGTTGTCATTTAATGTTTCGTATGTATGTTTCAACTATGTTTCAGCGTTATGTCCATGTTTTTTTTTTTTGTAACATGCTAAACATGGAGATGAGATTATTACTTCCATCTTTCAAACAATGGACCTTTTGGAAACAAGCAACACAATGATTAGCCAATTCTTTACATTAATTTCTAGACTATCAAATATGTTTATAACGGTGTATTAAGGTGGAGAATGAGCACAACGACACTGCAAAGTGTGGATGTGAGTGTGAGCATGAGATTGTGAGCATGAGCCTATGAGCATGAACAAATATATTTGGAATATTTTAATGATGGGGACAAAATATTTTTACAATATTTCCATGCCATGTAGGAATGACATGGAAATATTTTTCCACATGTACATGGATGAAAAATAAAATGGATGAAAAGTTTGGATGAAAGTTAAACATCAATGAATTTTTGGGATGATAAATGAAATCAAATGAATTATTTGTGTCGCAATCCCACTTTGGCCAAGTGTGGCCAAGTGTGGGGGTGAAGCCCAACACTTGGAAAAGTTGGAGGTTGGGAGTCTTTCGGGACTCCCGAATGTTCAGAGCTCGATAGAAAGGGGTAAAACACCTCGCATTGGGGTGTTCTTGGTGTCATTGAAAAGGTCTTGAAACGTAGATATCGAAAATGCCCTCGCATTGGCAATTCGGACATCTGCAGCCCAAGTTATGGGCAAAAGAA
>Ga0116231_10010639_pt1 | contig 14643 bp, 10 predicted proteins | sample S1TSphgellanicum_2_FD_89695 | JGI IMG/M metagenome (GOLD analysis project Ga0116231, IMG submission 89695) | Host-associated microbial communities from peat moss isolated from Minnesota, USA - S1T2_Fd - Sphagnum magellanicum MG | ecosystem: Host-associated > Plants > Peat moss > Unclassified...
AGCGCCGCGCGTACCGTATCGACTTGGCGGTTGTAGGGCGCGACCACCATGATGTCGCCCTGGACGAGCGGGCGGCGCTCGCCGCCGCGTTCGAGCTCGGTGCGTAGCAAAGACGCGATCACCTCGGCGATCGCCGCGGCCTCCTCGGACGAGGCGCGCCCGCAATCGTCGTGGTCCACCGTGTGGGTGCGCAGGCCGCTTCCGGACCAGCGCGCGTCGGGTCCTACCACCCGCGCGTGCGCGCGTCCCGCCGCGGGCTGCAGGCGGCCGTCGTACATTAGCGTCGAGACGAAGCCGCAGATCGCCGGCTCGAGCCGGTACGTATGGGCGAGGAACACGCCGCGCTCCGGCGGGATCGTGCGCTCCTCGCCCAGCAGGTGCCCGAGCGCCGAGACGCCCGCGCCCTCGGCGTGCGTCGCGCGCGCGACGTGCGGCAGTTGCTGCGGGTCGCCGAAGAGCATCACGCTGCGCGCGGCGGCGGCGACCGCGACCGCGTCGGCGAGCGCGAGTTGGCCGGCTTCATCGATCAACAGGACGTCGAGCGCCTCGGTGCGCATCGCCTTGGCCGCAAGCGACCAGGCCGTCCCGGCGACGAGTTGGCCGGTCCAGGCCGCGAGGGCACTCGATCCGCAGGCGATGAACCCGTGCGGCGATACGTAGTGCTCGTCGTCGCTCACGCGCACGTAACCCGCGAACGACTCGCCGCGCGCGGCAACCGCGTCTTCGATCTGGGCCAGCAGGTGATGGATCGCGCGATGGCTGCGCGCCGTCACCCCGATGCGCCGTCCGCGCGCGAGCAGTTCCGCCGCGACGCGTGCCGCCGTATACGTCTTGCCCGAACCCGGCGGCCCTTGGACGACGAGCGCCGAGGAGACGAGCCGATCCGCCAGGCCCGCGATCTCCGGGATCGCCATGTCGTCGGGCGCGAAGAAGTCGCCGCCGCGCACCTGCGGCGGACGCCGTTCCAGCAGGGCTCGCGCGGCCGCGTAGCGTCCCTCCGGAAGACCGCGCGCGATCTCGCGCAACGCGTCGCGCAGGATGTCGTCGGGCACCGGCCGGCCGCCATAGATCGCAAGCGGGAGCGGCTCGTGCGCGTACTTCGGCCCGCGTTTGAGCACGATCGCGCCGGCCTCGAGATCGAGTTCGACGATCTCGAACGACCCCTGCAAACCGGGGGCGCTGCAGTGTTTGTCGCCGGCCTTGCGTTTCGTCGGCTGCGGCGGAAAGGCGAACCGCTGTAGCGACGAGCCGCGGCCCGTCGGCGACGGATCGCCGCTGGGCACGAGACCCGCGATCGCTTCATCGTCCTCGATGAGGTCGACGAGTTCGCTCTCGCCGCGCGCGAAGAACTCGCGCCAGGTCGGTCGCGCCTCGGTGCGATGGTACTCGAGCAGCGTCGCCAGGCGCGTCTCCGCCGGACCATCGCCGAGCGCGGCGATCAGCGCCGCGAGTTCGGCCTGCTCGGCGGCCCGCTCCGCGACGCGTTTGGGATCCGGCTCCGGCTCGGGCAGCGCCGCCGCGATCGTCCCGCCGCGTGCGAGAAACTCCGCGCGGCGTTCGCGCAGCCAGCCGTCGAGATCGAGCGTGCTCTCGCAATCGTCGCGGTTGTATTCGAGGATGCTCTCGCGCAAGCGCGGATCGCCGCTCGTCCGATAGCGCTCGTACACCAGCACCGAACCGAGCGCGTCGTGGACGTCGGCCGCGCGCGGCGGCCGATAGAACCGTTCGATCGCCTTGATCGAATAGCTGTCGGTCGAACACTGGAGCGCCTGGCGCACGACCTCGAAGAGATCGACGAACACGCCGGCGGTCAAGAGCGCGTCGATCTCCGCACCGCGCGTTTGATGCCGCCCCGCGAGCCGGATCAGCGCGGCTTTCTCGTAGTTCGCGTAATGATAGACGTGCATCGCCGGCGCCGCTTCCCAGCGCGCCATGATGAAATCGACGAACGCCTCGAACGCCTGCTTCTCTTCGGCGCGGTCGTCGCCCCAAAACGAGCGGAAGCGCGGGCCGGCGACATCCCGCTCGCGCAGCGTCACGCCGAACAGATACTCGAGGCCCCCGCCGCCGCTGAAAAACGGATCGCCTTCCATATCGAAAAAGCAATCCGCCGGATCCGCTTCGGGCAGCAGCGCGAAGCCGCGCCCCGGGCCCGCATCGAGGAACGCGTAGGCGAGCGGGCCGCCGTCGCGCGTGCCGCATTGCAAGCGCGCCTGATCGCGCAAGCGCACGAACGTCTCGCGCGCGAGTCGCGGCACGACCGCATCGTCGGGCAGCGCGGCGAGCGCGTGCATCGTGCGCACGCCCGCGGCTTCGAGTTTGCGGCGCTGCGAACGCAGGCTGTTCGCCACCTCGCTGAGATGATCGTCGCTGCGGCGCTGCTCCGCGCAGACGGCGCTCCAGCGGCATTTTCCGCAGTGAGCGATCTTCTCGGGATACGGCTCGTCCGGACGCGCGAGCGAGGCCAGGAAGCGTTCGCGCGCGGCGCGGTAGTACGCCGAAAAATCATCGAAGGCGAACGCTTCGCTGCGGGTTTTGCTGCCCTCGTTGCCGAGCACGACGTGGATCCGGTCCGGCGGCGCCCCCTGCACGAACGCCACCCGCTCCGCGTACGCGCACAGCTGCAAGAGGGCCGAGGTCTTCGCCGTCGCCGCGAGCTTCACGTCGACGACGTCGTATTGCCATGGCCCCAAATCCGAGCGGCCGTCCGTGCGCACCAAGAAATCCGCGATGCCGACGAAATCGCCGTCGACGAACGTGGCGCTCGCGATCACGTCGGCGCCCGCGCGCATCGCCGCGAACGTCGCTTGTGCCGCCCGTGCGCGCGCGTCGGGCGTCCGGCCGGGATCGATGTCGACGATCGTGCGACCCGGCTACGCGAGCGATCGCCGGTAGGCCGCTTCGTGTTCGCGGCCTTTCTCGAACGCGAGCCGGGCCGTGTCGTCGAGCGCCGGCACGGCGCGTTCGCCGCGCTCCGTGGCGCGCTCGAGCCAGCTCAATCGCTCGCACGCGACGAAGCCGACCAGATCGGTCGGCGACCAGGTGAACGCACGGGCGGGCGAATCGTCGATGGTCATCTCCGGGCTCATGGCTTCGACGATACCGTGGCCGGGTGCCCACTGGGTGGCACAAGCGAGGCTTCCCGGTCCGTCGAACCAAGCCGGGGATGACTGCAAAGAGAGCACCGCACCGTGCACCGCCGGTCAAGACGCCAAAGCGCGCCACCCCCGCCGGCGACGTGCCCGAGCGCATCGCCGATCCGACGCTCGACGATCATCTGGCCGTGCTCAGCCGCGCGATCTTCCAGGCGGGTCTGTCATGGGCGTTCATGGCCGCGCGCTGGGAATCGTTTCTCGCCGCGTTCGACGGCTTCTCGGTCGCACGCGTCGCCGCGTATGGCGAGAGCGACGTGGAGCGGCTGATGGAATCGGACGGCATCGTTCATTCGCGCAGCAAGATCGAAGCGACGATCCACAACGCCCGCGCGCTCCGCGAGATCGAGCACGAATTCGGCAGCGTCGCCGCGTACGTCGCACGCTTCCCGGACTACGACGCGCTGTGGACCGAGGCGAAGACGCGCTTCAAATTTCTCGGCGACCTCAACTGCTACTACTGGCTCTTCCGCACCGGCGCGCCGGTCCCGCGCTTCGAGCAGTGGATGACGCGTCAGGACAAGGACCATCCGCGCATGCGCGAGATGGTCGAACGCGGTCGCGCGAACGGAACCTCGACCGAGCGCTAAACGGGGACGGGCTGCCGGGCCGCCGCGTTCATGCGGTCGGCGCGCAGCAAGAACCGGAACGTCGTCCCGGCCGCGGAACTCTGGGCGAGCGTAAGCGAGCCGCCCGCGCGTTCGATCGCGCGCTTCGCAATCGCGAGTCCTAGCCCCGAGCCCTCGATCTCACCGCGCTGCTCGCCGCGATAGAAGCGATCGAAGATCGACGCCCGATCGCCTTCCGCGATTCCCGGACCGCGATCTTCGACGTCGATCTGCACCATCGTCCCCGACGGCCGCACGCGAATGGCGATCGGCGAGCCGGGCGCGTATTTGAGCGCGTTGTCGACGACGTTGCCGATCGCCTCGTAGATCTCGGTGCGATCGGCGATCACGACGGCATCGACCGCAAGATCGAGGGCGAAATCGACCGCGGGGGCGATGATGCGGCGCGGCTCGACGACGTCGCTACGCAAGAGTTCGCTCAGATCGAACGGCTCGACCACCCGCGCGGCGTCGCTATCGAGCCGCGCGAGCAGGATCAGGTTGTCGATGAGCGTGCGCATCCGATGACCTTCGATCGTCATCGTCTCGTAGACGCGAATGTTGCGTTCGTTGTCGCCGCGCCGCTTGAGCACGTCGAGGTAGCCGAGCAGGATCGTCAGCGGCGTGCGCAGCTCGTGGCCGGCGTCGGCGACGAATTGCCGCATGTGCGTTTCGGCCGCCGCGCGTTCGTCGAACGCTTCGGCGACCTGCGCCGCCGCCGCGTTGTAGGCGTGCGCCAGCACGCCGAACTCGCTGCGCCGGGCAACGTCGATCGGCTCGGGTGAAAAATCGCGCGTGGCAAAGCGTTGTAAGCGCGAGGTCACATCGACGAGCGGCTGGAGCGCTTGGGCCGTGATATAGCGGCCGACGGTCCAGGCGAGGATCCCGGCGAGGAGCGCCGCAAACGCAACGATCCCGAAAATCTTTTCGACGATCCCGCCGTAATAATCCGCATCGGGCGTGATGAACATCCGTCCGCCCATGAACGGCGTGCTGATCATCGAGGTGTTCGAGAGCGCGAGCGCGATGAATCCGATCTTGCTGCCGCGATTGCGCATATTGATCGGCGATCCGCGCAACACGTGCCCATCCGCGTAGACGGTCTGGTTGGCGTCGTACCGGCCGTCGGGTCCCATGCGCGGCGGTCCGGTATCGCCCGGCGGACGCGGTGGCAGATCGCCCGCGTCGGGCTGTGGGTGCGATCCGGGCCGGGCGTCGGAAAAGTTCGGGTCGCCGCCCGTCACGGGAAACGCCGAGCCGCGCTGCGGCGCGGCCGTCATCATCGGCGGGGTCGGCGGCATGCCGAAGCGCAGCGGAATGCTCACCGTCGTCGCGCGCAGCGAGGGCTGATTGCGCCCGCGTGGCGGCCGGGCCGAATCGAAGGCAAAGATGTGAATCCCGCTGCGGTGCGAGCGCTGCTCGAATTCGAGCGCGGCCTTGGCAAACGGTTCGTGCCGCTCGGCGGCGCGCGTCGCGAACGAGACGGCTTCGACCGAGTACGACTCGATCGACTCCTCGAGCAGCCGGCCGGAGAACACGAGGACGACGAGCGCGAGCACCGACATCACGAGCGTGACGAGGACGACCGCCGCCGACACGTACCAAATCGTCAGCCGGCGCGAAACCGAAGCGAACATCAGCCGCTCAGCCGGCACGCAGGGCGTAGCCGGCGCCGCGGATCGTCCGAATCAATTTCGGATCGAAGTTCGCATCGATCTTCGCCCGCAGATACGAAACGTACGTTTCGACGGCACCCGGACCGACGTCGCGGTCGCTGCCCCAGACAAGATCCAGGAGTTGATCGCGCGTGAAGACGCGTTCGGGATTGCGCACGAAGGTGAGCAGCAGCGCGTACTCACGCGCCGAGAGATCGATCCGCGTCGTGCCGCGTTTGACCTCGCGCCGGTCGAGATCGATCGTGAGATCGGCATACGACACGACCGCGGGGTGCTCGAGCCGCGGGCGGCGCAGCGCCGAGTGCAGCCGCGCGACGAGCTCCGAGACCTCGAAGGGCTTGGCGATGTAGTCGTCCGCCCCGCGCCGCAAGCCCGTCACGCGATCGTCGGTGTCGGTCTTCGCCGAGAGCATCAGGATCGGCGCTTCGGTCACGCGGCGCATCAGCGGCAAGAGATCGAGCCCGTTGATCTGCGGCAACATCACATCGAGCACGATCGCATCCGGCCGCCACTCTTTGACGAGCGCAAGGCCGGCCGGCCCGTCCGGCGCGGTACGGACGTCGAAGCCGCTCTCGCCGAGCGCGAGTTCGAGGAGTTCGCGCAGGTGGCGCTCGTCGTCGATGACGGCGATGCGAGCGGGGGAGGACGGCATGGTCATTGTTTCACGCTCCCTCCGCCCGTTCCCAGGTCGGGCGGCAACACGATGAAGAAACCGAGTCCGGGCAGGTAGCCGAAGCCGGCCGTCTGCACGATTCCCTTGGCCTTGGCGGCCGGGGTACGAAGCACGCTCACGTAGCTGCATCCGGTGAAGGCGCGAATCGTCTCGAACCGGTCGCGCTCGGCAGGCGAGATGCTGGGTCGCGGACGGGGCGACGCCGGGGCCGCGCTGGTTTGCGGCGCCGGCGCAACGACGATCGGGCCGTTGACCGCCGGCGGGGGACCGCCCTCGCCGCCCGGACCGGGGCCACCCGGACCACCCGGACCGCCGGGACCCGGACCACCCGGACCGCCGAAGCCGCCGGGTGGGGGACCGCCGGGGCCTTCGCCGCCGGGGCCGCCGCCCTCGCCGCGTCCGCCGCCGTTGCCGGCGCGACGCCCCTGGCCCGGACCGCGCCCGAATTCCGGCCGCAATTCGAAATACCACGTGCCGTGCGGATCGCCGTGCGGCACGATCGTGAAGGCGCTGGTCGCGGCCTGCGCCGGCACCTTGCCCGTGGCCGTATACGCGGCGGCCGCGGCCTTGATCTCGTCGATCACCGCTTGGGCCTTGGGCTGCGAATCGGCCGGGCAGCGCGTCGCATCGGCCGTATCGAGCGCGAGCGGATCCGTCCCCGCGGGCGGCGCGACGAACGTGAAGCGGCCGGCGAGGCGGTTGCCGCCGCCGCCCGGACCCGGACTCGGGCCGGGCGACGCCGCCGCCGCGATCTCGCGACCCAGCCGCTGGTTGCCGCGCGCGAAGCCGGCTCCGGCGCGTGCGCCGGTATTGAACGAATACGTCAGCGTGAACGCGCGCGGCGGGTTGGGGTTCCCGACCGTCAGCAGATGGCCGCCGCCCGAGAGCGGGATCGGCGTCGCGTAGAGCAGGCTCGAGAAGAGCGCCGTCTCGGTATCGAACACGTTCGTTTCGAGCAGCGAGAGCCGCCCGATCCCGAGGTTGTGCGAGATCGCCGCGCTCACGGTCGCGTAGGAGCCGATGTGCTGCGAGTTGCCCGGACCCGTATACGCAACGTTGGTGAGAAACTCGAAGCCGGACTGCGGCTGCTGCGCGTCGATCGTCACGTTGCCCTTATGCAGCGGCCGGCCCGGCAGCTGCGCGTCGAGGATCGTCGTCGAGCTCGGGCCCAACAGCGCTTGATCCGCGGCGGTGATCATCGCCGCGCTCACCGAGTAACTCGGCAAGATCACGACGTGCGGTCCGAAACCGATCTGGCCGGAGATCGAATAGCCTTTGTACACGCGCGCCGTATCGCCGATCGACTCGTTGACGTAGAGGTTCTGAATCGGCAGCACGAAGCCCGGCCCGCAATTCGTCGGCAACATCCCGAATTGCACGATCTGCGCGAAATAATTGGCCGGTAAATTCAAGCCGTCGGCATCGACTTGCGTACCGATGAGTTGCCCGGTTTGATTCTGCTGGAACGCCGAGAATTCGAAGCCGCCCGTGCGCCACGTATGCGTCCAACCGGCTTGATAGTTGGCGGCGGATTGGCGACCGGGCTCGTCGCCCGGGCCGCTGACGCTGGCCGTATCGGCGACGCACGTGAAGCGCGCGCCCGCGGGATCGCTGTAGGTGCGGATGATCCCCGCCGCCGGTTGCGAGCTCCCGACGCCCAGGAGCGCGGTATACGTATCGTAGATGTTCGGACGCCAGCTGGCGGATACGTTCGCGAGCACCGACGATCCCGCGCCGGTCGTCGTCGCGTACGAGAGGTTCGGCCCGAGCGACAGCTTGTCCGAGGCCTTATAGCTGTCTGCGGCCGTGTACGTTTGCGATTGCGATCCGGTGGTGGTCGAGAACACGAATTGACCGACGTCGATCGTCGGCGAGTCGTCGATCTTCGGATCGAACGTCGTGAGCGACCCGAACGATTGCGCGGACAGGCTGAACGTGTGCTTGTCGCGCGTGAGCGTCGAGGAGATCACGTAGCCGCGCGAGAGCGTGTCGGTCGCGCTCACGAGCGGGTAGTTCACGCCGTCGATGTAGCGGTTCGCATCGTTGCTGTTGTTGACCTGATCGTTGATGAAGCCGGTCGCGGTCCAATCCGTCTCGCCGATCAGGGTCGACGCGCTGAAGTACATCAGTTGCGCCTTCGAGTCGCTCGTATTGCCGGGCCCGATCCCGCACGGCAGCGCGGCGGTATCCTGGGTGCAGAGCGAGGCGATCCCGTTGTTGTTCTCCAGCGCCGTGAACGTCAACGTCGTCGCATCGCCCAGGCCGTAGCGCAACTTCACGTAGTCGCCTTCGCTGGTCGACTCGCCGCCGTGCGGATAGATGAGGCCGCTCTGGTCTTCGTAATCGTCGAAGGTCAGCGGGTTGTTGCCGCCGCGATCGCTATGCAGCACGGCGATTCCGAGTTTGCCGATCGAGCCGGTCTCGCCGATCTGATAATTGTATTTGTCGAACGATCCGTCGGCGACCGAGAGGCGCGATTGCCAGGTCTGGGTCGGTTGGAGCGTCCGGAAATTGACGCTGCCGGCGAGGGATCCCGCCTGCGGCGAGAAACTCACGCCGGCGCCGGTGAAGAGATCGGTGCCGAACGCGCGCAGGTTGACGGCCGAACCCGGTGCGCCGAGCGGAAGACCGTCGACGGTAACCGCGGTCTGCGATTCGTCCATGTTGCGCAGCGAGATCGTCTGCGCCGCATCCGGATCGTTGTTCGGCGTCGTGATGTCGACGCCGGCGATCTTGTTGAGCGCGTCGGCGAGGCCGTCGGAGACGCGCGCGAGCGCGCCGTTCGCATCGACGTCGCGCGTGTTGATCGAGACCAGCGCCTTGACCGTCCCGATGACGCGCAGGTTGCTCGCATCGCCGGGCGCGGGCGAGGCGGTCGCACCGGGCCGCCGCGCGACGGCCTCCGGCAAATTGAAGATGATGTCGACTTCTTTGTTGCCGAGCAGCTCGAATTCGCGCGAGAATTCGCCCGAGAAACCGGGCTTGTTGACGCGCACGCGATACACGCCGCTCGGCACGTCGGTGTATTTGACGATGCCGCTGCGATTGGTCAACGCGCTCGCCGTCGCCGGGCCGAGCAAGAAGACGCGCGCATCGGCCAGCGGTTTGCCGTCGACGTTGCCGCGCACGGTGATCGAGATGATCCCCGTATCCGCACTGTACTGCGCCTCGACCGGGCGTATTGGGAAAACGGAGGCGATGACCGCGACGATCAGCACGAACGCGAGTCCCGAACGCCGCCCGAGGCGCGTCAACATCGGGCGTATCTTCCCAGAAAACCCTTACAGTGGCCTCAGACTCCGGGTCGTATCTCCGCGATTGCGGCGAGGAAGCGCGAACCGAAATCGACCAGCTTCTTATCGCCGACGCCGCCGATCGCGCGCAGCTGCGCCGCCGTGCGCGGTACCGCGCGCGCCATCTCGCGCAGCGTCGCGTCGCTGAAGATCACGTAGGCCGGGACGTCGCGCTCGTCGGCGAGTTCTTTGCGCAGCGCGCGCAGCGCAGCGAAGAGTTCGGGATCATCGATCGCCTCATCGAGCGCGCGCTTCGAGGCACGCGCCTTGGCGGGCGCGGCGGCGCGCTCGCGGATCCGCACCGGCGCGCGTTCGAGCAGCGTACGCCGGCCGGCTGCGGTCAGCGTAACGACGTTGAAGCGCTCCGCGTCCTGCACGATGAGCCCCAGGCGCAGCAACTCATCGGCGAGATGGCGCCAGCCCGTCCGATCGAGCTCGTCGCCGATCCCGAACGTCGAGAGCCGTGCATGCCCCCAGCGCTCGATCTTCTCGTTATACGTGCCGAGCAGCACGTCGATGAGGTGGGTGACCCCGAACGCGCCGCCGTCGCGTTCGCCGATCCGATACACGCACGATAAAAACTTTTGCGCCGCGATCGTCGCGTCGTGCTCGGGTCGCGGCTCGAGGCAATTATCGCAGCTGCCGCAGTTCTCGCCGGGCAGCGTTTCGCCGAAGTACGCGAGCAGTTCGCGCCGCCGGCAATCGCCCGTATACGCGTAGCGGATCATCAGGTCGAGCGCGCGGCGCGCGATCGCCGCCTCGGCGCCACTCTTCTCCGCGATGAACCGCTCCTGTTTGGCGACGTCGCCGTGGCTGAAGTAGAGTAAGCATTCCGCCGGCAAGCCGTCGCGACCGGCGCGGCCGGTCTCCTGGTAGTAGCCCTCGATCGTCTTCGGGACGTCGAGGTGCACGACGAAGCGCACGTTGCTCTTGTTGATCCCCATCCCGAACGCGACGGTCGCGACGATCACGCGGACGTCGTCGCGCAAGAACGCGTCCTGATTGCGCGCGCGCACGGCCGGGTCGAGCCCCGCGTGGTACGGGCGCGCCGCGATCCCGGCGGCGACGAGTTTTTCCGCCGTATCCTCGGCGCTCGCGCGGCTCGCGACGTAGACGATCCCCGCCTCGTCGGGCCGCTTCTTCAACCAGGCGATCAGCGAATCGGCGGCACGCGTCTTCCCCGTCACCCGATAGGTGAGGTTGGGGCGATTGAAACTTGCGACGTACACGCGCGGCGCGCGCAGCGCGAGCCGCGCGATGATGTCCTCGCGCACGCGATCGGTCGCGGTCGCGGTGAGCGCGAGAAACGGCGCGTCGGGGAACGCGGCACGCAGCTCGGCGATGCGCCGATATTCGGGCCGGAAATCGTGACCCCACTCGCTGATGCAGTGCGCTTCATCGACCGCAAAACGCGCCGCACCCCAGCGCTCGAGATCCGCCAAGAAGCCCGGCATCATCAGCCGTTCCGGCGCGACGTAGAGCAGCCGATACGCACCCGCTGCGAGGCCCCGCATCCGGGCGCGCGACTCGTCGGGATCGAGCGACGAATTGAGGAAGGTCGCCGGGATCCCCGCGGTGACGAGCGCGTCGACCTGATCTTTCATCAGCGCGATCAGCGGCGAGATCACGACGGTCAACCCGTCGCCAACCACCGCCGGCAACTGGAAGCACAGCGACTTCCCGCCGCCCGTCGGTAAGAGGGCGAAGACATCGTTTCCGGCGAGCACGTCGAGCACGATCTCTTCTTGCAGCGGCCGGAATGCGTCGTGGCCGAAGTGGTGGCTGAGGGCCGTCCGCAGCCCGGCGCGATCCGCGATCATCGTCTGGTTCATTCGCCCCCCGATCACGCAAGACCGACAAACCGCTAGCGGGGCCCGGATGCATACTCAGCAGGGAAGCGAGGCACACCCCGCTTATACGTGGCGTTCGATCACGATGTCACGACCGGAGGGTGTGCTGGTGCGGACGGGACTCTTTCACGAAACGTTGCAGGCCTGGGCCGGGCGGCCCGTCTCCCTTACCATGGGGATCCGCTGGGGGCACGGGCCGCTCGTCGTCTCGGGGATCCTCCGCGCCCGCTGCGGCCCGCGGACGCTGCGCGAGTGGTGGATCGAGCCGCCGGGCCCGGCCGGCACCGGAATGCATGCCACGCCGCTGCTGCTCGAGCAGATGACCCGCCGCGTCGACGTCAACCCGGCGACGCTCCAGCCGGCGCTGCACTTCTGGAGCGAGTCGGGGCTGACGTTCGAGCTTGCCCTGCTGCGCGACGGCCGGTATTCGGCGCTTGCGGACGGGCTCGCCGCGCCGCGCTCCGCCTGATCCCCGCGCGGCGCAGAGGCCCCGCTTCCCCGCGGCGAACATCCCGCCGTGATCGTTCTGCTCGCCCTCGCCGCGCTCGCGCTGGCCTTCGGCCTCCGCGTACTCGTGCGAATGATCCGCAGCGCGGGGGGCACGCCGCTCGCCGCCGATCCGCCGCCCGCCGCGGCGGGCCTGGTCAGCGCGATCGTTCCCGTCCTCGATGAGGAGGGCCGCGTCGGTGCCGCGCTCGCGGCGTTGCACGCCTGCGGCCCCGAACTGCGCGAGATCCTCGTCGTCGACGGCGGCTCGCGCGATGCGACCGCGGCGGTCGTCGCGGCGGCGGCGGCGCGCGACGCGCGCATCCGGTGGATCGACGCCGCGCCGGTTCCGCCCCAATGGAACGGCAAAGCGTGGGGGATCGCGTGCGGGCTGCGCGCCGCGTCGCCGGCCGCCGAGTACGTCGCCACCATCGATGCGGACGTGCGCGTCTCGCCGCGGCTCTTCGCCGCGATGCTCGCGAAGCGCGCCGCCGAGGACCTGACCGCGCTGAGCGTCGCGACGAAACAGGAACTCGGCGATTGGCTCGAGGGTCTGCTTCACCCCGCGTTCCTGTGCACGCTGGTCTATCGCTTCGGGCTACCCGGCGTGCGCGCGCGCGACGTCGGCGGCGTCCAAGCGAACGGGCAGTGTTTTCTCGCGCGGCGCGAAACGCTGCTCGCAACCGATGCGGTCGGACTCGCGCGCGACTCGCGCTGCGAAGACGTGACCATCGCGCGGGCGCTGTGCGCCCAGGGCTACGGCGTCGGATTCTATGAAGGCGAGGATGCGGTCACGGTGCGGATGTATGCGAACGGAAGAGAACTCTGGCGGAATTGGCCGCGCTCGCTTCCGATGCGCGACCGCTTCGAAGGCCCCGGCTGGGGCCTCGCCGAGGTGTTCTTCGTCCAAGCGCTGCCGCTGCCGCTCGCACTCGGCTTGGCCGTGGCCGGCACGGCGAACCCGCTCGCGCACCTCGCCTTCGGCGTGAGCGCGGGGCTGGTGATGATGCGACTCGGCACGCTCGCCGGGATGCGCCGCGCGTACGCGCACCCGCCGCTGACCTACTGGCTCTCGCCGCTCGCCGATCTCGCCGTCGTGTGGGCGCTGACCGCGAGCATTCTGCGCCGTACGTACGCGTGGCGCGGACGGACGCTCGTCGCGGAGCACGGCGCATGAAGATCGCCGCTTGGGGGTCGGTTGCGATCCACGCGCTCGCGCTCACGCTCGGACTCTACGGGATTCTCGTCGCGATCCCGCATCCCGAGACGTGGGCGGCCGCGCCCGGCGGCGCCGCGTTCTACGCGTTCGCGATCAACAAGACCGGCGGCACCGGGATGTTCCTCGGCGCGCTCGCGATGTTCGTCTTCGGCATCGGCGCGCTCGGCGCGCGCCGCACGCTGCTGTTCTTTCTTGCGGCGTTCGTGCTCTCGGCGATCGCCGAACTCACCGGAACGAAGACGGGCTGGCCGTTCGGCGGCTACGAGTACACGGATTTTCTGGGTTTCAAATTGCTCGGCCGCGTGCCGGTCGCGGTGCCGATGTCGTGGTTCTACATGGGCTTCGCGTCGTTTCTGCTCGCCGATGCCATCGTCGTCGCGCGCGGCTGGGCGAACCGGACGTTCTGCTCGGTGCTGCTCGGCGCGTATCTCTTGACCGCGTGGGATCTGGTGCTCGATCCGTCGATGGCCGCGCCGCAGATGCAGTACGTGCACTTCTGGATCTGGCACGAAGTCGGGCCGTATTTCGGGATGCCGCTACGCAATCTCGCCGGCTGGTTCGGGACGGGCCTGGTGTTCATGGCGGCGGGGCGCGCGCTGTGGCGCGAAGCCGATCCGCCGACCGCACCCGTGCTCTTACCGTTCGTGGTCTACGCGATCAACATCGTGTGGTCGATGATCCTCAGCGTTCATGCGGGGATGTGGCCGACGGCGGTCGCCGCGATCGTGTTCAGCCTCGCGCCGGCGGCGTTCGCGCTCTCGCCCTCGCGCCGCACGCGCTTCGCCTGATTGCCGGGCGCGTATCCGCCGTGGGGGATGCGCGGCCCGCAAGCGATCGCGGCGTGGGCGCTGCGCACGCAGACGACCGACGTCAGCGTGTTCGGTGCGGAACACGTCCCGGCGACGGGGCCGGTGCTCTTGGCGGCGCGGCATTACCATCATCTGCTCGACGGGTCGGTCCTGGTTCGTCGACTGCCGCGCCCGGTCCACATCATCGTCGGGCTCGATTGGGCGCCGAATCGCACCACGCGCCGGATCATGGAAGCGGCGTGTCGCGCCGCCGATTATCCGATGGTGCTGCGGCCGCACACGATCGCCGGCGCGGCGGCGTATTCGCGCGACGAAGTCGTGCGCTACACGCGTCGCGCGCTGCGCGACACGACGCGGCTGCTCGTTGCGGGCCGGGTCGTCTTGCTCTTTCCCGAGGGCTACCCGACGATCGATCCGAGCGGTTCGCGCAAATCCGATGACGATGCGTTCTTGCCGTTCGCGCAAGGGCTGGGTGCAATCGCGACGCGCGCGCGCGCGGCGGGCGTGAACCTGCCGATCGTTCCGGTCGGGTTCGTCTACCGGCGCGTCGCGGACGACCGCTGGTCGATCGTCGCGCGACTCGGCGCGCCGTTGCCGGGCGACGCTCCGGTGAGCGCCGTCGAGGCCGCGGTGCGCGAGCTCTCGCAGCGATGAGCGCCGCGCGCATCGCGGGGAATTTCTTCGCGTTGCTGCTCGCCTGCATGCTCTTCGCGCTCGAAATCTGGACGCTGGTTCCGGCGCCGACGATCGCGACGCTGGTCGCCGCCGTCGCGATTCCGGAGCTCGCGCCGTGGTTCGTGGTCGTGACGGTCGCCGTCGGGGCGCTCGTGCAACGAATCGCGCGCGGCTGGGCGCGCGTCACGGCAACCGTTCTGTG
>Ga0116231_10010640_pt1 | contig 14641 bp, 7 predicted proteins | sample S1TSphgellanicum_2_FD_89695 | JGI IMG/M metagenome (GOLD analysis project Ga0116231, IMG submission 89695) | Host-associated microbial communities from peat moss isolated from Minnesota, USA - S1T2_Fd - Sphagnum magellanicum MG | ecosystem: Host-associated > Plants > Peat moss > Unclassified...
AAAAAAAATAAAAAAAAAAAAAAACAAAATAAAAATAAAAAAATAAAAAAAAAAAATAAAAAAAGAGTTTAACAACATTACATTGTGTAAAAAGGTAAGGTTTAATAGATCATGTTTCCCCAAAAAAAAAAAAAAACAAAACAAAAGATAAAATCAATTTTTTTTTAATTAAAATAGAATAAACCCCACCCAAACTGAATCTGACAATGCTCATCTCAAATGCAACAAAATCACACAAACAAAGAAACTCCAACAGAATGAGCCTTTTTTTTTTCTAATTTTATCATTTGCAAATTTTCAACAAAAGACTTAACTAACTATTACTACATCACCTCAACAAGGCAGGTTAGGTTCTTTTAGAATGGACCTAGGTTTAGGATCGGAGAAGGATTGTGGTTTGTGGAGTTAATAAACCACGGTTTACAAATGTTTTTGATTTTTTATTTGGGTGAGGGAAAAAAAAGATGCAACACAAAAAAAAATTAAAAATTTCCAATTTGCACAAAAACAATACCCAAAAAACACACACAAAAAAAAACCAATCCTTCTAGAAATTGAACCCCACAAGAGGAGAGACAAATAAGGCTTGAAAATTGATAACTTTCCAATGCCCATTTCTTCTTGCATTGGGGAAGCATGGATTGGAAAGCAAGGTGGAGCTAAGTAGATTGCTAAGCAGAAATTGAAGAAGCTGAAGAGGAGGAGAGCAATTAAAGAAAACTCGAGATGTTGAAGAGAGAAATCGGAGAATTTCATTTCATTTCATTTTTTTGGAGAAGTTGGAGAAATTGGTCAAGACGAATAAATACATAAATAAATAAAATTGGAGAAAATTGGAGGAGAAGTTTGGAAGAGAAGAAGTTGGTTGAAGACATCCAAACACCAAAAATAAAGAAAATTAAATCAATAAATAATTGGAGAAAATTTGGAGAAGAAGTCGAGAATTCTTTTACTCTTCTCCTCCTTCTTTTTCTTCTCGCCTTTGGACTTGTGCGCCTTTGCTCGTCCCGCACGCGGCGCCATTCGAGTTCTTTTACTCTCCTCCTTCGCCTTCTCCTCCTCTTCTTCTTCCTCCTCCCTCCTTCTCCTCTCCTCTCCTCTCCTCTTTCCTCTTTCCTTCAGTCACGGAATTGCACTCAAATTTGTCGCAAAACGTCTCTCAAGACAAAGAAGAAAACAGAGGATGAAGAGCTGACGACGTTGTGAACCCAAAGATGGTGAATTCATTTCCCAGCCAGCCAGCCAGCCAAGCCCTTTTAAGCTGCTCTAATAAGCCATGACAAATGGGTCACTACTGCAAAGAAAGCTTTTCTTTTGCAGCTTGCTCGACTCGACTCTCAAGGACTGGTGGTGACTACAGAAGAAGATGTAAGCTCAATCCAGAGCTCATCAGTACCGGACTACTGCAATTAGTCCTTTGCAACAAGATCTTGCTGAGTTCCCTGAATGGGTTCTTCTTCTTCCTCATCATCATCATCATCCCCTCCTCTCTCTCTCTCTCTCTCTCTCTCTACAACCACATGGAACTGTGTGGGTGGTAAGTAAAGCTTCCGTCACAACAAGAAGGAGAATTTGTTTTCCCTGTTTTTTTTGCGCAATAAAATCCTCCGAAAACTAAAACAGATTCTTGCGGGGAAAACAAACTGGAAAATACAATCTGTTCAGAAACGATTTCCAACAGAAAACTCTCGCAAATCACTCCAAGGAAGAAAACAAAAAACACAAAATCAAAAAAACCAAAATAAATCCGCACCCACCCGAAGAAGATAATAGAATTATCCTTAGGTCGCCCTGTCTTTTGGGCCCTAGTTTGACCCTATAATCCCTGTTTCATCCCCAATTTGTGTGTGTAGCTGTACGTGAGCAAAACTGGGGTACCTATCAAGTTCACAAGATTTTGCAAAATTTATAGAATTATCCTTAAGTCATCCTGTCTTTGGTCCCTAGTTTGACCTGATACTCCCTGTTTCATCCTCAATTTGAGTGTGTAGCTGTAACACCAGCAAAACTGGGTACTTATCAAGTTCACAAAGATTTTGGGAGAATAACAGAATTATCCTTAGAATCCGCCCTGTCTTTGGTCCCTAGTTTGACCCTGTAATCCCTGTTTCATCCCCAATTTGAGTGTGTAGCTGTAATGTGAGCGAAACAGGGTTCCTATCAAGTTCACAAGATTTTGGAGAAATAACCGAATTATCGTTCCCTAGTTTGACCCTGTAATCCCTGTTTCATCCCCAATTTGACTGTGCACCTGTTATCTGAGAAAAACTGGATGATACTGGGGGTATCATCAGTTCACAAAGATTTTTACATACTAATCTAATTAGCCTTAAATTCACCCTGTCTTTGGTCCCTAGTTTCAACATGTAATCCCTGTTTCATCCCCAATTTGAGTCTATAGCTATAACATGAGCGAAACTAGGTATCAGTTCACAAGCTTTGCAGGATTTTTAATCTGACAAGACTTTTGATTTAATGAAGAATATGAGCAAGCATGAAGATGCCTGCAGGTGAAGGCAAAATCCAAAACTGGGGGTGTGAAACTCTTGTGAGGACCAAAATTTAGGTGAGAGAACTAGTTAGTTTAGTCCCTTGTTTTTTTCTTTTTCTTCTTTTTTTTTTCCCCCCTTCCTGCTGAAATTCAATCTGCAAAATGGGTGGTTTCTTCTTTTTCTTTTTCTTTTTTTTTTCCCCCTTTCCTGCTAAAATTCAATCTCCAAAATGGGTGGTTTCTTCTTTTATTTTCTTTTCTTTTTCTTTTCTTTTTTTGGTGGGTTTATGGGTGGGCCCAAAATGCAAAAAAATTGTAACTGGATAACATGCATCATGCTACCTCCCTTTTCTTTCTCAAAAGGATAAACCAACCAACCCCTGCAACATGAATGTGTGAGTGGGGTTTGGAATCTGGTTTTATATATATATATATATATATATAATTTAATAATTTATTTATTTTAATTTTTAAATTTAAATTTTAGGGGTAATTTCATATGACCTACATGGTGGTAGTAGTAGACCAATCTAGATAACCAAAAAAATTAAATTTTCAAAAAAAAAATCAATTTATTTTTATTTAAATCAATTATTGGCTTTCTCAACATAGAAGCTGACCTTAGGCTATGGTATCCACCACCCAATGCTTTTTTTTTTCTTTTTTTTTTGGGTTAGGTCAAGGGAAGTTATCAACCCCATAATCTTCATCACTATTTGAAGCTGTGGGTGGGGTCAGGCAGAGGACCACCACATGCCCAATTTCCCCCCTCTTTTATCACCTTCTTCCGCTTCATTTCAACTCCTCCTGCTTTTTGTAAAATTGCTTCTGAACTCATTTTCTACTCATGTAAAATCCACAAAGAATTTCTCATCATCATCCCCATCACATGTTGTTAAAGGATTTCTCATGACCCCCACCCATCACATGTTGATGGCATACATGTTGATTCATGCCTTCACTACAACAAAATGTGTCCTTATTTTGTGAGTGCTTTCACTAGATTTTGAGTGAATTCATTGGTCCCACTAAATAAGACCTATTGACGATTTGGTGGAATCATTGGTCCATTGAATAGGGACTAGTGAATTGCTCCCACATTTTGTAATAGTGAAAGTATGAAATCAACATGTATGCCTTGCCTTTGTGGAACAAATACATGAAGTGACATGTGACATTGGTCATATGTGATGTGAGACATGACATTATGTCCATGATTTTTTTATTATCATGATTAAAATATACAATTTTTTTTAATTTCAATTTGAAATTTTTTTGTCACATATTTGTTAGTTTTGATTATTTGTCATCATTTGTAAAAGGTTTTTACATTGGGATTTTGTATTATGTAATAATTGTTGTTGTTACAATCCATCACAAGGTTTAGAAATATTTGTTTTTGTTGTGATCTATCAAAAACATTAAATGTTTTTTGGGAAACAATTCTATATTTTTATTTAAAAAATCATTTTATAATATTTTATAATATAAATAATTTAAAATACTATCGAATATTAAATATCGCACATAAATCAATCTTTTGTCGTATTACAATTTTCCTTTATCATTATCACAAATCAAGGAACATAATTGGATAATATGAATGTAATATATATCAGTTTATGATTCATCCAATAAACTTTTGTTATTCCATATTGACACTATTGTGTAAATACATTCCATATATGATTTATTTGTGTATCATAATCATTGAAGTTGTTGTAAAAGTAAGTTTAAAATCATATTTGTTAAATATGGTTTGTGAATAATATGATTGTGATTTTATTTTTTATTTTTTAAGCACAATAGCAAACCCAACTTCACAAATCATTGGCACCTTCAAGTCAAGTTCATTGGCAAAAGGTTTATAAGAGTTTCAACTACATTCCATTGGGCTTCAACCTAGGATCTTTTATGGTCCTAGGGTCTTAAAAGCAATTATACCAATGAGCCATCAACCCTACAATTTAATTGTGATGTTTTCATTACATGTTTATCTTAAAGCCTCCAATTATTATAGAGGGGCAATTTGAATGCATTTCTTTTTAATTTTCTTCTAACATGGAAAGAAAAAAAAATCTACATTTTGTATGGTTTATATTACAATCAAATTTGCTTCTCATGTTTATTTTCCTTCAAAAATGCTACAATAAATTTTGCACCAACATTTGTTATATTACTTGTTCTTGATAAAGATACATTGTTACCATTGTTCCTTGTTCATTAACATAAAACAATTTTTTTAATTTCTTTGATAAAACATTGTGAATTTTTCATGTTTATTTTTTTAAAAATTGGCTTCATTGAAACAAAATATGAAATATTAATGTTTGGATTAACTAAAACATTTCAATAATATAAACATAAAAATGTATTAAATGACTGAAAATTTAAAAATTCTACACAATTAGGTTTAAGACAAGCAATTGTTAGTTGATATTATGCATATGCTCTAAATTAAACCATTTGTTTTTCAACAACCAAATCAACTTGGAGTTTTTTATCAAATAATGCAAAAAGTACATACATTTTTTCTTTTGAACAAATTCTAATCAACATTGTGTACATTAACCATGTTTTGTTGCACATGTTGGGTCAAATGTTAAACAATCAAATGATAAACCCCGTGTGTTCTATTGTATTCAAATAGTCATGGATTGAGTGCTAGCAAGTTTCAATTTTGTCAAGTGTTACATATTGATGATATTATATATAATTTTTAGTTCAATTCCAAGGGAACGTATACAACACTTACAAAAGGTGATTGAAAGATTTAAGCAACATAATTTTTAGTTGCATCCAAGCAAATGCCAATTTTTAAAAACTCAAGTGGAGTAACTTGATCCCATGATTTATCTTGGTAGATTGTAGGTTCAAAAGGCCAAATTTGAGGTCATTTTATAGGTTCTCTAACCATCAAATGTTGGCCAATAATAAGCCATTATGGGCTTGCATAATTATTATCAAAATTTTGTTAAAAAATTCAACAATATTATTAAACCTCTAACCTAGTTGATGATGAATGATCAAAAATATTATCGTAACCCTAGCCTTGGGCTTGCGACCAAGGCAAGGGATTACAAGGTTGCGGGCCAAAAGGGAAGCCCAGGGGTCACATCTCATGCTCCCAAGAGTGCAAAAAAGTGTGAGGATTACAACCAATTTGAAGAAATATATGTGATAGAAAATGAAACTAGTGAAGCCTGTAATATCAACAAAATTTGTTCATGAAATTATTAATCCTAAAATGGTTAGAACAATAATGGCAACATGTATTGCCACAATAATTGTTTATAATCACATGGTCATGATCCAAGTGCAAATAGCCTCTAATGTAACACGGATGATGTACTTATGGATAGGGGGTTAAGTCTAAACATTATCACGAATCAAATAATTGTGAAGTAAGTCAAGATTGCCAAAGCCTAAGTTAACTCCTTGCATTCTAATAGGGACTAACCAAACATTGATTAAACCAATAGGCTTAATTCGCAATATGAAAATATTGGTGCATGGGATATTGTGTGTAATGACTTTCACAATGATGCAAAACAATGTACATAATACTATAATTATTTTATTTTATTGTTAGGTAAAAGAGATGCAAATTATCATCACTATTGGGATAATAATTTGGTCACCATATAAGGTAACAATATTATCAAAACCATTGCAATAACCAAACATTTACTCCTAAAAAAATCAAATTTTCAAATGGTTCAAGTTGATTAACTGATTTTTTTTATTAGTGGACATGTTCATTTTGATTACAGGCCCAAAACATGTATTTTTTTACCAATCAACTTGACTAAAGTGATTTATTTGACCAATATATGTAGTCGAGTTAGACAATCCTAGTCAAAATGGTCAATGGGTTTTAATCAAATGAAACATCTAGTCAAATTGAACATAAAAAATTGATATCATTAGTCAAAATAACAATTGTTTTTTAATCAAATGGGACATCTTATACCTACCTACCTACCAACCCACCCACATACCTAGATACAATACCTACCTACCCACTCACCCACTTACCTACCTACATACTACCTACCTACCTACCTACCTACTTACTTACGTGCCTATCCCCCCCTATAACCTACCTATGTATTAAGTACCTACCCACCCACTTAGATGTATTACCTACCTACTTATCCACCCACTTTTAACCTACTTACATATTAACTACCTACCTACCTACCTAACCACCCACCCATGCACCTACTTATATGTACTACCTACCTACCTATCCACCCACCTATAACCTACCTACATATTAACTACCTAGCTACCCATTCATGCACCTACATGGATGTACAACCTACCTACTTACCCACACATGCCTACTTACATACATGTACTACCTACCTACATATTACACACCTACGCACCCACCCACCCACATATCTCCTACAACCTACCTACCTTCATATTTCATAGTCTTGTAATGATGTGTCAAAATAAACATGTGAAATAAAAAAATTGACAAAAGTTGAACGCCTTGTGATGTTGTGCTCTATTGGTTAAAGACTTGATTTACCATTGAGGAGGTTAAAGGTTCAATTTTTAACATTATAACCTATGTACATGCTTAAGAAGTTAAAGTAGGTAGGGTAGGCTAAGTAGGATATATTAAATTAAGTTAAGTAGGCCAAATAGGATAAGGTAGGCTAGGCTACGTTAGGCTACCACCTACCTACCTACCTTTTTACGACCTACCTACCTACATGCTTGCCTTTTTATGACTTACATAACTATTTGCCTACCTTTTTACTAACTACCTACCTACTTGCCTACTTACCTTTTTACAACCTACCTACTTACATGCTTGCCTACCTACCTTTTTACAACCTACCTACCTCAAATTTTTTTATACACAAGCCAAAATTTGACCAATCAAAATGACTAATCAAATGGTCTTACTATACTAGTAAAAAAAACCATCCCAATCACAATATTGGACATGTCGAAATCGACTTGTCCAAAATGATGGAGTGGTCTTTTTTACCCTTGTTCAAATTGGGTAGTTTTTTACTATATTTGCTAGTTAAAAAAAACCAGTTTTTCTAGCAGTGATTTAAGTAGTGACACCAAACGACCAAAGGTATTTATGTGCTATGATTTTCAGCAAGGCATCATAGATGATGAAAAGGACATGATGTTTATAACACAACCAAAACTATTATTTATTGGAACCATAATCTTGTTTAAAGAATCAATAGTTATGTTTAATATAGATGCAATTTGTAAGTTGACAATTGATTTGAAGAAGTTGTAAGAAATGACTTAAGGGATAAATGCATAAAAGTTAATTCCATGATTTCATAAGAAGATATAATGTATCCAAAAATGTATCATACATTGAATCACATATAGGTGGATGAAACCTTAATACATTTGAAATTTCAAAACCTACAGGTTGCCAATTGGACTTTAACTAATGAGCAATAGTTGGTTAAACCAAACTTGGGAACAATGGATAGTTTCATTATGTTAAGGTCAATGCAAAATTGATTCTGTAGCAAATTGGTGTTTTGGAATAGTTATTGAAGGAATTCAAAGACACATTTGAATGGATCTACAAGGATTTGGAGGGCATGGCACCAAAATTAGCACAACACAAGATTAAGCTTGACACTACCATACCACCAACACATCAAGCCAAATATTACATGAACCCAAATTATGTAGTAAGAATGAAACATGACATTGACAAGCTATTAACTACAAGATTCATAGAACTTGTTGAGGAGGTGACCCTAGTTATCACCCATCATGGTGGTTCCAAGACATAATTACAAATTACAAATTTTGTGTCAATTTTCGCAAGTTTAATGCAATTGCCAAGAAGGACCCATACCTATTATTATTTCATTTGTTATAGTTAATATTAATTATAATATAAAATAATAATATAATAAATGTAAACAATAAATCATGTCATTATATTACAATATAACATGGATTGATTAAATTTTTATAGTTTATTATGATAAATGTTAAAATTTTATAACAATCAAAATTTTTCTTAAAAAATTAAACTATTATGGTAACTAATGGCTAGTTTAGACTATATATTTTTTCATTATTATTTTTCATACTATCTCACTTGTTATAGCTCTTATTGTCAATTTTTAGAATCAAATAACAATATTCAATATTCAAATATCCATTTTTAAATTCAACTAATAATTTTATGACTTGAAATATTAATTTTTAAATTCAAAAATAATAATTCAAAACTCACTTCTCAATTTTCAAATCAAATAAGTTTTTTGAATTTAAATTTAAAAATTCAGAATTGGAAAATCAATTTTCAGTTTCAAATAAAAAATTTGAAATTCAAATATAATTTTTCAAGACTCAAATAGAAAATTTTGGATTCATATCACAATTCTAGAATTAAAATATCTATTTTTATGTTTAAATAACAATTTGTAGGATTGGAATAACAATTTTCAAATTCAAATAATTCTTTTTGAATTCAACTGAAAGTTTTCATAATTCAAAAAAAAAAATCCAAATCCAAATAACAATTTTTTAAATTGATATATCAATTCTCATATTCAATTTTTTTTTTCAAAATTGAAATAACAATTTTCAGAGTTCAAATATTAATTTTCAGATTCAATATAGGAACAATATACATACACATGCATAATTAATATATGTACAAATATATATTATGATATATAATATATATATAATATAGCTTTAATACATACATTCAAATATACCCCTAAATCATCGTAGAATATCTTTATGGTGTGAGTAATTTGGTTACTAATGCAACTTCTAAGCTTATTCATGGATAAAAATTAAAATTAAAAATCCAACCAATATGACCAAAATAGTTGAAATACGATCTTATAGTTGCAAATACTCACAAACCTAATCACAAATGACTACAAGTCACACACAATCACAAATGGAATGGTTACATTTTGGTTAATTTTTAGTAGTGATGATACATAATAACCACATGCAAAGATGTTTGATCAAAAAGATATTGAAGGTGTAGCACGTGGTCATTTTATTATGGACATCACATTTAAAAAGATTTTATATGTAGGATAATGGTGGGTTACATTGTGCAAGGATGTGATGAAATATTATTGCAATTGTGATTTGTACCAACGAATAGGTGGTCTGAAAAATATGAGTTTGGCAAAGTTGGCAACTACTTTATCAAAGAACCATTCATGTAATGGGGGTTGGATTTCATGGGGCCAATTAAACTATCCCGTAGATTTTTGGGTGACAAATATATATTAATGGCTATTGATTATCACACAAAATGGGTGGAAACATAGACATTATGCACGAACATTGTTGTAATGACTACAAGATTCATCTATGCATTATGATTAAGTTTGGATGTCCACTAAAATTGGTTATAGATCAAGGAGTGAATTTTATTAATGATGTAATCAAATAGTTAACATATCACTTCTTGTTGAAACATGCTAGTTCTACAACATACTACTTGAAAAAAAATGGATAGCCATAATTTAATAACAATATGATAAAGGCCTTATCAACAAAACTTGTTAATGAAAACAAGACATATTGGGACAAACACATGTCAAGATGGTGTTACTTTCATACTAAACATTATACAATGTTGCAACATGATATACATATACCAATTGGTGTATGGTTTGCAACCATTGACGTCAATTGAATATGTTTCGTGATCACTCAATGGAGGACCATGGGATGTAATTTCAATATGGGTATTGATTAGTAAGTTGCATGAGTTGGAAAAATTACATGGGTACTATTCAACGACATAGAAGAATGTTACCAATGTTGAATGGAATCAATACCTAGGGTCACAACATCACTTGGAAACACTACAAGAAATCACAATTTTTCAAAAAGCTAACTTGATTGAAGTTTCCACATTGACCAAGGGGTATGTACATTTTGATTAAAGGTTTGGGGCATGAAAAGACATGTTACATTTGATTAAAGTGACATTTTTTACCAAGTCTCAAGTTGAAGATCTTGTTGAGATGGACAAACATCCATCAAATTGGCCATATTGAATGGATAATGTTTAGTCAAATTGATCGTCTTAATTTGACCGTTAGTCAAATGAACCATATTCATTTGATGATTTAGCCTACTTGTTAAACCTAGGCTACCTGCCTAACCTCACATAATTAGTAGGTTAGGGTAGGGCTGTATTGCCTATTTAGCCTATCATAATTAATAGGTTAGTAGGTTATTTGTTAGGTAATAACCTAGCTCGTAACCGAACTAGGTAACCTAGTCTAAACCTACCTTGTAGGCTACCTAAGACATAACCTAAGACTATTAAATAACCTACTAGGTAATATAAGCCTTTTAAGTAGGTATCATAGGTGACTTAGGCTTATTAAGTAGACCTATTAACCATGTAAGTAACCTACTAGCCTAGGCATACTATATATAGGTAGCTTATCATAGGCTATCGAGATCTACTTAATAGCTACATAACATAAGCCACCTAGGCCTATTAAATAGGTAGCCTAATTTAAACCACTTAGGCCTACTCAATATGTAGCCTAACTTAAGATATTTAGGCCTATGTTAAGTATGTAACTAATCTAGTCTAGGCCACCAAGCCTACTAGGTAGGTAACCTAAGCCTAAACCTACCTAATATGCTAAGTCTATAAATAGGCTTATAAGTACCTACATAGCCTACTAAATAACATATAGGCATACATGGCTTACTAGATAAGTATACACATTGACCTAGTAAGTATCTTCTACCTACATAGGCTAACCTACCTATAACCTACCTATAATTTATGTAAGACAAAATGTAAAAAGATTCAAGTTCATTTAGTACAACATGTTGAAAAAAATTCATGGAAGTTGATTACAATATGTTGTCCAATATTTTTTGTTTCATATTCTTTGAAAATTTTATAAAAGTTTTTATAGCTACAAATATACATGCAAATTGACCACACATTTATAATGAATACAGACAAGTATTGTTCTTGTTAGTATTTATAATTGCAATATGAATTTCATTTGTATTTATAAATTTCACAACAATCCTTCATGTAAACTTTTCAAATTTTGCATCTAAAATCCAAAAAAATACAAAAATATATACGATTCTGTTCAAGCTCTCCAAATTTTCATTTCAAAAAATCATACCCATGAATAAGGATGAGAAAAATGTTCCAAAACTTTTTGCCAAAACCCCAATTCAAAAATAATAATCAGTAACTAAGCTACTATTTGTTAATGTCTAACCTATCTTTTGATCCCTTTAACAATTATTTTAATTTTTAATATTTTGACTTGGGACATAATTTTTATTATTTTTAATTAAATGATTTTCATGTGTGAAATTACATCAATTTAAAATATTTATTTCATAATATCAATGCAATGTCTTGAATTAAAAACATGCACCTACATGTTGAACATGTTTTAACTTAGAATTAATGTTTTTAATTTCTTGATTCCATTTAATTCTCATGGATTAAATTCTCATGTATTAATTTGTAATATTACAACTACATAGGCAAATGATTAAATTGGGGACATTATCACAAATTTCCATAATCATGAATTGATGTGTATCATGTAATGCCATTTATTAGTTGTTCTCAACAAGCAACACAAGAATGACAATGGTAAAATAATCAATTATTTATGTTGGTGTCAAAAGGCATGTGAAACATTGTTTTTCCATGGCACAATGCATGCATATCACTTAAGATTATCTTCATTTACATGCTTCTAAAGCCTAAAACTCATAGATGGATTTGTACAAAATGATGCCAATCTAACCCATTTTTTGTGCAATACTCCTTTGTATGTATATGGAAATGTTTTGTTTCAAGATATTACATTTGAAACACATATATAGGTATGGGTGCAAAATGTGTCATATTGGTAATAAAAAACAACCTATGCATTAGTGAATACACATATGTAATGACATTGTTAGTGTACATGGAAAGTCCATTAAAATGTATATTTTTGGTTTGTGAACGAAGCCTTTTGCGACCTTTTTGAATTGTTACAAAAATTGAAAATGGAATGATTCATCTCTGGTTATTGTTTTTGTTGGACTATGTTGTATGTTGTCTGAGCAATCTATAAGTGTAACCATTATATTGACATGTGACCAATGTTCTAGAGATTGGCATATGGGATGTCTTATATCACCTTTGGGTGAAGTATTAGTTGGAAAATGTTTTTACCTTCCATGCCAAGAAACTTATTTTTAAAATTAAATTTAATTATTATCTTAAATTTTCTTCTATAATGATTCACATTGGGTTAGAGATTAGGGGGATTGCAGTTACATGACTAATGATGGGGTTGACATTTGCACCCAACTTACATGTCATCTCACCTTAGAATTAAAATGTTCATTCTTGATGGATTTACATAGCTTTTACATTATTATATGGTTTAAAAGGACTTTAGTTTCTAGATAGGGGGGAAGGGGGTGGTTTGGATATGATGCATCATTTAATGTGATTTTATGTCATTTGCTTTATGCATGTGGACAATGATGATTGAAAGTGTTGACATGGTAGTGCATGACACATGTGAAAAGTTTTTAGTTATGTATCTAGTTAAGTCAAATTGGGTTAGTTTAATGGGTTGTGATTAGTAGGAGATTAGTTTGGAACATACAAAATGTGAATAGGGTTCAAGTTATTTCATGTCACATGTCCAAGTTTAAGGTTATGTTAAATACACATTTATCAATAACCTTTAACACATTTTTTATTTTAAAAATAAATCATTAGACTTTAATCAAAATATATGCACTCGCTCCTAGTCCACATTGCACAACATACAATTCAAATACACCAATAATTTAAAAATATATTAAATGACACCATACGATTACTAATTTAATCAATATCAAACAATTAAAATTACACATATACAAATGTCATGCAACAAACATAAAATTCATGTTATGATGATTTCATAATAACACATGTAATCAATATTTCATTTAGACTTAAACCATAACAATCCCAATATAATAAACCCCAAATGCAATTAAATTTCCAAAACATCATGAACTATATTGGTATATATATATATGCAAACTTATGTTGGGATTATTGTAGTACCTTGGTAGCTTTGACACATGTTTGTGAAATAATTAATTAAGTTTGGAATTCTCATTTTGACAAATAAAATATTCTTTAAGATTCAATATTTTCCTTCAATTATTTTTTTTTTGAAATTTCAAAATTTCTGAAAAAAATAATAATTTGGTAGTGTGGAAGCCTGCCAAGGAAAATGGGGTATTACAAGTAACAAGGAAGATAAATTCAAGGAAGTTTTGCAAAAGTTCCCAAAGTTCCCAGGAGACGAAGAGACCGTTCTTTTGGTGGTTATCAAAGGTTCCCCATTGGAGCTCGCGGAAACCCTAAATCCAGCGCCTGCGGTGCGCGCTGTCTTTTGCGTCGCAGTAAACCAACGGAGAACGCCTCTAAGAGAAGACAAGAGGAGAGACGACGGCAGCACAGTTTGGTGTTCCAAGAGCTTCTGCTTCTTCCATTCACGCAGTCATGGTGGCCAACAAAGGAGAGCGCGTCAGGTAACAACCTTCACGCATCAGTCCTTTCTCTTGCATCTGTTTCCCTAACTCTCTCGGTCTCCCTGTCTATTTGTTTCTGCAAGTTATTTTGGTTTTCTGCTTCGTATATGTGTTTTTCTTCCCTTTGAAACCTATATGCCTTATATTTCGTGTCTGTTCTTCAAGTGTGTTGTCTCTGTTTTTGGCATCTTGCGGAATTTGAAGCAGGTCTGTAGCAGTAAGTAATTATTTCATTCTGCGACATGGCTTTCTTTTCTTTTGTTATTTGCAGATTCTTCGTTTGTCAGTAGGTTTCTTATGTGCTGATAACTGATGTCTCACTTTTATATGGCTCCTCTTCGTAGGTATCGACCAGTCGGTCTTTCATTCCAGATATTTTTCCCTTTGGTTCCTATTGCTGTCCTTGTCTCATACAAGGCGGCCTCTGATAATATGAAAGCTGCTACCAAAAAAAAAAAAAAAAGAGCAGGAAGTTGGGGTGGCAGTGGGTTTTTTTTAGGGGGCTGTGTTTTTTGTAGATAATGAGAAAGAGAGTATTTACATTGTCTATTTTTTAATGGTATA
>Ga0116231_10010641_pt1 | contig 14641 bp, 5 predicted proteins | sample S1TSphgellanicum_2_FD_89695 | JGI IMG/M metagenome (GOLD analysis project Ga0116231, IMG submission 89695) | Host-associated microbial communities from peat moss isolated from Minnesota, USA - S1T2_Fd - Sphagnum magellanicum MG | ecosystem: Host-associated > Plants > Peat moss > Unclassified...
AAGGACTGGCCATCCTCGAATATCCGCGGATGTACTTTCGGTAGTATCCCGTCAGTCCCAGGAAGGATCTGACATTGGTTACTGTCTTTGGTTCTGGAAAATGCAACACTGCATCTATCTTACCAAGGTCGGGCCTAGTACCCTCTTTATCGACTACATGTCCCAGAAACACAATGCTCCTAGTAGCAAAACAACATTTACTTGGGTTCAATTTTAAATTTACTTCCCTGAGTCTGGAGAGCACCGCTTCCAAGTGTTGGAGATGGTCCTCCCAATTCTCACTGTGGACATTGAGATCGTCCACAAACACTTTAAGGAACCTGTCTCCCAAATCCTTGAAGACTTCCGACATAGTTTGTGTAAATGTGCTTGTCGCGTTCTTGAGGCCGAACGGCATGACTATCCAATCGTACAATCCACTTTTGGTAATCAACGCCGTCTTCCTCATGTCTTCTGGAGCCATCTTAATCTGCCAGAAGCTCGACTGCAAATCGAGTGCAGTGAACCAGGCTGATCTTCCCAGCTGAGAAATTATGTCATTAACAAGGGGCATGGGAAATGAATCTCGTTGGGTTTGCAAATTGAGTGGTCGGCAGTTTCCACAGAATCGCCTGCTCCCGTCCTTTTTCACTGGCAGAGTCACACGATAGGCGTATGCAGAGTCACTCGGCTTCATCTTGCCCAACTCCACCAACACATTAATCTGCCTCTTCACCTCTGCTTCCTCCCAATATAACAATTGTCCTGGAGCTACCTTGCAGGGAGGAAACCCTTGTGTATTAATCGAGTGCTCCCCAATAGTGCAACAGCCTAGCTCCCCTTTGTTCCAAGCAAACACATCCTGATATCGTTCCAAGACTTCCCAGAGTTGTTGTCCCTTCTCTTTGTTCAGATCTTGGTCAATTCGCATCTTCTGGAAAATCTCGCCCCACCTCGAATCCGCCTTACGATTGTCAACTAGTCGCTCCTTGAGGCTGGTGTGAGAGTCAGTGAGGTCCACATGCTGAACTTGCAGCAGCACGGACACCTCTGTACCGTTTGTTGCTCTTGAGAGGGCCTGCTTTCCCTGCTCTGCATCAGCAACCCATTGAATCCAATCAGCATAGTCGTCGCCATCCGTGATCTCCTCCTTTATGAGATCAGCAGTCTGCTTCTGTAGTGTCAGCTGCAGAATTTGTTGTGGTCCTTCTAGCAACACCAAGTCCTCAAGTTTGGTGTTTCCGAACTCAAATTCGCCATCTATTGATCCCACCAGTTGGATCTCTTCATCACCGTTCTTGTCTGTGCTAGAGTCGGAATCCAACTCCCGGGTATCCACTCGTTGATTGGTGCCGTACTTATTCAAAGACGACTATCTATCCACTGCGTCCAAGTTCCTAGGTGCGTGCTTCAGACCATGAGCATCATCTGGGATCTTAGTTTCCGAATTCAAGTTCTGCAGCATGTTCACCATGGTCAGTGGTAGTACTTCCACATCAGACCCTGGACCGCGCCTTACTTGGATCAGCCCTTACTCCATGTCAATGATCGCTCCAATTTTGATCAAAAGGTCAAGCCCAAGCAGGACATCGTAACTGTCCGTATCTACCACCATGAAATTCATGTTGCATTGTACACCTCCAACTTTGATCAGCATTTCATCGATCCGTCCGAGAGCCTGTGTAATGGCTCCTGATGTCGTCTTGTAAGTTTTGGATCCAGAGACTAAATGCATTAGACCCAATTCTCGAACCACTGCAACTGCCATGACAGACATGGATGCTCCAGTGTCTACAAGTCCCTCAACCAAATAATTATTTACTTCCACCGACAGGTGGAGTGTCTTGCTCATGTGCGTTTTGTTGATGCATAATCGCCGGAGCATTGGAGCTGCTGATACCATTGATATCTAATTACTCGCAGCTTCAGCATCCTTCTTCTTCCTAGCCACCTTCACGAGATTCTCAAGGTGTTCTAATTCCCCCGGTATCATCATTACGGTCTCCATCAGTGTTAGGGAGACTTTCCTTTTAATGAAGTGGGATAGAATCTTGGATTTGACAGATTCTTCCCGATTGACTCCTGCGCCTTCACCTACAGCCTCAGGAGGTGGCATAGTGCCTGCTGGTGCCACTTCGACAGGCATCCTTCTTCTTGGTACCTGAGTGTAAGAAAACAGGTTCTCGCCCCCACATAGCCTGTTGAGCTGATGCAGGGTCGCTTCCTCATCATTCAGCAGCACTTCCAGAAAGTTTGCTGATCCAGGATGCACCTTCCCATCCTTCGGTTTCTTCTAGCATCTATCCTCCAAGTGTCTTAAACCTGCACAGAAAGAACACTTCATTCCACAATTCTTTGTCCTATGAGGCATCCCACATTTGGCACATTTTGGCCGGGGTTCATTAAGCCTTGGACATGCTGTGGCTAGGTGATCTCCTCCTTTACAGACCTGGCATCCTGCAGACATACTAGAAGAGGATGATGTGACAGGTCTCGGCACATTCCCCTTTAAGAAATTAATGAGTGTGTTATTCAAAACATTAACCTGCTTCTCCATCATTGTTTCAGCAATTCCTTCCTCATGTTCCTCCTTCAGAGGTTCGTATGGAGTTTCACTGAGCTCACCCAGTACCCTCTCGAGCTCTGTGGCAGCACCCACTAGCTTTTCGATGTCAACGAACGTCCTAACTACACATAGTTTCTGAATCTCAGGCCTCAACCTACCCAAAAATCGCCTCCTTTGTTCGGCGTCTAGTATCCGTCCCTTCTGGAACAGTTTATCTAACCGCTCAAAATATTTTTGAACCCTCTCCTTGGGTTCCTGCTTGATGGCATCGAGCTTCATTCGTATGTCATCAGCGTCCACATTCCCGTACTTCTGCACGATCAGCATCCTCAATTCCGGCCAATCAGCTAGTGCCGGCTGTAGTCTCTTAAACCATTCTTTCACTCTACCCCGCAGGTTCAGCTTTGCAATCTTGAAGAGTTTGTCCGCATTCAGATCGCGCACTTCAACGGCCATGGTGAGCCTCTCTGCCCAATCGTTGACATCCTCATGGTCTCGTCCCCAGAACAATTCATCCATTCCCTGTGGACTAGTCATCTTGCAAGCACGTAATGATCAACAAACAAAAATTGCAACACCGCCTATAATCGCACAATCCCTCAACAGTAATCAGATGTCAACAGAATCAACAAGCTTCTCGGCCTCTGCAGCTCAGTTCTGACTTTTTGAAAAAGACAGGTGTCATCCGAGCTACACATCAAACTCAAACTGAGCTCCCTCAGCCACTGGTCTCAAAGGTTCAAAGTTGGATGGAAAAATAGAAAAGCACTGTTCATCTGTGGATTTTTGCTGGAATTGCCATTTCACCTCCGAATCATGCCACACTCTCCAGTTATGAGGCGGGACCTTGATCCAGCATGTTCTACTCTGACTACACAATCCCCAGTCTGAAACAGATCTTCTACCCCAGGAATGTAGAATCAGGGAAAATGGTTAGGCGATACAAGAGACTTGGGAATCCAGATATCTCCTAACCTTGGCACACTACGCTGCCTCTCGGTGAATCCAGGACTTACTCTACGCAAGATATGAGGTGTAGTAGTATTGCGTTTGAAACTGTGAGATTGACATCCATCCCTCTCTACCATTTTTCACCTTCAACCAGACTTCAGCACGCGTATGAAAGTCGTTATGAGCTACCTCTACAGCTACATCTCCGATTTAGGCTTCCTCTGGATCTATTCCTACGAGTATTATCACACCAAAACCCAGGAAGCGCAGCATTACTGCTCCCCTTTGTGGTCTACCCTGGGTAATCCAATAATCAAATCTATTAACAATTCGTTGTTCATGAATGTCTTGAATTAGTTTTTCTGCTCCTACCTCATCTGCTCTAGATGAAGACATGATACATTCTATCTAGACCGATATAGGCTTTACCGAACTGCCGAACCTGCTCTGATACCAAAAAGGAGGGTGCACAATCTCATCGAACACGCTGGCAACACGCAGATCCTCACGGATTGCTAATTCCTAATGTCCCGAAACTAAATCGTGGCGCCTAATCCTCAAACATACGCAAATTGCACTCTTGGAACATTCACCACTCTGATCATGGAACTCAGAACATTAAATCTTATTCACAGAGTACTTAAACTTGAATCACACTTCGATCTCCGCCGATCTGACATCAATTGGAGAGCTCACAGGACTTGGTCCTTTCGACCAGTGAGTCTGGGCACACACATGATCAGCAAAACCACAAACTTGTTTTATCCACAGAATGTAATAGCAAGACCATGACAGCGCTTTTCTTGACTTGAAGTTCGTTTACTACAAATATGGAAAGTGCGAATATGTACAAAAACATCAAATGCACAGACAGCTGAGGGCCATCCTCCTAGCATTGCTCTCAGATCCGCACAGTTCACACAAGCGATCTCAATTTGTCTCTAGTTCCTAGCCTTACTTTGCTACTTCTTCAAAGCTAAGCTTCCTGATGCCAATTCCAATTGCTTGACTGGCTACTGGCGCAGCGGAAAGAGTCTGTAACCAATCCAAACTTCTCAAAAAACAACCCATCCACACCTTGATCTACACCTCTCTAAACATCTAGCACAATCTGCCTTCTTCTTTCACTCGCCTGCCCCTCAAAAACCCTTCTCCTTGCCTTTGAATTGCCAGCTCCACTGCTGCCATACGTGTCCCACCGCCTCAAATCATGATTGCAACACCTCCCCAAACCATAATCGCGCGCCATCTTCTTCACGCGCCATGAGCTCCTCGGCCCTCCAAAAGCAGCCGCCATACATTCCAGCAGTAAATGAGAGTAATGCGCAGCCAAACCAGTGATGGTTGCAAAAATCAGGATCAGAAACAATGGAGCTCCACTGTGTGGTGACTCGCTGTTCGGTCACAACCCAATCCATTTAGTCATGACCAAAATTTTACATTGACAAAATTATGATCGCCATGTTGGAGTAATTAATTTTGCCCTTGAAAAAAGTTATTGTTTTGAATTGGAAGCTTGTTGAAAAACTTATGTTGACCCTAGATTGACCTTAAATGAACATGATGCTAGCTTGCTTTTCTTGAAAACTAATGTGATGTGATAAAGTTTCCAAGGTAAATAAATTTCCAAGACCACTTAGGGTAACATTATTGACAACTTGATGCTAAAATTCAATACATTAAGCTCATTGCCAAGGTGGTGTTTTCAAATTAAAGTGTATAAAAGATGACATTACATTTGTAATTTTAAATTACATAATAACCAAAACCAAAAGAGGTTCAGATTATCAATCAACCATCAAGTTATTATAATATTAATGTACAAATATGGTTAATTATTGACAAGTTGATATTTGTGGAGTCATTTTTAAGTTAGAAGAAAAATGTCATAGCCAAAAAAAAGATTCCATATATAGTAACTTCATTTCTCCCCATGATTTTTTGGGTGAAACTTATTAAACAAACATTGTTTGTTATATAGTTGTATTAAAAAGAAACTTGATTATTAACATACATGACATCAATTTACACACCCTAAAGTTAAATTAACTAGATTATTTTTAGGAGTTGCAAAATTAACCTTAGGGGACAATTATGATTGGGTGGTATTAAGGAACCACCTTCTTAGAATTAAAGGAAATTTTGACACAATTTAATTTAACAAAAAAAATAAAAAAAAATTAATTAGTCTACTACTTGCAACATGTGAGCTATGCTTTCCTCACCTATTTAAACACCTAGATGAAAAATCATAAAATTTAGACACCTATATTATGTATTCAAAAATTGATTATTGACCCCATTCTTCACCCTTTATCTTTATGTGTCCTTGCATTGATTATGCTTTTTTTTCATGCTTATCCATTATAGACCTTGAAGAGTATGGCTTCAAGTCATTTAAAAAGGAAAAAAAAAATACATGATAATTATACGTTTGTGTTATTCACATATGTGGCCCTTAAGATTCCTATTTTTGACATATAAAATTTGGTAACTAAATAGTAATTGCCCCAATCAAATACTTATTAAATAATCAAATAAAAGGGCGTTTGAGGTACTCCTAAAAATTAGAGTCCCAAAGAAAGCCCAAAAAGTACATTCATTTGGTGTTCTTGATTAGAGGAACCCCTTGACATGTTACATTCTTGGAACTTTTTTCTTGTGCATTCATTGTCCACATCAAAATTCAAATTTTTGTTGATCTAACTATATTTTCAAATACTAGAAGACTTGGGGATTGTATTCATAATTGTTTTTGATAAAAAAACTTTTTGTAAAAGTGTCTTTCATTGTCCTAAAGTTTAATAGGTTTAACAAATTGAAAGGACCTTCCTTGTGGTACCACCTAGTCATACTTGGGCCCCCTAACTAGAAGAACTTACCATGGGTTTAACCAAAGGGGGATTTACCCATGTTAAAGGCCATTACCTTTCCATGTACATGATGTTTTTCATGCATAAACTTTCCATGTTTTCAATTCTATTTTGTCCATAAGTGTAGAAGTAATTCTCAAAGATTTGCAACCAATTTACTTTTGAAATTCTACCTTCATGATGATGAAGGATGTACACTATTAGGCCCTACTATGCATGAATTTAGGAATAGGCATCATTACAATAGATCAAGTCCTTTTCCATGTATTTTTGACTGAAATTTTAATCACAACAAACACCAAACACATTTGGAATTAGTTAAAAAAGATCAATAAATTACAATAAATAGTTGTTAATATGTTAGCCATCATAAAATGATGAAATGTGTGATGTCTATTTTGATCGACATGTTAATTTATGTGGCAATATATATTAAAAAGAAAATTAAAAAAAATTGAAATAGATATAAATAGAACTTCTATCAAATTTCAACATGTCATTGCAATGCTTGTATTTTTAATATTATTATTTTTGTAAATTGCAAAACTGATTCATCACCTAGATGTTAAGATTTGTTTTTCCTTTGGTAAGATTATTGATAGTTAGCCAAACTTGTGAGACATCAAATATATCACACACACACACACACACACATAGCCACATTAGTTCATAACTAGCTTTAGTCATAATAATAGGATGTTAAAAATGAGATTTGATTCCATGAGCCTCATCTCCACGACAATATGGTGAATATTTAACCACTTGATTATTAGTTTTTGTGATGAAAATTTTTGTAATCACATAAATATGAATGCATGTATTTATTGAATTTTGAGCATTAAATGTTACAATATAGTTATTTAAGTTCATAATAGAGTTAATTTCATGTGTAGGTAGGTAGTATGTACCTATTTACCTAATTACCTAGATGCCTACATTATTATTTATGACCTACCCATTTACCCAATTGCATATTTATCTAGCTACCTAAATTATTATATATGGCCTATATATGTATTTATTTATCTATTACCTACCTAGCTTCATTTCATTATTTGATTTAGTTCATCATTTATTTTCATAAATTTATTTGATTTTGTAATGAATTTAATAATTTAATGTATTTTTAATAAAAAAAATCGTTTGAGAAATTTAAATACGATGTTTTGAATATCAATTGGGGTTATAAATTCAAATGTACCCATTTAAATTACATATAAAATTAATTCTACATGTCAAAATTCTTGATCACTTGCACATGTGTGTGTGTGTATATATATATATATAAAATATTTCATTTATAAGATTTAAGAAAAATTTAAACCTAAAGACATGACATTAATTTAAAATGTTTATATCATCATTTCCAATGTAATGTCTTTGAATAAAATACTATAATTCTGTATTTTCATTATGAATTAATTTTATTTTATGTGTGAAAGACATAATTATAAATTCATAATTACATTTAATTATAAATAAAGGCATTGTACACATTATGCCACATAAAAAAGTAACACATTTTAGACATGATGCCGCATAAGAAAATAAAAGTAGCATCTATTAATCACAATCGTTGAATATGTTCACAATCTTAGGGGGTGGACATTCCTTAAAATTACAATTGTCTATCTTTGAAAACTCATAAGGGAAACACAATAATTTGGATTGTTAATTTCTTTTTTGAAATAGGCTCCATTATTTGCAAAGTGTTCAAAATTGCTATAGATTGATGACATTTCAGACAAAACATTCAATTCTAGGGTGGAAATTCCTTATTTTTTTTCAAATGTCATTTTTCCTTATCAAATGTGCACCATTTTTCTCAAAATTCATGAAGATTGTAATATTGATGGTTAAAAGGGAAAATTGAATTGAAAGTGGTGAAATTCATTTTTACAACACATTTTAGCATGTTTGGTTCAAACATGTTTTTGGTCTTGAAAATCATGAAGTGTGAAAATGTGTAATTAATAGAAGTTATTCATTTTTATGTGACAAAGAGCATGGATGCATAATTTATGTCATGTATGATCAAGTTGTAGTTTTTAAATATTTAAATCTAAAACATAGTTGAAAATTGGGTGTGAATAATGTAAAAATTACGTTAATAGACAAACACATACATGAATGTCACATGTCACATGTGATCGTTGGAAAAGGACTTTTACTTTGGTGCCCCTAGATTTTAAAACTATGGGTACACCCAATCATACATGAAGATAGGTCACCATCTTTGTCATATTTTAGTGACTAAATTTAGTCATGGTGTTAACATTAAGATTTCCATCTAGTTTTTCCATGGTTTAATGTTGTTCATAATATTAGTTTTGACTTTACCTTGTTGCCCTTGGCTCTTAAGAATACAACCAATCATACATGATGACAAATCACCATCTTTGTCATATTTTAGCGATTGAATCTAGTTGTGATATTAGCATTATGATTTTTATGAAGGTCCCCCATGGTCCATGTATTGTTCATAATATCAATTTTGACTATAACAAAAATTGAACTTAGTCAAAATAAACAAAATTAATCATGTTATTCAAATAACAATGACTCCACAATCATCTTAATCACAATTTAATAGCAAAAATGACATGTTTTTATTGTAATGCTTGGTGAAATTTCGTTATTAAACACATGATAATTTCATATTAAAATTTGAATTGATGGGATAATGTAATATTAAGTGAATGATGAATTTAAATTAAAGGTGGATCCTTTGTTCAAACCTTGAATTTTTTTGATGTTAATCAAAATGAGCCTTCGAGGATGAATTGAACATTGCTTTTAGAAGTGCTTTGAAAAGATGACCAATTTTTTTTCTAAAGGTCACCTTGTTGCAAAAACTAATCTATATAACTTCATTTTCATTGGGAGACATTGGTAGAATTATATCATTTGGCTGAAACACATTACATTACACAAGTATAGTTGTTTTGGGGAAGTCATTCTTTATATACTTTATGAAACACATGAGATAATAGGGTATTGTCTTGGTATATTATGATAATAATATAATATTAAAAGAATATCATATTCCAACGGTGAACATTAAGTATAATTTAGGTATATTTTCATAATTGATCTTAAGCACCATATTTACATTTAAGAAAATTCTAGATTAATTACTTTAGTCTTTTACAAAACCATTTTAAAATGCCATATATGATCCACTTGTTATTTAAGTTCAAAACTACTTTAAATTAAAACCAAGACCTAAAATTAAATTGAATGTATTTTTAATTTGGATTCCTCAACATTCATATTAGTAATTTAACAAAATTGTTCATAGTCACTAATCAATGTTGGATAGTTTTCACAAATAACATTAGAAGAAATTTGGAAATTAACGACTCAAGTTTTGATTGGATTTTAATCATAAGGCACACTTGTGATTAGAAAATGCTTTAGTCACTTAAGACAAGTGCCATTGGGTGTTTGCACACTACAATGACCTTATATGGATGTCAAAATGATAGTTTTTTTTTGTATTTTTTAGATACAAGAAAATAAATAAAATGAAATTCATTGAATGGTAAAAAAAGGGATTCATTTATCTAAAGTTACCACATTCAACCTCCCAAGAATGAAAAAATCAAATCAAAATCATGGATAACCAATAAGTAATGGATTTTATTTGAATTTTGCCCACATTTTTTGTCACACCTACAAAATTCATGGATATGGATTTTTATCTTACAATGTGTTAGCCTTATGTGTTTGAAACTTTGGGATATTGCATGAATTATGTTTAAGAAACTAAAGATCCATTGAATGAATTTGGAATGTGATTTTAATTTATTATGTTATGGACTTTTTTATATCCCAAAAATTGTAATTATTTTAAAAGCCCTTTTAAAAATTTAAAAATAATTATTTTAGAAAATTTTCTTTTGTGATATTTTTTATATGTCTTATAACATCATGATTTGAAATTGGAAATGGAAAAAAATTTTACTTTTAAAATCATTTAAATATTCATATTTTAAACTAATTTTCAATTACATTAGAAAAGGATTTTGAAAAGGGATTCTAATCCATTGAAATTGTGACACCCTAGTGTGCTTTCGCCCCATTGCACATTTAGTCACAAAAAATGCCATGTGGCATGGAAATCATATTAATAATCTCAAACCCTTGTGATTATAATCCATTTTTTCATCTAGTACCATGGATGAACATGAATATGATGTGGACCCCATGTAATTTATGTGGAATTTGACTTTCCAACTATATTTGCAATTACATTTGAAACTACCTTATGGATAGTTGCATGATGCCAAATGTCCTACTTATCTATAACCTGCCTACCTAGGTAAAATAATAGGTAATGTACATGTTCCTACCTTAGCCTACTAGGTCTACCTAGCCTAGTGTCATTTAAGTTTTAGGATACCTACCTACCTACCTACCTAGGTAAAACAATAGATATGCACATAATGAGTGCTTAGTACCCTAGCCCAATTAGTTTAGTTTAATCAAACTTACTAGGGGTTTACCTAACCTATTTAATGTACCTAGTCTAACCTATCATAGGTTTTACTTATCTTAGCTTAAGCTAGCTTTTAAGGTACAAGTACAAGGACTTGAACCTTTCACATCCATGAAGATAAACCAAGTCCTTAATCATTATTATATCACATGTAGACCTAGATCTAGGTAGATAGATTACCTAGGTTTACATACTAACCTACCTAGGTAGATGGTTTATCTACCTACATACTTAGCCTAGGTAAATGGCCTAACTAGTTATGTAGTTAGGTAGATTGCCTACCTAATTAGGTAAAAAATTCTAGTGACAATGATTCATCAAAAATGGTTTAGTTTGGACAACTTTAAGTTGCATAAATCATAGTGATCACTTGGGACAATTCTAGATTGGAGTCAAGTAAAGGGCATGGAAAGGTGTCTTTTTGAATATGTGTCATTGTCAAGTTTTTTTTCACAATGCCACATTTTCAATGCCTTCTCCACCAATTTGCATCTAATTTCTTCTCAATTCAATTGAATTTTAATCTAATTTTTGAATTGAATTTATTTTAATTGGAATTGAATTTAAATTCAATTCAATTTAGTTGCATGCAATGTCATTCAATATTTTCATTTGATTGAAATTTAATTTTCACAAATCAATTCATTTTTTTCATTAATTAATCAATTGATTATTTATGGTAGTGTGTAGTAATGTGGAGCCCAAGTAGGTAGGTAAGTAATACGTGCTTGTAGCCTACCTTAGCTTACCCTATTAGGCCTACCTAGCCTAGCTTAACTTGGCCTCAAAACTTAGTTGCCTATTAAGTTTACTTAGCTTACCTTAGACTATTTAATTTAGTTTAACATCCTAAGCATACTTATAACTAGCTTCTTACCTAGCCTACCATACTAGGTAATAATAGCTTTTCTAGCCTACCTATTAACCAGTAAATGAACTTGTATAATTTGAATTGCAATAACAATTAGATGGCATGTGTCATTTAGTAATCTACATATAGTTGCAAACAAAATTGCAGAAACAACTTGGTTGTTAACCATTAATGGATGTCACCAATGGTGTAGCTTATTAGTTTTAGATTATGATCCCTTTTCAAAAAGTCTTGGGATCAAATCCTCTTGAGATAAAAATCGGCTGAAAATCAACCAAAAATCAACTAGTTTTTTAAATTGAAATTTTTTTTTCAAAAATTATATTTTAAGAATTCAAACTATTAGTTCTTGAAAAAAAAGTGAATTGCCCAAGACTAATGATTACCATGATTTTCACATGGCAATCAACAAACAAATATGTACAAGATTTGATAGACTTTTTCATTGGGATCTTACATGGTTTTCAACTCCCTTGATTACACCCATATATTTTTTAATGTTATTTCAAAAAAAATGGAATTGACTTTCCCTAAAATATTGTCATGCAAGATTGTAACTTTTTGTGGAAGAAAACTAAAGCACATGCTCACAATATATCTTCTCTTGCAAAGAACTAAATCAATTACCTATAAAACAAATGGGACCACTTGTCTATATGAATTCAAATTTATAATTGAAAAAAGGAGCTAACTACACTTTATTGCAACAATGGTAAAGTAAACAATTTTATTGCCTTCCAAAGGATAAGTGAAAAATATCATAAACTAGGCCTTGATATATTAAATATTATTCATCATAATGATGAATATAATTTTTTTAGATTTAGCCAAATGAAACAAATGAGGTGTCATTTCTCCAAAACCATGAGTGAAGATTTTGATTTGTTGGTTGCAAGCATGAGGATTGTTGTTGTTAATTAATGTTGTGAGAGATTTCAATTTGTGCACTTGTGTGTAGTGTGAAAATTTCAGCATTAAATCCAATATGCATTGCAACTGTAAGCAAATCAATCATTTTTTTCATTCAAGATTCTGAAAAAATGCATTTTCTATGCATAAAAGGAGTTCTTGAACTTTTTGGATTGATGGCATGCATACACACATGATCATTGGTAGAATATTATCTTTGATGGGAGGAAACATACCAAATGGCATCAAATTACGAAAATGTTGTTGTTTCCTTGACAAACTTGTAATATGTTTTTTCATTTTGGTAGGAATAGGAATACTACATATGTGATTAAATTTCAGTTTACATTAGGATCATGATTCATGTCTAGTTAATCATTTCTATCTTCAAAATTATGTAACAATTGAATTTTAGTCACCATTAAGGTAAAAACTTGATCCACCCTAGTCCATAGAGCATAAGCATGGTAAAATTTATAAAAAATTGAGTGTTTCCATTTTTATCTTGTGTCATGCATATAACTGCAATAAAGTAACATTGAAATGGATAGAAATATGATAGACTACCCTTGGTGCCCTTTATTATATTTGGGTGAAGGCACGTTACGATGACCCCTTTTGGGGTGTCACATTGTATTACTTTCTAGGGATGTGCATGTTTAAATGTATCCCACATCAAACTTTTGAAAGATTTTGACAATAGTTTTGCATATTATGTTAGAATATAACACACGCAAAAGATTAGAAAAGAAACTATTTCATTTTGTTTTAAAAAATGAGCAATTCGAATATATTTGTGGAAACAAATGTAATATATTTATGTATTCAAAAACACAAATATACTCCAAAAAACATTGGAATGTTTTTAGTTTTTATGAAAGTTGAAGGTATGTTGAGCCATATCATTTCACATAATATGAACCATGTTTGGATACCATATGACTAAATTGAAAATTTTCATGTCAAGAAATGAGTTTTTTCCAGCAAGGATGTGATAAATGTGTAGTAAATTGAAATTTTAATAAATACTCACATCCACATAAAAGATGACAAACATAATTATATGGGCCAATTTTTAATTTCATTAAAATTGAATATTTTAATGACTAATGAAGCCTTAAAGTTAATGGAATCAAAACAAGATTGTGGCCTTATTATACTAATGTATATATAAATATACTCATGGATCTTTCAATATAAATAATGAAATTTATTATTATTTTAAAAATAATATTACTTGACATTAATTTTTGAAAATTGATTATTGTAGGGTCTAAAAACCAAAATTGATACCCAAAATTAAACGTACCATGCTTTTAGAACAATTATATTGTATGTATTGTAATACTAGACCCAAAGTTGTCCCAAAGGGGGTCATTGTAGTGTGCTTCACCCATTTGTAAGAATCTACTTCCAAAAGATAAAAAACAAATAAATAAAAAAAACTAGGCAAAAAGTATCCCCATTTATTGCATGGTAAATTTGTGATTTGGGAATCTTCAACATGTGATTGTAGATGAAAATTAGATTGTAAAATCTACTTGTATTTTTAAAAATCTACTTTTACCCTACTTTTACAATGTGGAGTTTGAAAGTTAATGCATAATAATGAAAAAGTATTTCGTTTTTGATCATTTAAGTAAAAATATTCCACATACAAATGGTTTATGATGGATTTTGTTGTTATTTTTTTCTACTTATCAAGTAGACTATCAAGGAAATTTAATTGTCTATTTTACCATGCTTAAGTTGCATAAGGCAACAAAATTTCAATTATGAAAAATTAAGGAATATATTACAAAAATTATGTTGTCCATTTAGGTAGTCTTATCCTTGGGTGGTACCACTAGGAACATCACACTGTAACCAAAAGTGAGGGTCCAGAAATCCTACAGCCCATACGCCATCTCCCACGAACCCTGATTCTCATGCTCTATCAATCTGCTTCACATCTACAGACACCTAACCTCTCCTGACTTGGACTATCTTTC
>Ga0116231_10010642_pt1 | contig 14639 bp, 11 predicted proteins | sample S1TSphgellanicum_2_FD_89695 | JGI IMG/M metagenome (GOLD analysis project Ga0116231, IMG submission 89695) | Host-associated microbial communities from peat moss isolated from Minnesota, USA - S1T2_Fd - Sphagnum magellanicum MG | ecosystem: Host-associated > Plants > Peat moss > Unclassified...
GGAGCCACAGATCGCCTTGGCCGTCGAGATCATCTTTCCCACCTGGCTGCTGTTGCAGTGCCTGGCGCGTTTCGCGCAGGAGCGGCCGCAGACCCGGATCGAACTGATCGAGTCCGTGCTCGGTGGCACGAGCGAGGCATTGCTCGAGGGCCGCGTCGACCTGGCCATCGGTCCCTTGATCCCGCAGGGCTTCACGGGACCCTGGTTGATGCGCGTGCGCTTCGTCGCCGCTGCGCATCCGGACCACCCGCTGCACCACCTGGGCCGAGCGCTCACCCCCGCCGACTTGCGCCAGCACCGCCACCTGGTCGTGCGCGAGACCGGAGCGCAGCGCAGCACCGCGCTGTCCATCGACGCCGAAGCACGCTGGACGGTATCGAACAAGTCCACCGCGATCCGCGCCGCCTGCATGGGGCTGGGCTTCGCGTGGTTTCCCGAGGACAACATCCGCGAGGAACTGCGCTCGGGCAGGCTCAAGGCCCTGCCGATGCCCGAGGGCTCGCAGCGCTATGGCGATCTCTACCTGATACGGGCCGATGACGACGCGATCGGGCCGGGCGCGCAGCGGCTGGCCCAGATCATCCGCGCCGGCGTGGACGAATGCGCTACCGCCGCGACGCCGGCGCACGCCGATTGATGCAAGCCGCGGGCAGCGCTACGCCATCGAATGACATAAGCAAATTCGAAATCCCGGCGCGAAAAAGAAATGATCCGCAAGACCCCGTCCGATCCGGACGGTGCAGGTGCACAAAAGCGCTAAGATTTCGATTGCCCTGGACGATGTGCAGGGTCGAAGCGTGCGGGAAGCCAAGCCGGCTGAGAAGCGGCGCGCCTTCCAGGGCCCCGGGCCCGCCGTCTTCGCCGCGGCCGCCCGGCCCCGAAGCATCCTTTTGTCGAGAGTGCCGCTCCCATGTGGATCGTCCAAGTCGCCCTGCGCCGTCCGTACACCTTCCTGGTGATGGCGCTGCTGATCGTGCTGGCAACGCCACTGGCCCTGCTGAACATGGCCACCGACATCTTTCCGGACATCAACATCCCGGTCGTCAGCGTCATCTGGAACTACGGCGGCCTCTCGGCGCAGGAGATGGGCCAGCGCATCACCTCGGTCACCGAGCGCGCGCTCACCACCACCGTCAACGACATCGAACACATCGAATCGCAGTCGCTGGCCGGCGTCGCGGTCGTCAAGATCTTCTTCCAGCCCGGCGCCAACATCCCGACCGCCATCGCGCAGGTCGTCTCGATCTCCTCGGCGCAGCTGCGCCAGCTGCCGCCGGGCATCACGCCGCCGCTGATCATCAAGTACTCGGCCTCCAGCATCCCCGTGATCCAGCTCGGCCTCTCGGACCCGACCATGTCGGAGCAGCAGCTGTTCGACACCGCGACCAACTTCCTGCGCCCGCAGCTGGTGAACATCCCGGGTGCAGCGGTGCCCTACCCGTTCGGTGGCAAGTTCCGCCAGATATCGGTCGACCTGGACACCAACGCGCTGCTGGCCAAGGGCCTGACGCCGATGGACGTGGTCAACGCGGTCAACGTGCAGAACCTGATCCTGCCCTCGGGCACGGCCAAGATCGGCGAAACCGAATTCAACGTCGACGTGCAGGGCTCGCCCAGCACGATCGCCGGGCTCAACGACCTGCCGGTGCGCTCGCAGAACGGCGCCACGACCTACCTGCGCGACGTCGCGCACGTGCGCGACGGCTTCCAGCCCCAGACCAACATCGTGCGCCAGGACGGCCAGCGCGGCGTGCTGGTATCGGTGCTCAAGAACGGCAACGCCTCGACGCTGCAGGTCGTCAGCGACCTGCGCGACCTGCTGCCGGTCGCGCTGCAGACGCTGCCCAAGACCCTGAAACTGACCACGCTCTTCGACCAGTCCGTGTTCGTCAAGGCGGCCATCGCCGGCGTGGCGCGCGAGGCCCTGATCGCCGCCTTGCTCACCGCGGCGCTGATCCTGCTCTTCCTGGGCAACTGGCGCAGCACCTGCATCATCGCCATCTCCATACCGCTGTCGATCCTCGCCTCGATCCTGGCCCTGTGGACGATCGGCGAGACGATCAACATCATGACCCTGGGCGGCCTGGCGCTGGCCGTGGGCATCCTGGTCGACGACGCCACGGTCACGATCGAGAACATCGAACGGCACATGCACATGGGTACCGAGATGCACGAGGCGATCCTCGTCGGCGCCGGCGAGATCGCCGTGCCGGCGCTGGTCTCGACCCTGTGCATCTGCATCGTTTTCGTGCCCATGTTCTTCCTCACCGGCGTGGCGCGTTTCCTGTTCGTGCCGCTGGCCGAGGCGGTGGTCTTCGCGATGCTGGCCTCGTACGTGCTGTCGCGCACGCTCGTGCCCACGCTCGTCATGCTGCTGATGGACCGGGCCCAGCCGGCCCGTGACGCCAAGCCCAGCCTGCTGCAGCGGGTGTACCGCCGCTTCGACAGCGGCTTCGAGCACATGCGCGGCGGCTATGTCCTCATCCTGAGCAAGCTGCTCACGCAGCGCGGGCGCTTCGGCGGGGCCTTCCTCGCGTTCTGCGTGCTGTCCTGCGGCCTGTATCCGTTCCTCGGGCGCGACTTCTTCCCCAAGGTGGACGCCGGCCTGATCCGCCTGCACGTGCGCGCGCCCACCGGCACGCGCATCGAGGAGACCGCCCGCCTGTCCGACCGCGTCGACGCGGCCATCCGCGACATCATCCCGCCCGCCGAGCTGTCGACGGTGCTCGACAACATCGGCGTCCCCTACAGCGGCATCAACCTGTCGTACAGCAACGCCGGCGTCATCGGCACCCTCGACAGCGAGATCCAGGTGGCGCTCGCGCCGGAGCACGGGCCGACCAACGGCTACGTCGAGCGCCTGCGCGCCGAGCTGCCGCGGCGCTTCCCGGGCGTCGAGTTTTTTTTCCAGCCCGCCGACATCGTCACCCAGATCCTCAATTTCGGCCTGCCGGCGGCCGTCGACATCCAGTTCTCCGGCAATGCCATGAACGCCAACTTCGCGCTGGCGAGCAAGCTGATGAACCAGGTCCGGCAGATTCCCGGCGCCGTCGACGTGCACATCCAGCAGCGCCTCGACTACCCGAGCGTGGCGCTGCAGATCGACCGCACGCGCGTCCAGCAGCTGGGCCTGAGCGCCGCGGACGTGGCGCAGAACGTGCTGCTCTCCCTCTCGGGCAGCTTCCAGACCGCGCCGGCGTTCTGGCTCAACCCGACCAACGGCATCGTCTACAACATCGCCGTGCAGAGCCCGCAGTACCGGATCGATTCGATCGACGCGCTGATGCGCACGCCGGTCAATGCGGCCGGCCAGCCCAACTCGACGCAGCTGCTGAGCAACCTCGTGCAGCTGTCACCCGAGAGCCAGCTCGCGGTGGTCTCGCACTACAACATCATCCCGGTCGTGGACCTGTACGTGAGCGTCGATGGCCGCGACCTGGGCGGCGTGTCGGGCGACATCCAGCAGCTCGTGGACAGGCTCACGCCCGAGCTGCCGCGCGGCTCGCGGATCAACGTGCGCGGCCAGGTATCGACCATGCAGTCCTCGTTCCTGGGCCTGGGCGTGGGCCTGGTGATGGCCATCGTCCTGGTCTACCTGCTGATCGTGGTCAATTTCCAGTCCTGGACCGATCCGTTCATCATCGTCACCGCGCTGCCCGCCGCGCTGGCCGGCATCGCCTGGATGCTGCTGATCACGGGCACCACGCTGAGCGTGCCCGCGCTCACCGGTGCGATCATGACGATGGGCGTGGCCACCGCCAACAGCATCCTGATGGTGTCCTTCGCACGCCAGCGCCTGCAGGAGGGACGCCCACCGCTGTCGGCCGCGCTCGAGGCCGGCGCGACGCGCCTGCGCCCCGTGCTGATGACGGCGCTGGCCATGATCGTCGGCATGGTGCCGATGGCGCTGGGCCTGGGCGAAGGCGCGGAGCAGAACGCACCGCTGGGACGCGCCACCATCGGCGGCCTGCTGTTCGCCACCGTCTCGACCCTTTTCTTCGTTCCGGTGGTGTTCGCCACCATCCACAGCCGCATGGCGCGCAAGGCGGCCGCACGCGCCGCCGCGGCGCCGCCCGGGCCGCCCCCGGGTCCCGCGGCAGGTCCCATAGGAAATGCTGCCCATGTCTGACGATCGCCACGCTTCCATCGGTCTGCACCACGCCGACGCCCCGCCCCGGTCCGGCGCAATTCCGCGCGCGCGCCTGATGCATCGCGCGCGCCAGGCCGCCGTCGTGCTGCTGGTCGTGCTGGCCCTCGGAGCGGCCGGAACGGTCATCGGCCGGGCCATACACGCGCGCGACCTGCGCAGTGCGACCGCGGCGCAGGCGGTGACCTACGTCAACGTCACGATCGCCGGCACCGGCAAGGGCGGCGAGTCGCTGGAACTGCCCGGCACGCTGCAAGGATTCATCGAGTCGCCGATCTACGCGCGCACCGCCGGCTACGTGGTGCGCTGGAACCGGGACATCGGTGCCCGCGTGGCCAAGGGCGAGGTCCTGGCGGAGATCGACACGCCCGAGGTCGACCAGCAATATGCGCAGGCCACGGCGGCACGCGCCCAGGCGGCCTCCAGCCTGGAGCTGGCCCAGACCTCGGCCGAGCGCTGGGAGAGCCTGCGCAAGCGCGACGCCGTGTCGCAGCAGGAACTCGACGAGCGCCGCAGCGCCTTCCTGCAGGCCCAGGCCAACCTGGCCGCGGCCGACGCCAACGAGCGGCGCCTGCGCGACTTGCGCGAGTTCAAGCGCGTCGTGGCGCCCTTTGCGGGGGTGGTCACGCGCCGCAACATCGACGTGGGCGACCTGATCGACCCGGGCAACGGCGGTGCGGGGCGTGCGCTCTTCACGATGGCCCAGACCGATCCGCTGCGCGTGTACGTCTACGTCCCGCAGACCTACGCCAACGCCGTGCACGCCGGCCAGGCCGTCGAGGTGCGGCAGACCGAGCTGAGTGGCCCTGCGCTGCCCGGCACGGTACGGCGCACGGCGGGCGCGATCGACACCGCGACGCGGACGCTGCAGGTCGAGATCAACCTGCCCAACCACGACGGCCGCCTGCTGCCCGGTTCCTATGTGCAGGTCAAGTTGCCGGTCGGCGCCAGCGACAATCTCGTCGCGCCGTCCAATGCGCTGATGTTCCGCCCCGAGGGTCCGCGGGTGGGGATCGTCGGGCCCGACGGCCACGTCCACCTGGCCGCGGTGACGATCGGGCGCGATTTCGGCCAGACCACCGAACTGTTGAGCGGTATCCGCGCCGGCGACCGGATCATCCTCAACCCCTCGGACTCGCTCGCCGAGGGCGATCTGGTCAGCGTCCAGGTCCCGGCCGCGGCCAAGGAAAAGTCGTGATGCACCGGCCACCGGGCGCGCGCGCTCGGGCCGCCCGGGCTGCCCCTGCGGCGCGGCGCGCGCCGCTCGGCCTGCTGGCCGCCGCCGCCGGCGCGGTGCTGTGCGCCTGCACGGTGGGGCCCGACTACCACAGGCCCGAGGCGCCAGCGCCGGCAGCGTGGGCGACCGAGCAGCCCTGGCGCGCCGGCAAGCCCGACGACGGCGCGAGCCGCGGGGCCTGGTGGCGCATCTTCGGCGATGCCCGGCTCGACGCGCTCGAGACGGACGCGCTGGCGCACAACCAGACCCTGGCCGCAGCCGCGGAACACCTCACGCAGGCGCGTGACGTCGTGACCGCCACCGCGGCCGCGCTCTACCCGCAGGTCAACGCCAACCTGGGGGCGGCGCGCGAGAAGATCTCCAAGGACCGGCCGCTGTCCTCGTACACCGTGCCCAACTCCTCGACCGTGCAGAACGACTACACCGCCGGGCTGTCGGTGCGCTACGAGGCCGACCTCTTCGGCGGCATCCGGCGCCAGGTCGAGGCGGCACGCGCCTCGGCCCAGCAGGCGCAGGCCGACCTGGAGAACGCGCGCCTGGTGCTCGCCGCCGAGGTGGCCACGGACTACTTCAGCCTGCGCGAGCTCGACGCCGAGATCGACGTCGTGCGCCAGAACATCGCCGCACAGCGCCACGCGCTGGACTTCGTCAGTTCGCGCCACGACATGGGCGTGGCCTCGGGACTGGACCTGGCCCAGCAGCAGTCCGAACTCGACACCACGATCACGCAGATCGACCTGCTGCGCGTGCAGCGCGCGCAGTTCGAGCATGCGCTGGCGACGCTGGTCGGCGTCGCCGCACCGTCGTTTTCCATCGCGCCGGAGGTCGTGCGCCTGAACGTGCCCGAGATCCCGATCGGCGTTCCGTCCGAGGTGCTCGAACGGCGCCCGGACGTCGCCTCGGCCGAGCGCGCGATGGCCGCGGCCAATGCGCAGATCGGCGTCGCGACGGCGGCGTACTTCCCGAGCGTGCCGCTGGGCGGCAACTACGGCGTGGAGAGCGACCGGATCGGCAATCTGTTCAGCGCCGCATCGACCCTGTGGTCGCTCGGCGTGACCGCGACACAGACGCTGTTCGATGCCGGGCGCCTGCGCGCCAACACCGATTTCGCCCGCTCCGCCTACCGCGCCGCCGTGGCCGGCTACCGCCAGACCGTACTCACCGCCATGCAGGAGGCGCAGGACGGCCTGACCGGGTACACCAACCTGGCACGCGCCTCCACCGAGGCTACATCGGCCGTCGGCAGCGCCCAGCGCGTCGTCGAACTGGCCAACGACCGCTACTCGGGCGGCCTGGCCAACTACCTGGACGTGATCACGGCGCAGCAGGCCCTGCTCGCCAACGAGCGCCAGCAGATCCAGATCGTCGGCCAGCAGATGCTGGTGTCGGTCTTCCTCGTAAAGGCGCTCGGCGGTGGCTGGCAAGCTCCGCGCGAGCCGCTTGCGCAGGCCTCAGCCCCGGCCGGCAGTCCCGCCGGGGGTGGAATCCGCTGAAGCGACGCGCGCCAAAAGGGCAAGACCGACCGGGTCGCCCGGCCGGCCGTCCTCGAACCAGGCGAGCGCGCGACGCGGAGCGCGGCGCGACCGCGCGCCTGCGTTCACGGTGCGAGGGTCGAGGAGGAAGCCGCCCCGTGGACGAAAAAGAGGGCGCCGATGTCCGAGCTGATCTCGCCGCGCGCGCTCCCGGCCGGGGCGAACTGGTACTCGCCCGGGCGCAGCAGCGTGTCGCCGACAAAGGCCTCGCCCTCGATCATCACGCATTCCTCGTGCAGGGCCGGCGCACTGCTGCCCGGCTGCATGCGCACGAGCATCGAGGCGCGGTCGCCGTCGATCCACAGGCGCTTGGCTTGCACACCCGGCTGGAGCTCATGCCACTGCCCCTCGCCGGCGCGTACCGTGATCGGAGCGGCGCCCTTGCCCGGCAGCCACGCGGAGATCAGGCTGCGCGCCACCTCCACGGTGTTGCCCAGCGAGACCCCGCGCAGGTAGACCAGTGCGCCGGTGGGCGAACTGACGCGCAGGTGCCGGCTGCCGGCCAGGGCCACGTGGTAGTCGCCGTGCTGCAGGTGCAAGTCGCCCAGGCTGGTCTCGCCACGCAGCACCACGCATTCCTCGCGCTCCAGGTGGCGGTGGGTCGGCAGCGACGCGCCCGCATCGAGTTCCACCAGCACCGAGCGGGCCGCGCCGCCCTCGTGCAGCAGCTTCACGCGCACCCCGTCGACCACGCGGCGCCACTCGCCCTCCTCCCGGCGCACGGTCACGCGTTCATCGGCCAGCGCCTTGCTGGCGCGCGCCCGTGCGAGCAGGCGCTCGCGCAGCGCGGCGGCGCGTTCCGGCGCGGGGGCGATCGGCGCCAGCGCGGCCGCCAGTGCGTCATCGACCTGTGCCGCGGCGCCCTTCGCGCCGGCAGGTTCGGCGGCGACTTGCTGCGCCTGGCTGGAGGAGACGCCGGGCGGAGCGCCCTTGCCGGGGGTCGAGCGGGTGTTCATGGTAGCCATTCCGTTGCGGTGGTTCCGGGATTGAGCACATCGGCCAGCGCCGCCATGGCGCGGCGGATATGGGACTTGACGGTACCCAGCGGCAGGCTCATCTGTGTCGAGATTTCCTCGTGCGTGAGGCCGCGGAAGAAAGCCAGCGCCAGCAGCTGGCGCGGCAGCGCATCGAGTTGCGCCAGCGCCGCGTGCAGCGACTCGCTGCGACGCGTCGCCTCCAGCAGGTTCTGCGGATCGGCATCGCCACCCGGCACCGCGTCGAGCAGGATCTCCGGCTCGGGATGCGATTCGGCCTCGTCCCTGCGGCGCAGCGCGTCCAGCGCCCGGGTGCGCGCGATCGTCAGCAGCCAGGTCATCGCGTTGCCGCGGTTCGCATCGAAGCGCAGGGCCTGGCGCCACACCTGCCAGTAGACGTCCTCGGCCACTTCCTCGGCCGTGGCCGGCTGCCGCGTGATGCGCAGCGCCATGCCGTAGACGCGGCCCAGCGTGGCGTCGTAGAGCAGGCCCAGCGCGCGCTCGTCGCCGCGGCCAACGGCGGCGATCCAGGCGCGCAGTTGCAGCTCCCCGGCGGTCGGATCGGGCTCGGCCGCCGCGGACGGTGCGACCGGCTGGGCTGGCAGCCGGGCAGCGCTGCCGGCGACACCCCAGGAATCGTCTATGGTCATAATCCGCATCGGACCCGTTGTGCCTCGGTGTTGCAGGTTATAGCGTGAACGCCCGGGTGGGCGATTTGCATCCCGTATTGCATCATGGTCATACGCCCATCGCGGCGTTCTGGATGCAATTTATTACCGAATTGTTTCTCCGGCGGGGCGCACACCGCGCGGCGGGCGCGGGGAATTAAAATAAGATCCCGGCAAATGGCGTGTCGCGGAGGTGAGCATGAGCCAGCGCATCGTTCGGCGAGGATCGCACCGCAGCCCGTTGCGGGTGTTGGCTTTCGCGCTGGCGCTGGCGCTATGCGCCGGGGCCGCCTGCGCGCAGCCGGCGCCGGCTGCGCCGGTGCCCGCAAGCTGGAGCGAGCACGAGCTCGACTTCGACTACATGGGCTTCACCACCCGCTACTCCTGCGACGGACTGAGCGACAAGGTGCGCCGCATCCTGCTGGCCCTTGGTGCGCGTGCCGACCTGAGCATCTCCACCAGCGGCTGCATCGACCAGTGGGACCGGCGCGACCTGCTCAAGCGCTTCGATCCCGTTCCTTCGCTCAAGATACGCTTTGCCAGCCTGCAACCGGCAAGCGCGACCGGCGCCGGGCAGGTGCAAGGCGCATGGAGGAACGTCGACTTCGTCGGCAACCAACGCCTCGAGCCGGGCGACTGCGAACTGGTCGAGGCGTTGACGCGCCAGGTCGTCCCGCTGTTCGCGGTGCGCAACCTGCAAACCAATGCCAGCTGCACCCCGCACTACCTGCCGGTGTCGCTGTCGCTGCACCTGGAAGCCTTCAGCCTCGCGGCGGCGCCCTGAAGGCCGCCCCGGCCGCCTTCGGTGCTGCCGGCGTGTTCGCGCTGGCAGCCTGCATCTACCTGCCCCAGACAACGTCGGTCTATGACGCCGATTGCCAGGTCGACGCGCGCCGGATGCAGCTGGCGTCGACGCAGATCGCCGGCTTTGCCAATTGCACCAACGACGGTTGCATCGCGCTGCTCGTGGCAGCGGGGGTCGTCAGCGCTGCCAGTGCGGTGGTCTCGGGCAGCATCGTCGTGGCGGGCAACGTGGTGTACTGGTTCGAGAAACAGGGGCGCTGCGTGCGCGAGGATAAGGCGGGGCGATGACACCAGATCCAATGGCGCGGGCCATGCACCGGCACCACCGGCGGTACGCCGCGATGCTGCCCGGCGAGCCGAAAGCGACGCCGGGAACGCGGCGCCGCGCGCTGGGCGCCATCGGGCGAGCCGCCATGGTGCTCGCCATCGCAGCGCTGTCGGCATGCGCGGCCCTGGGCCTGCGCCAGCCGATCGGGGTCCGGCTGGTGGACATCGAGCCGCTGCCCAGCGAGGGCATGGAACTGCGCGTGGCGGTCAAGCTGCGCCTGCAGAACCCCAACGACGCGGCCATAGACTTCGACGGCGTGTCGCTGGCGCTGGACCTGCGCGGCGCGAGCTTCGCGACCGGGGTCAGCGGCGTCGGCGGCAGCATTCCCCGCCTGGGCGAGACCATCGTCACGGTTCCGGTTTCGGTGTCGGCGCTGGCCGCCGCACGCCAGGTGCTGGTCCTGGCCAGCGACCGGCAGCCGCATGTCGACTATGCGCTGCGCGGGCGCCTGGCCGGGGTCGGCATGGGAGGCATGGCCTTCGAATCCAAGGGCGACATCCAACTGCCGGTGGACCTGCTGCAATGACGCACGCGCCAGCCGCAGCGCCGCGCACGGATCGAGGCGAATCGCCTCAGCGGTCGATCATCCCCATGCTGGCCTGCGGGTAGCGCTGACCGGCAGCCGCACCCGGCGGGAATATCCCATCGAGCGCCGCCAGCGTCGCGCCATCGAGGCGCAGATCGATCGCGCCGAGGTTCTCGGCGAGATAGCTGCGCCGCTTCGTCCCGGGGATGGGAACGATATCGTCGCCCTGCGCCAGCACCCAAGCCAGCGCAAGTTGCCCCGGCGTGCAGGCAAGCTCGGCCGCGATCGCCCGGACGCGGTCCACGAGCAGCAGGTTGCGGGCGAAGTTCTCGCCCTGGAAGCGCGGCGAATGGCGCCGGTAATCGTCGGCGGCAAAATCGTCCGGGGTGCGGATCGCCCCGGTAAGAAAACCCCGCCCGAGCGGGCTGTAGGGCACGAAGCCGATACCCAGGCGCCGGCAGGTGGCGAGGATCCCGTGCTCTGGATCGCGCGACCACAACGAGTATTCGGTCTGCAGCGCGGTGATCGGATGCACCGCATGGGCGCGCTCCAGCGTCTGGGACGATGCCTCCGACAAGCCGATGTAGCGGATCTTGCCGGCAGCCACGAGCCGGCTCAGCGCGCCCACCGTCTCCTCGATCGGTGTCTGGGGGTCGACCCGGTGCTGGTAATACAGGTCGATCGTGTCCACCCCCAGGCGCTTGAGACTGCCGTCAACCGACTGCGCGACGTACTCGGGACGACCATTGACCCCGCGCGCCACGGCATCGGCCGGCGTGCGCACGATGCCGAACTTGGTAGCCAGGATGATGCCATCGCGCCGGCCGCGGATGGCCCGCCCGACCAGCTCCTCGTTCGTGTAGGGGCCGTACATGTCCGCGGTGTCGAGAAAATTGACGCCGCGCTCGAGCGCCAGGTCGATCGTCGCCAGCGCCTCGTCGGTATCCCGGCCGGCATAAAAATCGCTCATGCCCATGCAGCCCAGGCCCAGGGCCGAGACCTCGGGGCCGTTCACTCCCAAGCGGCGCATCTTCATCTGCAGTGCTCCTCGTAGCGGATGCGTGAGATCGTAGCGCGTCGACCCTCACCACCCGCAATGATCGGCAGTGGGGCACTGGGGTCAGGTCGATACATGTCAGTTTACGTCCGTAGATTTTAGGATCAGCCTTGACGACAAATATCGACCTGACCCCGATGACTTGACCCCGATGACTCCTATTCGCGGCACCGCCCGCCGTGCCGTCCCTTACTCGGGCCAGCCCTCGCCGAGGCGCGCGCGCACGGTGGCCGTGCCGATCGCCAGGCCTTCACCCAGGGCGGTGATCTTGAACACGCCGTTGAGGGCGCTGGCGGCTCCGGCGGTCAGGGTGACGGCCACGTCACCGACGACGACCCGCTCGTCCTTGGCGCTCACGGTGGCGTGTGCCAGGCTCAGGTTGAACAGCGGCAGGCGCGTGAGCAGGCTGCCATCGACGATCACCAGGCCCGTGAGAACCGGGGTCGTGCCGGTCAGGTCGATGATGAAGTCGGTAAGCTTGACCACGGTGCTGCCGGCGGTCAGGGAGAGGCCGCCCGAGTGGTCGACCTCGGCCTTGACCGTGCCCAGGTCGATCTCGCCCGTCGTGATCGGGAAGCGCGCGAACACGCCTTCCTTGTCGCTGTAGATGTGGCCCGGGAATACCGCAGCCGGAGTCACATGCAGCGACGTCAGCGCCGCCAGGAAGCTCGGCGCCAGTTCGACCGTCGTCGCACCGCCGTCGGTCGGATCGGTGGGGGCCGCGATCGCGAGGGGCGCGCTCAGAGCCAGAGCCGTGCTGACGGCGAAGCCGCCCAGGATGCCAGATAGCTTGGTCATGTTTTTTCCTCCCGTTGGATGGTTGAACCGGATTCGATGATTTGTTACCACGTAGTACTTTAACTACTAAGCGGTAGAGAACAATACCAATAAGTAAATGACATGGCCATGTAGTCCTTGGTCCAGGGGCTCGCGGGGGATAACGGATATCCGCTAGCTCGATCGCGCACGGCGCGGTCTGCGCCCGTGGCGCGCGGCCCGATTCAGTTGTAATGACTTTTTAAATCAAAGGCTTGGAAGCCTACACCACGTTCCGTGGCGAAGCGTGGCCCGGGCAGGGCCCGCATATCGATAGCCGAATATCGATGAAGAGGCGGCCATGCCCGGCCCTGCGGGCCGCCCGCCTCGCATCCGTTGGATGGGCCGCAGGTGCCGCCGAGCACTCCGGCACTTCGGCCACGGGCACCTGCGGATCGCGATCAGCGTACCGGTGCCGGCGCCACAACCGTCCCGGGAGCACTGGGGTCAGGTCGATACATGTCAGTTTACGTCCGTAGATTTTAGGATCAGCCTTGACGACAAATATCGACCTGACCCCGATGACTTGCGCAGCTCTCACCCTCACCCCCGGCCCCTCTCCCGCGCGCCGCGCGGGAGAGGGGAGTCTCACCGACGACGGCACTCCCCCATGTCCGCTGTTCTCGAGGCTCGACGCTCCTATGGGTCGACTCGAGACTTTGAACTGCGCAATCCGATTGCCAGGTTACGGCTATGAATTACGGAGCTTTCCCTTCGTCGCGCAGCCAAGGCGTCTGCGACGAGCCGCGGCTGCCCTGCGCCGGCAGAGGCCCCATAAAGGGTCGCGACGAGCAGCGCAGCAGCGGGGGCGGCGCGCCCCGCGCGCCTCGTCTTCTGACTCACGGCCACTGTCTGAGCGCAGCGGCCGAAGGGCGCGGAGCGAGTTTGGCCGTGCGCCCCCGCTGCGAGCAGCACAGTGCAGTCGGCCCGCAAGGCCGACCGCGGCCCAGGGGCCGCTGCCGGCGCGGGGCAGCCGCGGCTCGTGGGGACAAGCTTGGCATGCCCCGAGGGCGCAAAGGCACGCCGCCCCTTGGTGGAAGGGTTCTCCTCGCCGCAAAGCGCGCGCATCAATAGAACAACGCCCCGATATCCACCGAAGACGACTTGCCGACATGCTGGAAATTGTCCGCAAGCCAGGCCCGCGCGCGCTCCCGCCCCAGTTCCTTGAGCGTGTCGAAGAATTGCATGTTGGCCGCCAGCTTGCTCTCCGCCGTCAGGTCGCTCATGAATTCCTGCGCGTCGATGACGTGAAAGTGCGTGCCGGCGATGCGCCGCTCGAAGCGGCTGATCGGAAAACGCGACTCGGCCACGTACTCGCGCAGGTGCGCGAACATCCGCATCTCGCGCAGGAAGGTGGCGGTGAAGGCGAACTCGAGCACCCGTTCGCGGATGTCCTGCACCGAGCTGGGGGTGCCCTTGTGCTTGAGCGGCGAGAGCAGGACGAGCACGATGTCCTGCGAGTCGCACTCGTAGAACAGCGGGAAGACCGCCGGATTGGCGGCGTAGCCGCCGTCCCAGTACGGTTCGCCATCGATCTCGACCGCGCGGTTGACGGTAGGCAGGCAGGCCGAGGCGAGCAGTACGTCGACGCTCAACTCCGCCCGGTGGAACAGGCGCAGCCGGCCCGAGTTCGCGTTGGTCGTGGCCACGAACAGCTTGAGTGTGCTATCGCGGCGCAGGCGCTCGAAGTCGACCTGCGCGGTGAGGATGTCGCGCAGCGGGTTGAGGTCGTACGGATTGAGATGCTCGGGCGAGAAGTAGTTGGCCCAGCGCAGCATGCTCTTGAACGCCGGGGCGAGCGCGACGCCGTGGCCATCGGCGGATGCGATCGTCGCCGACATCGGCATGCTGGCAGCCACGGCGGCCCAGTACCGGGCCAGCGCGGCGCGCGCGCCCTCGTTGCCGCCGTCGAGCAGGCCGCTGGCCATGACCACCGCGTTCATCGCGCCGGCGCTCGTGCCGCTGATGGCCTCGAAGCCGAGCCGGCCGTCCTCGAGCAGGTAGTCGAGCACGCCCCAGGTGAAGGCGCCGTGGGCCCCGCCGCCTTGCAGGGCAAGGTTCACGACCGACAGCACCGGGGCTTTGTTGCGCATGCGCCATTATCCCGCATTGCAGCAAAGCTGCTTGCGGGGGCTGCCGGGCCGGCGCCGTGCAGGACTCGCGCCGCCCGGCACCACCCCGCCGGTCTCAGGACGGCAGGAAGTCGACCGGCCAGGTGACGGTCATCACGTCCACGTCCTTGGCGCCGAAATCGAAGTTCTTGATCCGTGCGAGCAGCTTGCGTTCGAGGTCCGGCGACTTGAGTTCGCTCGAGGCGATGCGGCAATCGACCACCTCGCCGGTAGGGGCGATCTTGAGTTCGAGCACGACCTTGCCCTCGAGCGTCGGATCCTCGCGCAGGGCCCGGTTGTAGATGGCATAGATGGCCGCCTTGTTGCGCTCGAACACGAGTTTTATCTCCTCGATCGAGCGCGAGGCCTTGCCGCTGTTGCCGCGCTGCAGCGCGCCGCCGCGGCTGGGTCCGGCGCCGCCACCGCCGCCGGCTCCGCC
>Ga0116231_10010643_pt1 | contig 14638 bp, 11 predicted proteins | sample S1TSphgellanicum_2_FD_89695 | JGI IMG/M metagenome (GOLD analysis project Ga0116231, IMG submission 89695) | Host-associated microbial communities from peat moss isolated from Minnesota, USA - S1T2_Fd - Sphagnum magellanicum MG | ecosystem: Host-associated > Plants > Peat moss > Unclassified...
GAAAAAGAGCACTGGTTCATCGTTCACGTTGCTGCAAAACAAAGAACCACGTCAAGCTGATCCTCTCTTGTATCATACGGTATGTTTCCAACTACAATAAAAATGCCAACAGGATTTCCCAGCGCACTCAAAACCAAAGCTTAAAACCGCCTCCGATTCTCTAAAGAAAGAAGAAAAAAACAACATCAAAACCAGCATTACTGAAAAAAGGCCTTTAGGGGCAAACAAAATTGATTGCGCAAAATTTCAAGAACAATTCATCCTATCAAGATCCGACAAAAGAGCTCTAAACCTTCTTTTTCTGGTGTCTATTTTTTTCCTAAACCTTCAAGATCTCCACCTCTTCCTCGCGAGACCAGAACGAAAACAAACGAACGAACGAACAAGCAACTTGAAATTATCACACGGAAAACAAATAACAAGAAGCAATCAGAGAAGACGGCGAGAAGACGGCGAGGACAGCAACGACAACGACAACAACAACAGCAATTCCGTCATCTCTATGTAGTCGAGTAAAAACAAATACAACGAAAACAAGAGGAAAGACAAGAAGAATCGTCGAAAGCTTCGGATCTTCCAAGACGACAAATGAAAACAAAAGAACTTTCAAAGAGAAAGAGGGATAATAGTCATCATAGAGAGAAGAACTTGACAGAAGAGACGAGGGACGAGAGAGAAGAGAAGAGAAGAGAAGAGCTTCTCTTATTATTAGGCCGAGAAACGCAAAACAGAAACAGGGCAGAAGTCGGAAATGTTTTGTTACCAACCACACATCGAGAGGCGCGGCTTTGTGTGCTGTTCATTGCTTACATGAATAGAACACCATGCAGCAGCAGACTGGAACTCCGCTGCTAGGTACGTATCACCGACGAGGAGAATATAAAAAGCAGGAAATCGTCGCGCAAGCCCGCCCGTGGCGACGGCAGAAGAAGCGCATCGATCTGCACAAAAAAAAACATTCTTCTTCCGTTTCCCGTTTCTGCGCGCCGCTTTGGTTTTGGTCCTTCGCCGTTTCCCGCCCGGCTCGTCATCGTCGTCGTAGGGTCCAGCAGAGCACTGGGCGGTTCCTTGAACGTTAAAAGAACCCCCGGTTCCTGTTCTTCCAACAATGCACAATCAAAGAACCGCCGCCTTATTGCATGGAATTTTTCGTCTACGAAGGGCGGGCATTTTAAAATAAATAAATGTAACGTTGCTCTTGCAAGTGTTTTGTTTTTATAAATCAATAAATAAATAAATAAATAAATAAATAAAAATTCCCTGAAATACCCGGTGGGTAGCTGCTAGGCATCATGAGGTTTTATTTTAAATTAAAAATAAAATCTGCCCGTTCCTTTTTGCTCAGTAAAAAGCCTTTACTATCAATTGCAATTTGTTGTTGCAATTTGTTCCTAAATAATGCAAAATTGTTTGACAATTTTTTTTTCCCTCATCTAAAATGTAGGAACTTCAAGAAATTTAAAAAAAAATTTATTGCTAAAATGAAAAAAAAATTCAATTAACTACTAGAGTACATTCCATAAATTTTTTTTTCAAATGATTATTAATTTTTTCTTTTTTCTAAAAATAATAATTAAATTGATTATAAACCTCCACCTTCATTACTATTATTCTTACCTCTTTCTCATACAAAGGGAAGCTAAAAATGATAATAAAATTTACAAATTTGAAGATTCATTTAATTATTAGTCTACATTTTGTAATTTAAAAAAAATGATTATAAAAATTTATCTTTATAAAAATAATTATGATATTGATAAACCTTCATCTCTTTTTACTATTATGCAGCAGGCCTCCAAAATATACAACGATTCTTTACATTTTTCCACTTTCCTCTCTGACCCATATCCAAATTTGGCTAATTCCTCTTGTGGATGATCACCAGTGTAGCTATATCACAAAAATTGCATAAAGAAAAAAAGACAAAAAGACAAAAAGACAAAAACATGTTTCCAACTAGTATAACTGGAATTTTCGTAAATTGTGTATCAAATGTTAAGAGATGTAATTGTGTTTTTTGTACATGTTTTTCTTATCAGCGAGACTCTTCACATTTGAGAGACTTGCGGTATAGTTGAGAGACTCAAATTCATAAATGACATTAAACTAATGGCGCTGTTGAGAAAATACTGCTCATCACTGGAACACGCCTCTGCAAGAACAAAGACAATCTGCATGGTCATGGAACCCAATTCACATCTCTTCTTACTATGAGTGATCTCTCAACTATCTTTGAAACAAAAGCTTGATAAAATTGGGCTAGATGAAATCGTGGATAGTCATCTCATACCCATTGATTCTTGAGATTGTGGACTGTTGTAGCAGAAGGGTGTGTGTTCATAGCCCAAATGCAATGAGCAGCTTCTTGACGTGGTGACACCAACGAGACACCTTTTTCTCCTTCCTTCACATCATGTGCCCATAATTCACATCTCACACATATCTGGCATTCTTCATATATCTGGATAGTCTCTTTTGTTCTCTGTGGATTTCACTCATGTGAGGATGGCCATTCATCATCCATTGCAAATGTATGCACCTCACTATATACTTCAAATCGAGTACACTGTGAGCTGTTTCTACAAAGCTCTTTCCAATCTTGGTTGTTGACTGTCAGCACTGAGTTCACACTTGCCAGTGGTTGCATAGATGTTTGATAGACTCAGATGAATAGTAGCATTCCCAGGGTCCAACGTGAGGAATTTTTTTGCTATGGATTCTCCCATCTCCATGTTACCATGATTTCTGCAAGCACACAGCAAGGCCCTCCACACAGAAGCACTGGGTTTGAAGGACATTGTATTGATGAAATCTCCTGCCTCCTGCAGATGACCAGCACGGCCAAGAAGATCAACCATGCAGGCATAATGCTCCACTGTTGCAGAAATACTGTGAACCAGACCCATGGATTCAAAGTAGTGCCAACCTTCATCCACTAGGCCAGCATGGCTACAAGCTGACAAAAGAGCAACAAAAGTGACTTGATCCATCTCAACTTCTTCTTGACACATCTGTTCAAAGTGTCCAAGAGCTTCCTTACCATGCCCATGCATTGCATAGCATCCTAGCATGGCTGTCCATGAAACCACATTACATGTTGCCATCCCGTTGAACACATTCTGTGCATCTTCTATGCTCCCACATTTGGCGTACATGTCAATGAGGCTACTGCTTACAGAGATATCAGACTGAAAACCATTTTCAATGATCTGTTTGTGAACATGCTGACCTTCTTCAAGTGCCACTACACTGGCACATGCATTTAGGGCCCCCACAAAAGTGGCAGCATCTGGCTGCACCCCTTCCTGTTGCATTTGTTGAAACAATGTTAATGCCTTCTGCCCTTGCCCACATTTCACATGTCCCAGGATCATGGCATTCCAAGCAACCACATTGCGTGTGGACATCCTGTCAAACACCCTTCGTGCATCCTCTATGCTTCCGCATTTAGCATACATGTCAACAAGGCTACTAGCCACAAAGATCTCAGACTCACAGCCATTCTGAATGATCTGATCATGAATTCTCTTTCCTTCAGGAAGTGCCATTACACTAGCACATGCATTCAACACTGCCACAAAGACGATAGGGTCTGGCTTCACTCTCTCTAGTTGCATTTGTTGAAATAGTTCCAATGCCTTTACCCCTTGGCCACATTTGACATATCCCAGAATCATGGCACTCCAAGCAAACACATCACGTATATGCATTGTGCTGAACACCCTCCAAGAATCCTCTATACACCCACATTTGGCATACATGTCAATGAGGCTATTGCCGACAAAAATGTCAGACTCACATCCACTGTGAGTAATCTGCTTATGCACACGCCTACCTTCTTCAAGTTCCCCTACACTGGCGCATGCATTGAGAATCGCCACAAAGGTGAAAGCATTTGGTTCCACCCCTTCCAGTTGCATTTGTTGATATATTTCCAGGGCCTTCCGCCCATATCCACATTTCACATGTCCCACAATCATAGCATTCCAAGAGACCACATTGCGGATTAGCATCCTGTCAAACACTCTTTGTGCTTCCTCCAACTTCCCACATTTGGCATACATGTCAATGAGGCTACTGCCCACAAACACATTAGACTCACAACCACTCCGAATGATATGATCATGAACATTTCTGCCCTCTTCAATAGCTGCAACACTGGCACATGCGTTCAAAATCCCCACGAAAGTGACAGGGTCTGGATCCACCCCTTCCTGTTGCATTTGTTGAGACAATGCTAATGCCTTATGCCCTTGTCCACATTTCACATGTCCCAAAATTATAGCACTCCAAGCAACTGCACCACGTGTAGGCATCTTGCTGAACACTCTCCAAGCATCGTCAATGCTCCCACATTTGGAATACATATCCACAAGGCTATTACCCATGTAAACATCTGACTCAAACCCACTTGTCAGGATCTGGGCATGGATGGATCTGCCCTTATCAAGTGCTTGCAAACTAGCACATGCATTGAGCACTGGCACAAAAGTGAACTTGTCAGGAAGCATGCCTTCTTGAAGCATTTGCTCAAAGAGCTCCAAGGTCTTCTCATAGTGCCCTGACTTGACATACCTCGCAAGCTTAACATTCCATTGGAAATTGCTTAATTGTACAGTCCCTGGTGCCATTGCTGCAAGCTTTGCTTCCACCCATGGTGGGGTGAAACTTCCATTGAGCCAAAGTGCCTCCTTTGTCTTCTTGTGTTTAAAATCCGGATACCTCACATTTCCCTGAGATCAGAATGTTTATCCAAATCCAGGTGATCAGCTTTTGCATTCCTCACAGGCCTGGGGTAAAAGACCCAGAGCAATTCATGACCTAGACAAGAAAGAATGGATGATGTACCAACTTCTTCCTGCATCAATCACCCAAGATATTTGCAGCTCAGTGGGGTTGTTTTCAATTGGGTACCTTCTCTGGCCTGTGATCCCACCACTGTGAAGGATCTGCAAAAAACTCCCTCCAAAGTTTCTCAACAATCCTTTTCTGGTCTGCCATCAAACCACACAAAACTGGTGAATAAACAACAACAAACCACCCTAAGAAATAAAGAGAGAATTCCTTGGGTTGGGACTTTCTGTGCCATCTTTCTTGCAGAAGGGATGATGGATAGCTAGGCTTCAAGTTGATAAAGATTTTGCACAACCCAACAAAACAAAACAACCCTTTGTGAACAAAAAAACAAAATAAAATAAAATGATTTGGAGTCTTCAACATTCATACACAAACAGAAGCACACAAAAAAAACACCTGCTGCTCACCTGACAATAATGGAATTGGTTTGGTTACTGGAAGAAGATGATGATGATCTCCTCTGCTGCAAGAAGAGGCTAGGGTTTTGTGGAACCTTGAAAAACCTGCCACATGCAAGATAGTTCAATTGACTGGCCTCATGAGACATGTTTCATAGTTTGCAAAGATTTCAGTGAGAGAGAGAGAGAGAGAGAGAGAGAGAGAGAGAGAGAGATTGCTTGGTTGCTTAACCCTAATTCTTGAAGCAGATTTTCTCGAAACCATGGAGAAGAAAGAAAGAGAACCAACATTTCAAAAGACAAGAAACAATCATCATCATTCTCAAGGCTCAAACTCACCGAGGAAAAGGCGCGATAGATCTAGTACTGCAGATTGTCGCATGGCCATGACGTTCACTCCATAGCTCCTCCTCTCTCTCCTAGAGAAACAGTAGTGTGATGACAGAAACCCTAGGATTTGAAAGCCCTAGTGTATGCGAGAACTAAGTTTCTGAGAGAAGCCTTGTAGAGGGGTCTGTTTTTTTTTTTCTTTTGAGAGGAAGGTGTGGGCGCCTGGCTGGCTGACTGGTGTTTACCCATGTGTGCAGCAGCAGCAGCAAGCAGCAGGTGCAGCACTGAAAGCTTGAAAAACCATGACTTCTTCTTATTGTTGTGCACCTCTAGTGTTCTCTTCTGAAGTTTGTTCTCAAGGGAGTAGTAGTATTACCCTCAGCAGCAGCAAGCAAATGCAAAATTCAGGAGAAAAGATGATGATGGTGATGGACCACCTAGAGCTCTCCACCAGGTGCTCCTCTTCTCAAGTTCATCATCAAGCTTGGCCCTCCTCCTCCTCCTCTTTCAGGCCAATCTTCTTCACCAGGTGTTGTAATTCTCATGACCTAAAACAAAGTGTGGATGGGGGATTCAAACAAGGATTTTCATTTGCTGCTGCTGCTGCTTCATCTTCTTCTTGCCTGAAAAGAGGGGAGTCAATTGCCCTGCAATCAAAGGGGAGTGGTGATAGCATGCCCCCAGCATACAATGACGAGCTGCGCACACGAACAAGTGCTGATGAGGTATCAGAACATGCACATTGCCCACACTTTAGTTTGGTTGTGCACTACTATGCCAAAAACATGGATCTATGACTAGTCCTATTTGCACTCTGCAAAAAACTATGCCAAAAACATGAATCTATGAATAGTCGCATTTGCACTATGCCAAAAACCTGGATCTATGACTAGTCACATTCTATGCCAAAAATGTGGATCTATGACTAGTCACATTTGCACTACACCAAGAATGTGGATCTCTGACTAGTCTTATTTGCACTGCGCTAAAAATGGAGATCTATGATGAGTCTTATTTGCACCATGCCAGAAGTGTGAATCTATGACTAGTCGCATTTGCATTATGTCAAAAATGTGGATCTATGACTAGTCTTATTTGCACTATGCCAAAAGCGTGAATCTATGACTAGTCACATTTGCACCATGCCAAAAATGTGGATCTATGATTAGTCCTATTTGCACGCCAAAAGCATGGATTTATGACTAAGTTTTATTTACACTGCACCAAAAAATCATGGATCTATGACTAATCCTATTTGACTACATGAGAGATTGCAAGGTGAGCTCTATTGGCTCTGCCCTTCTATGAGGGTAGAGACATTGTGATGCACCCAGAAACGAGCGACAGTTTGGTATCCCGACATTCTAGGTTCATGTGGAGTGCACTAATGAAACATTTCCAGCATAACTGAAGGATCCGCTCAGGGCTTCACCTTGCTAATCATCATGTGTTTCCAATTTAGTATGTTCAAATTTTTATCATCTTTATGGATGCCATTTAAAGGGCAGAGCCATTATGTGATGAGCCAGTTGTTCCACTGTTATGGCAGTGACCACATTACTTCTTACACTGAAGTTTGGTGCCTATTGACCTGTGTACCTTGGTACACACTGACACTTTGCAGGTGCGGAAAGAGATTCTGGAGTGCTATGCACTAGTGCAGAAGCTTGGGAAGGGTGTTGTGTATTTTGGATCTTCGCGAACAAAAACAGACCACCCTCATTACTTGCAGGCCATGGAGCTGGGACGGGAAGTAAGTCCTCTAAGTTATTACCTGGCACTTCGGCAAGTAGGGTTACATGGCTGTCCTGCCATCCCATTATGTGTCTTTGAATTGTTTCTGGAACTATTGTGCTGTGAGTCCTGAGATGTGACTTTTTGATTCCACTAATCTTTCTTCACAAGTTCAAATCAATCACATATGGTGATGTCTGGGTTGCACATTCTGGTTGATCATGCTTGACAAAGTTGTGGGCAACTGGGTTCTGTAAGCAGAACTCTGACAGGCTCTGAACTCTCCCGATCTCAAAGCAAATGCCCTATAATTGTGCAGTGGCTTGGTATTTGATAGTTGATGCTGCCAGTATTTGCAACATAACAAATGATAGCTTGTGATGTAGCGTGAGACAAATTCCAAATTTTGTATGTGTGTAATGCCAATCAGGTGCCCATTGGATGATTTGTCCAAGGATACAAATTGTAGGCAAATAGGAATGATGGGCTGAGAGGAGGAAGAGAGTCGCGGGGGTGCAGGTGGCTCTACTGCTCAACTGCACGTCATGGACAGGGGTGGGGCCAGGCATGATGGATGCAGTCACTCAAGGTGCATTACAAGCCCACAAACCTGTGGGTGGGTTCAAAATCTCAAATGAGGGCGGCACCTGGACCAATTCCTGTGTTCACCCCTACCTCTCTGATCACACTTATCTGACTTGCCGGTGAGTCACCTGTGTTTCCTTCTGCCAACTTTTTATCCATTGCTGTTTTGTGTTTCTAAAACTTAGTACTTCTCATGCTAATTCAGAAAATGAGCATTGTGTTTCTTGTTTCCCTTTGAGCAATATCTCTTCTTACATGCTAGAGCAAATGCCAGTGCTGATGGAAGTGTGGAGTGTACTGAGAAGAAGAAAGATCTATATTTGCTCAATACACATGTTATAGCACTCAACCTTGATTACTTATAGCTAAACCCTAAACCCTATCTATATTTGCTCATGGCACCTTGTTATAGCTATAACTTGATACTTATGTTTGGATATATAGCATGAACATAGCTGGGGTTTTAATGATTGATCAGACCACACAAAGTTGGCCTGATCCCTACTACTTGGCTATTGACTTCATACCAAAATCAACTCCTTTGATGCTATTGAGACGAGTTTCTGTCTATATGTGTGTTGATCAAGGTTGTTCAAAGATTCAATGTTCCTTAGCGACCCAATTCACTCTCCTGCTTGCATCTTTTCTGGATTTCTGTATCAAGTTCACTCTACCAACCGTTTGATAGATAGACTCACAAGGGCAAAAAAGATCATATTGAATCCTTTTCTACAGGTTCTTCTCAGCTCGCAAGCACGGCCTTGCAGATGCTGGAGTTCGGGATAACCAGGCAGACCACACAGCCTACGTGTCACTACCTGGGGGCGTGGGAACTTTGGATGAAATGTTTGAAATCTTGACACTAATCCAGCTAAAACGACTCGGGTCTGCATTTCCAGTTCCATTCCTTGTTTTGAACTATGACGGCTTTTTCACAGGCTTGATACAGTTCTTAAAATCTTGTCAAGAGTGGGGAATGTTGTCTGCTGGTGAGCTTGACAGTCTGTGGAAAGTTTGTAACACAAACCTAGAGGCCCTTGAGTATCTGGCTGACTTCTATTGTATCAGTGACAGTGATCGGTTGTACCGGAACACGCTCAATGACATGAACAGGCTTCAGAGCTTCCATGTCTAGATTCCCAAGGTTTGGTGTATTCATAGAGGGAAAGGATACAAATGAAACCCACTGAAGCACAATGTAAAAGAATGTTATGTGTTAGAAGAAGAATGTCTTTCAAGCCGGGTTTGCCTTCTTGTATGAGATGGTTGTCCAGTGGCTGGACTCTGCATGATATATACAAGACTGGAAGGATTGTTTGGGCATTCTGTTATACGAGTAATTTCAATTGGGTTTGTATTGCCAGAGGGAATTCCGCATCCCACAACATGTATCAATCAAACTTCCTCTCAAAGGAGGTGAGTTCATTCCCAACTCTAAACCTTTGTTGTTGAGCAATGTTTTTCAAGATTTTTCATTTCCATGCCATAAAAATGTGACCCAAAAGTCATTTGGACAATTACAAATGCTTCCTTTCCTTTCCTAAATTTTCATATTGAAGTCTTTCTAACTGCCATGTCCATTATGGTGGGTTAGAGTCTCTGCCCATTTCATGCTCCTCTCTATCCAAGGCTCCAATCATAAATGAAGGATATTAATCTTTAGCCCAAGCCCTAGTTTTACGGAATTTTGCGCTTTGTTACAAACAATCAATCAATTAATCAATTCTGAAAACATGGTATATCTATCTATTAAGGTATTTTGCTTGTTTTTTTTCGGTCATGTTGAGATCTCCCAAACCGTAGCGCACTTCTCACCATGTTCTTGATACCTTTGGAAAAGCCCTTGCTGAATAGGGGCGCATTGAGATGATGGTTTTGTGATGTTTAGACATATGGTGCAAGAGTTGTTGAGTAGAGAACAAATTTTGTCATTGAAGAGCTGAAAGATTTCAAAACTAGCTAATTTCAAGAAAAAACATTTTGTGAAGAAAATAAAATAATCTTTTGAAAATATTTTTAAAAATTTTGATCTGGAATTTGTCCAAATTAATTAATTAATTCTTTGACAGATATTTTGTTAAATCTGGCCTTGTATTTATGGTATTCATTTTTTAAGATAAATGGGTTTCAAGTGCCTTTAACCCTTAAAACTCATAAATGAGTTTGGAGAGTTTAGCCCCTTGCTTCCCACTTATGATTTTCACCACTTCTCAATTTAGCCACTAATCAATTAGTGGTTTAATATGTTCACTTTTATTTTATCAAAAATTCACCAAAAATTTATGTGAAAATATCCAATTAGTACACCATCTGCAAAACTCTCAGAAAGTCTCATAAGATTTTGTGAAAAAAAAATTGAAAAAAAATTTGAAAATTTCATCACCCATGTCCATTTGAAATCCACCCAAGAAAAACATTTTTGGCTTATCAATAGTTAATATAGTTTTAGAACAAGGTTGTATTGAAATTATTATGTATAAAGTAAAGGAGGCAATTTGAAGTGCAATTTATGTTTAATACTAAATAAAACTAATGTAAATATCAAGGCATGGACCTCATGTATTTTACACCTTTACCTATTACCATAATACATTTATGAATTTAGTAGAAATTTACCAATTAATTAATTAATTAAATATGGAAATTTCATTTCGAAAGTAAAATATTCTCAGAATATTTCAAAAGACTCTCCATTTTCAATATATACTTAGACCTTTTCAATTTTGGCATCTTGTTGTTGAATAATTATTTTATTTTGGCACAATATTATTTTTTCTGAATTTTTAAAAAACTTTCATTTAAATTAAAAAGAATATTTTGCAACGGCTTGAAATCACTTAAAAATACATGCAAAAATATACATATTAAAACCTTAAAACTATCAAGTAACAACTTTTTGAATCCTAAAAAATTTCAATATTAGTAAACAATAATTTTAAAAATTTTCAATAAAAAGGGACCTTAATTTTCTAAAATTTCAATATTTTAAAAATAATATAATTCTCGCCGAACCTTAAAAGGTACTTTGGTAGAGAAGTGTTGATTTAACTTCATAGTGTTGTTCCCCTTGTTTCATATTAAGGGAGAGGTTGGATGAAGTGGCCTTCAACTTCAAGATATTATTATAACTCTATTATATAATTAATCTCAAGTTTCAACACAAGCCAAAACATCATCTTTCAAAAATCCTCATATGAAAATAGAAACTATTTATTATGTAGGGGCTAAAATCCCTTAAGCTACTATACTCTATAATGAATCTAAACACACAATAATGAATCTAAACCTTGGTAGGCAAGGCCAATAAAATAGATAAAGGCCATGCAAACCCTTGTCCCAAACACTATTTATTACTAACTTCATTCATTGGTATTAGTTTATGATGATACATTTTATAGTAGTTTTTCAACATTGATGTTCATCACATTCCAAAATTGACATTCACAAATTCACAAGACTAAATAATGTTTAAAACAATAGATTTTACAAACGAGTGTTTAGGGTTCAAGTTGAAAAGTTGAATTGGAAAAAAATAAAATAAAAAATAAAATAAATAAATAAATAAATAAATATATATATATATATATATATATATATATATAATTTTCTTTATGATTTTATAGATATTAATAATCACATATTATTGTGGAAAATTTTGTGCAATTTTATAGTCATGTAAGTCAAGATATGCAGTTCCAGGAAATTTTGCAGAGAGTATTTCCATAACCCCTGGTTTTTAAAGACATTTTAAAGACATAATTTGCATTTTAAATTTAAATTTCATTTTAAATTAAAAAAACTGACATTATCAATAAAATTTCAAAATACTCGGCAATTTTTTGAGGGAATTTTTTTTTTTGGGTAAACAATAAAATTTTTGTTGATTTTAACATTCATGAATTTAATTAGTTAGTTCATTGGACTAATAAGGATTTCCTTTCATTTAGCCCTACACATTTATAGGTATTATGTATTCCACTAAACTCTCCTACTCTTGACCTATTCTTATTGCAATTTAAAAAAAAACACACATAAAAATCTCATTAATTCTATTTATTTAGTTTTTAAAAAATTAATTCAATTAATTTTTAAAATTTTAAATATATTTGAAAATATCATTTAATAATATCTAAAAAGTGCAGATTTTTTTTAAAATAATTATTTATTGCCAAACCCATTAGACTACTATGGTACTATGAACTCCAATGGCACTACAACTATACAACTATCCAATGTTTGATGTTTGCAATTGCACCAAAATTTCAATGCATTGACAACCTCTTTCTCAATGTGTGTAGCTTGTTAAAACTTTCATTTGCTCTTCTTCCGTTGCAATATTTCACTTTTATTTATTTCTTTCACAAGAATTCTTGAAGATTCATTCACAAAATTTTGTTCTTCAAAATTTGTTTGGGGGAAAATTTTAACTTTCCCAAAAATAATATAACTAGTGTGATTCGAGGTACTATGGTAGCGATAGTAAGTTGAAGGTGTAAAAAGGTTTTAAGACATTTACTCGGTCATTGGCGACTAGGGTTTCAATTTCTACCACGTGCTAGTAAGGTAGAATTGTGGGAGTCGAGATGGTGGGGTTGAAGCATCCATTGAAGTAGTGGGTTTAAGGTGAGAGAGTGGGTCACCTTTTTCCTCCATGGAAACCCACAACATTCTACTAAACAAAATTATTGATGGAATAGTGAACAAGTGCATGACATAGAAACTCGCCTCTAATGAACAATCTACAACAACAACAACATACTCTTTCCTCTAACCAAATCAACAAAGATCTTTGGTACAACATGCTTTAGCCTTTTTGCCCTTAAACCCTAAATCCTTACCACCCAAAAATGATGGGAATAGTTAACAAGTGGAAACTTGCCTCTAGTGAACAACAACAAGAAGGGGTGTGTGTCACATTGTGGGCTTGCCATTTACATTAAAAAAGTGTCTTAATGCAAAAGAAGAATTATGGAAACTCAATATTTCACCTTGTGAAAAACATAATTTTCAAAAAAAAACCCTCTAAAAGAAACCAAAATCCTTCAATATATTATAACTTTTATAACTAATCTCAAGTTTCAACACAAGCCAAAAATATCATCTTTCAAAAAAAAAAATCCTCCTATAAAAATAGACCTATTATTTACCTAGTAGTGGGGCCAAAAATCCCTTAAGCTACTATATATATACTCTATAATGAATCCAAACACAATAATCCTTGCCTTGGTAGGCAAACAAAGCCAACAACAACAACAACAAAATACACACTCTTCTTTCCCCTAACTAAGCAAATAGACAAAAAATCCTTTGTACAACTTGCTTTGGCCTTTTGTCCTTAAACCCTAAACCCTTCTTACCTCCACTCTTTGTACCTTGTTAGTACATACACTATTGTCCACCATACACAATGGGAATGGGGATATGGGAACTAGTGGAGGTCTTACAAAGCTGGCAACAACAACCCAATATTTTTGTTTTGTAGGTAGGTACCTTTGGAGTTGGACCAAGTCACATGAAACCAGTTGAAGCTGACTAGTTGAAGCAACTAGTCCCAAAAAGGAGGAAAAATACCCATGAATAAATAAATAAATTTTTGTAAAGTATTATTAAAATATTCCATAATAAGTCCTTAGATTATTACTCTAAAAAAAGGATTTATCCCAAAACAAAATATCAAATGGAAAAAAATGTTGTTTAGATTGTTAAGTATCTAGTAATAAGATATTACTATATAATATTTTTTCATTTTCAAATCCATTTAAATATCAGCACCCTAAAAAGTTGTATATATATTCAATAATTTAAAAAAATTAAAAAAAATCATATTTGAGCTCTAAATTGAGGTTTGAAGATATGAATTAATTGATAATTACAAAAAGAGATTTTTTTGGGGGCAACTTTCTTAGACTTCAAAGAGTTGTTGTACCAATTTGTAAGAGAAAAAAAATGCTATTATAGTTCAAGCTTACCCAATTCAGGTTATTTAAGGCTAACGAAGCAAACCCATAAAGTGTACATACAAATGAGGCATTGGGTTATTATTATTATTATTATGGGTATTTGAGTCCATTGTAAAATACTCAATTCCTCAAATAGGTACACCACTTCAATAGTCTTTTTTTTTTCTAGATGTTGAAGGCGATATAAAATATCGGTAGAAAACATTTTTTTTAAAAAATTGTTACGCCACCATACACCTTAACAAAAAAATTGTTGACAAAGTACCTAATATAATAAACTAGAACAAAATTTGAAAGAGAGTTAATAGCCAACTCCTCACCCCCCAAAAACAATTAAAAATTTTATTTAGATTTTATTCAAAAAAATTATTAAAAAATTATTAAAATTTTCCTTTTTAAATATTTTTAATTATAAAAAATAAATTAAATTTTAATTAAAAAAAAACTCTATCTCAAAATTTGGAACTTGTTGATAGAATTTTGGAACACTATGTTATATAGTCCACAACAACACATAGAATTTCTTTGATTATAAATCACAATTCCTCGACAATAAGCCATGATTCTCGTAACCACCCAAATCCCGATGGGTGTCCGAACTTTGTGGATAGGTTCGATGATGCGAGTGACAACAACAACAACCACCACCTCCGGCAACAATAACAACAACCGTCTCAGAGATCAACACCAAAAGAAACCCCAAAACCCCGGAAACAAAAAAAAAAAAAAAACGACAAAAAACCCACCCAACGCCACCACCCCACAACCCCCCTC
>Ga0116231_10010644_pt1 | contig 14636 bp, 7 predicted proteins | sample S1TSphgellanicum_2_FD_89695 | JGI IMG/M metagenome (GOLD analysis project Ga0116231, IMG submission 89695) | Host-associated microbial communities from peat moss isolated from Minnesota, USA - S1T2_Fd - Sphagnum magellanicum MG | ecosystem: Host-associated > Plants > Peat moss > Unclassified...
ATTGCGACCGTTTTTGGTCAAGTTTTTCTCCTTATTTTGGCACATGCTGGTGCAAAATAGGTGTTGCTTGCCACAGCGTAGAACTGGACTTGGATGCAGAATTTGTGCCAGCCTTTTTTTTCGGTGTAACTAGAGCACAATCTTGTCGAGTTTTCGGTTCCCCATCTGGAGTGATTTTGGTGTGGAAGCAGCATTCTCCGTCTTGTTTCTGTACTGGACGTGATCATAGCAATGCGATGATGTGATGCCGTGAGCGTCTCTATTTTGTTCTTTGGTGTCGGGTCTGAGCTTGCGGTTCGAGAGAGACGATTTCGTTGTTTTCTTGTTTTTTTTTCCCCCATATTGGCTTTGCAAATTGTCTAGTCTCCTTGTGGATCGGTTCCACCAGACCTGATCGTTACAATGCTATCGTTGTTGCTGAAATGTCCATGCTGTATTGCATTCCTGCTGTCTTTCTTGGCCTTTCCCAAGCCACATGTTGAAATTTGATATTAGTTTATCAGCTTCCTTGTTGAATACCAATAATTTTGCTTGCTTTTCATTTCATCATTTGGATCAACAAATATGAAATGAATGATATGAAAACAAACTCTTACATTTGGGACTCACTTTGCCATAACAAGTAGAATTGGTCAAATGAAATTTTGTCAATTGGCATGGACTATGTTCATATATAAAATTTGTAAGGATTATAATGTTCAATGTTCATTGTAACTTCAAAATAGTATAAATCGAACAACATAATTATTAAAAATTTCGCTTGGACATTATTCTTGTGCCTGTGTCCCAATTGCTTAGGAATTGTAGCCCTTGGTAGCTTAAAATTTGTGGAAAAAGTTGTGAAATGAAAATGTACCAAATTAAATGGCTTTAATTGAGTAACCCCAACAATTGAAGATTTCAATTCTTAGCATCAATCTTTAAATTTATTGGCATATATTCCATCATAACATTATGTGAGTATATTCAATTGTTGAATTATGTTTTGATACTTACTTTGCATGTAAATGATTTTTCTTTGTGGCTCACTTGACATTTTGAGAGAGAACTAACAAGCCCCAAAAAATTGCAAATGAGCATGGAATCAAAAATTAAATTTAAATGATGTTGCAATAAGATTATTTTATTTTTTAATTAATAGATTATTGTCTTTTATTTCACATTTCCAATTAACTACATGTATTTTGTCAAATATTGTGATTGTACACTTCATGAATCATGCATTTCTTTGATTTTATGTATTAATTAAATTAGTTTAAAGATTTATTTGATAAATGTTGTTGAAATGTTTTTCCTTTTTCCTTTGTAGGGATATCAAGACTTATTTGATGAATCTTGTTGACATTTCTTTTTTTCTTTTTTTTGCAGAAATACCCGGTGTATGATTTAAATCCCAATTGCACTTCAAACAACCCAAGTCTCACCGTAATTTTTTTCCATGGGATTGTTTATGGGATTAATGACAATTGGAAGGAAACATGGACAACACACCCCATTGATGGTAGCCAAAAATGTATATGTTGGCCACAAATGTGGATCCCAAAGGACTTGAATGACAATGTTCGAATTTTGTCACTATCATATGATTCTAATGTTGTGGCAAGTGTCCACAATGATGTCACTGAAATTGGCCGAAACTTCATTCAAAACTTGGTTACAGATTCAAGGTGTGAACAATCTCCTTAGTTATGGACATTTTACTCCTCTTTGTATATTTCAATTAAAGATAATTGCTTGCATTTTGACATCTTTGAATAAATTGTTCATGTGGAGCATTCTTCTGGTGCACACCAAAACTTAAAACACTTTGTAACTTTCAATGTCATTGAAAAGAACATGAAATGGAGCTTTAATCTTAATTCTCATGTTGAAGATAAATTGTCACATTATCAAGTTATGGGAAACCAATTTGGTTGTAGTGGAAATTTGTGATGGAGTTTTTTTAAGTTTCGTCTTTGGCAAATGAACTGAATTCAATAACATATAGAATTTGAACCCATTTTGTAGTTAGAATTAATTTCAAAAAAATATATATCTTATTTCCAATTTCTTACATTCTATTATTTGAACAACTTTTTCAATGTAGCACATAAAAGATGTTGTTGATGCATTTTTGGTGTATTTTGAAATATTTTGTAGGTATGAAACTCTTTGGGACGGACCAGTGGCAATGGTTGCTTACAGTTTTGGAGGTCTTGTCCTCAAAAGCTTGGTGGTTGAAATGCACAAACATGTGCATCAAAAGCAAATGATTAATTTGGATGTTAAAACACAAAATTGTTGTTTGAAATTTTTGAAAAATCTCAAATGTGTGGTGTTTTATAGTGTACCACATGCCAATGGTATTTCAAAGTATTTCAATTGGCAATGGCAACAAATTGTCAAGGAGAAAACCCGATCAGGTTGTTCAAAAAATATGATATCTTTCAACCAAAACATGGAGCAACTTTCAATAGAGTTTAACAAATCTATTTGTGAAGACGTCAAGATCTATGCATTTGCTGAAGGATTACCTATTGACAATAAATGGGTAAGATTTTCATCTAAACATATCGAGTATCTAACTAGGTTCCATAGTTGAATATTTTTTATGTTATAGAAATTTGTGTTGGTTTAACTTTTGAAACTACTAGTGTTAGTTATGAAATTGGTCTTAAGTTTCCTTTCATTATCCATAATTTCATTACAACATGTATTCATAGTAGAAATTGTAAATTCATTAGGAATAGAATGTCAATTGAAATTAACACCTTTGTAGTTTTATTTTAAATTCATTTGTAACAGGGTTAAATGAGGTCATGTTACAAATGTATTTGATTTATATAGCTTAAAATCGAAATTATTGTTCCAATTATCATTTGGTTATTACATTACATTTGACAACTTATATATTAAGATAAATCCAATAATCTCAAGGAGTTCTAACTAAAGTAATTTTTGCACATGTGTAGGGAATTTTAGTGCCAATGGCTTCAGCTTTTCGATTGTCGAACAATAACAATTACATAATCGAAGATGCTAATCACTTGACAATTTGCAAGCCATCGTCAAAGGACCATTTAAGCTATTCCATATTATTGGAATGTTTGAAAATTTCTATGAAGGTAAATAACATTGGTTTTAATTTTTGGAATTATGTATGTTCATCTAATTTGAATGTAAACATTACATCATTTCACTTAAATTGCATGCCATAATTTTTAGGGTATTATCTAATATTTCAAATAAATTTTTTTTTTTTGGTGAACTTTGACAGGAAAAAAATACGCCAACTATGCCACCTTTGCCATGTTATGAAGTGGCATTGGAAGATAAAGCAAATGCCATATATAGTTTGTTACAAAAGGAATCTATTGTTGCATTGGTTGGAATGGGTGGAATTGGGAAGACCACTTTGAGTAAAAAAGTGTATCATATGTTCCACAACCAATATGAAAAATCTAGCTTCTTGGAGGATGTGAAATCAAAAGACATCAATGATGTAAAAAAAAAACTTCTACAAGATTTATGTGGTAGAAAATTACACAAGGATGAAGATGTCAATGAATACCTTGATGAAATCAAGCGATGCATGATATCAAAGAAAGTTTTGGTGGTTGTGGATGATGTTGGTAGGACGGAAAACCTTCAAGCCTTGCAACTTCCTATTGATAAACATGCCACTAATGTAGATTGCAGGAGCAAAGTACTTGTAAATTGTCGAAATTGGCAAATATTGAAATATCATGTAAGGGAGTCCGCAAAAATAGACATGGCACTTTTGGAGGAAGAACAAGCAAGGGAACTTTTCATGTTCCATGCATTTAAACATGCAAATCCTATAACAAATGATATCAACAAAATTTCTATGGAAATTATAAAAACTTGTGAGGGGCTCCCTTTAAGCCTTGAAGTATTGGGTTCTTATTTGCGTGGTATTTCAAATTTGGAAATATGGAAAGATGCATTGCACACATTGAAAAATGGGAAAAATATAACAGGGGGCTCTAATGATGAAGTTCTTTGGACAACATTACGAATTTCTTATGACCACTTGGATAAGGACCATCAAAACATGTTTTTGGATATTGCTTGTTTTTTGGTTGGTTTCAATGAAAGTACATTATGTCGAGTGTATTGGAATGGAGATAATTCACGTGGCCTTAAGATTATATTACAAAATTTGAAAGATAGATCTTTAATCAAATGGGCAAAAGATGGAAGCTTGTACATGCATGAACAATTACAAGACATGGGTCGAAATATTGCAATGGAAGTTACAATGAATCGATTTATATGGAAACCAAATGTATATTTGCAAAATAATCAGGTTTGAACAACATGTGTTAATTCAATCCTATGTTACATATTTTTGTCAAAATTCCAAATGAAACCATGAATCTTAAATTTTAAAAAATACGTAATATTTATATCCTTAAAAACATGGCATCGTAATGAAGTTTTATGTTTATTCATATTGGTAATTATTTGTACTTTGTTGAATGTGATAGGTACTGGTGATGGAAAATTTAGAAGGCATTTCTTTGAAAAAATGTGAAAATTTGCCTTCATTATTCCAAAATGGCCGAAGTAAATTTCACAACCTTAGGTTGCTTGACCTAACAAAAGCCTCACCAACTACAGTGGAAAATTTCATCCAAAGTCAATATTTAAATAACCTTCGATGGTTGTGTTTGCACAAATGCATGATCCAAAAGTTGCCAACTAATTTATTTAAATGTTGTCACTTACAAGTACTCCATTTAACAAAATGTAGTCACCTACAATTTTTTTTTGATTCTTCAATCCACCTAAATTTGCCTATAAGTGTGGATATGAAAGAATTATTTACATCTATAGTCCAATTGAATGCACTCCAAGAGCTTCATCTATCCGGGTGTTCAAACTTACAAGAATTACCTACATTTATTGGCCAATTGAATGCACTCCAAGAGCTTCATCTATCTGGGTGTTCAAGCTTACAAGAATTACCTACATCTATTGGCCAATTGCATGCACTCCAACAATTTGATCTATCAAAGTGTTCAAGCTTAAAAAAATTACCTCCATCTATTGGCCAATTGAATGCACTTCAAAAGCTTCATCTATCTGAATGTTTCAGCTTACAAGAATTACCTACATCTATTGGCCAATTGAATGCACTCCAAGAGCTTCATCTATCCAAGTGTTCAAGTTTAAACGAATTACCTACATCTATTGGCCAATTGCATGCACTCCAAAAGCTTGATTTGTCGAGGTGTTCAGGCTTACAAGAATTACCTAAATCTATTGGCCAATTGAATGCACTCCAGCAGCTTAATCTATCAAGGTGTTCAAGCTTACAGGAATTACCTACATCTATTGGCCAATTGAATGCACTCCAACAACTTGACTTATCAAGGTGTTCAAGCTTACAAGAATTACCTACATCTATTGGCCATTTGAATGCACTCCAAGAGCTTCATCTATCGAGGTGTTCAAGGTTTCAACAAATACCTACATCTATTGGCCAATTGAATGCACTACAAAAGTTTGATCTATCAGGGTGTTCGAGGTTCCAACAAATACCTACATCTCTTGGCCAATTGAATGCACTACAAAAGTTTGATATATCTGGGTGTTCAAACTTACAACAAATACCTATATCTATTGGCCAATTGCATGCACTCCAAGAGCTTCATCTATCCGGGTGTTCAAACTTACAACAAATACCTACATTTATTGGCCAATTGAATGCATTGCAAAAGCTTGATCTATTGGGGTGTTCAAGCTTACAACAAATACCTACATCTATTGGCCAATTGAATGCACTTCAAGAGTTTGATTTATCAGGGTGTTTGAGCTTACAAGAATTACCTATGTCTATTGGCCAATTGAATGCACTCCAAGAGCTTCATCTATCTGGATGTTCAAACTTACAAGAATTACCTACATCTATTGGCCAATTGTATGCACTCCAAAATTTTGATTTATTGAAGTGTTTAAGCTTACAAGAATTACCTACATCTATTGGCCAATTGCATGCACTCCAACAGCTTGATCTATCAAAGTGTTCAAGCTTACAAAAATTACCTACATCTATTGGTCAATTGAATGCACTCCAAGAGCTTCATCTATCCGGGTGTTCAAGCTTACAAGAATTACCTACATCTATTGGCCAATTGAATGCACTCCGAGAGCTTCATCTATTCGGGTGTTCAAACTTACAAGAAATACCTACATCTATTGGCCAATTGAATGCACTCCAACACCTTCATCTATCTGGGTGTTCAATCTTACAAAAATTACCTACATCTATTGGTCAATTGAATACACTCCAAAAGCTTGATCTATCAAGGTGTTCAAGCTTACAAGAATTACCTACATCTATTGGCCAATTGAATGCACTCCAAGAGTTTGATCTATCGGGGTGTTCAAGCTTACAAGAATTACCTACATGTATTGGCCAATTGAATGCACTCCACGAGCTAATTCTATCGGGGTGTAAGTTACAACAAATACCTACATCTATTGGCCAATTGAATGCACTACAAAAGTTTGATCTATGGGGGTGTTCAAATTTACAACAAATACCTACATCTATTGGCCAATTGAATGCATTGCAAAAGCTTGATCTATCAGGGTGTTCAAGCTTACAACAAATACCTACATCTATTGGCCAATTGAATGCACTTCAAGAGTTTGATTTATCGGGGTGTTCGAGCTTACAAGAATTACCTACATCTATTGGCCAATTGTATGCACTACAAGAGTTTGATTTATCACGGTGTTCAAGCTTACAAGAATTACCTGCATCTATTGGCCAATTGTCCACACTTCAAAAGTTTGATCTATCAGAATGTTCAAACTTACAAAAATTGCCTACATCTATTGGTCAATTGAATGCACTTCAAAAGCTTAATCTATCAAGGTGTTCAAGCTTACAAAAATTACCTACATCTATTATCCAATTGAATGCACTCCATGAGCTTGATCTATCGGGGTGTTCAAGCTTACAAGAATTACATATATCTATTAACCAATTGAATGCACCTGAAAAGCTTGATCTATTGGGGTGTTCAAACTTACAAGAATTATCTACATCTATTGGCCAATTGTCTGCATTGCAAAAGCTTGATCTATCGAGGTGTTCAAGGTTAAAAGAATTACATACATCTATTGGTCAATTGAATGCACTTCAAAAGCTTGATCTATTGGGGTGTTTAAGCTTAAAAGAATTACCTATATCTATTGGTCAATTGAATGCACTACAAAAACTAAATCTATCAGGGTGTTCAAGCTTACAAAAATTACCTACATCTATTGGCCAATTGAGTGCACTTCAAGAGCTTCATCTATTGGGGTGTTCAAGCTTACAAGAATTACCTACATTTATTGGCCAATTGAATGCACTACAAAAAATTGATCTATCAGGGTGTTCAAGCTTTAAGAAATTACCTACATCTATTAGTGAATTAAATGCACTCCAAGAGCTTGATCTATCGAGGTGTTCAAGCTTACAAGAATTACCTACATCTATTGGCCAATTGAATGCACTCCAAAAGCTTCATCTATTTGATTGTTCAAGCTTACAAGAATTACCTACATCTATTGGCCAATTAGATGCACTCCAAGAGCTTGATCTATGGGGGTGTTCAAACTTACAACAAATACCTACATCTATTGGCCAATTGAATGCATTGCAAAAGTTTGATCTATCGGGGTGTTCAAGTTTACAAAAAATACCTACATCTATTGGCCAATTGAATGCACTTCAAAAGTTTGATCTCTCGGGGTGTTCAAGCTTACAAGAATTACCTACATCTATTGGCCAATTAAATGCACTCCAAAAGCTTGATCTATCAAGGTGTTCAAGCTTACAAGAATTACCTACATCTATTGGCCAATTGAATGCATTGCAAAAGCTTGATCTATCGGGGTGTTCAAACTTACAACAAATATCTGCATCTATTGGCCAATTGGATGCACTCCAAGAGCTTGATCTATGGGGGTGTTCAAACTTACAACAAATACCTACATCTATTGGCCAATTGAATGCATTGCAAAAACTTGATCTATCAGGGTGTTCAAGCTTACAACAAATACCTACATCTATTGGCCAATTGAATGCACTTCAAAAGTTTGATCTCTCGGGGTGTTCAAGCTTACAAGAATTACCTACATCTATTAGCCAATTGAATGCACTCCAAGATTTTGATCTATCAGGGTTTTCAAACTTACAAGAATTACCTACATTTATTGGCCAATTAAATGCACTTCAAAAGTTTGATCTATCGAGGTGTTCAAGCTTACAAAAATTACCCACATCTATTGGCCAGCTGAATGCACTTCAAAAGTTGGATTTATCGAGGTGTTCAAGTTTACAAAAATTACCCACATCTATTGGCCAATTAAATGCACTTCAAGAGCTTGATTTATTCAGGTGTTCAAGGTTAAAAGAATTACCTACATCTATTGGCAAATTGAATGCATTGCAAAAGCTTGATCTATTGGGGTGTTCAAGCTTAAAAGAATTACCTACATCTATTGGCCAATTGAATGCACTTCGAAAGCTTAATCTATCGAGATGTTCAAACTTACAAGAATTACCTACATCTATTGGCCACTTAAATGCACTCCAAGAGCTTGATCTATCGAGGTGCTCAAATTTACAGGAATTACCTACATCTATTGGCCAGTTGAATGCACTCCAAGAGCTTGATTTATCGGGGTGTTCAAGCTTACAAGAATTACCTACATCTATTGGCCAATTGAATGCACTCCAAGAGCTTGATTTATCGGGGTGTTCAAGCTTACAAGAATTACCTACATCCATTGGCCAATTCAATGCATTCCAAGAGTTTGATCTATCGGGGTGTTCAAGCTTACAAGAATTACCTACATCTATTGGCCAATTGAATGCACTCCAAAAGCTTAATCTATCAGGGTGTTCAAGCTTAAAAGAATTACCTACATCTATTGGCCAATTGAATGCACTCCAAGAGTTTGATTTATCGGGGTGTTCAAGCTTACAAGAATTACCTACATCTATTGGCGAATTGAATGCACTCCAAAAGCTTAGTCTATCGGGGTGTTCAAGCTTACAAGAATTACCTACCTCTATTGGCCAATTGAATGCACTCCAAAACCTTTATTTAATTGATTGTTCAAGCTTCCAAGAATTGCCTACATTTATTAGCCAGTTGAATGTAATCCAAAACCTTCATTTGTCAGGGTGTTCAAGGTTACAAGAACTACCTACATCTATTGGCCAATTGCATGCACTCCAAAAGCTTAATCTATCAGGATGTTCCAGCTTACAACAATTAGCTACATCTATTGGCCAATTGAATGCACTCCAAGAGCTTGATCTATCGGGGTGTTCAAGCTTAGTAGAATTACCTGAATCTATTGGTGAATTGAATGCACTCCAAAACCTTCATTTAATTGATTGTTCAAGCTTCGAAGGATTACCTACATCTATTGGCCAATTGAGTGCACTCCAAAACCTTCATTTGAACAATTGTTGGAGCTTGCAAGGATTACCTACATCTATTGGCCAATTGCATGCACTCCAAAACCTTGATTTGTCAATGTGTTCGAAGTTGCGAGAATTACCTACATCTATTGGTCAATTGCATGCACTTCAAAACCTTCACTTGAATGATTGTTGGAGCTTGCAAGAATTACCTACATCTATTGGCCAATTACATGCACTCCAAGACCTTCATTTGTGGGGGTGTTCAAGGTTGCAAGAATTACCTACATCCATTGGCCAATTGCATGCACTCCAAAACCTTCATTTGTCAAGGTGTTCAAGTTTGCAAAACTTACCTACATCTATTGGCCAATTACATGCACTCCAAAAGCTTGATTTGTCAGGGTGTTCAAACATACAAAAATTACCTTTCTCTATTGGCCAATTGAATGTACTCCAAAATTTTCATTTCAATAATTGTTGGAGCTTGCAAGAATTACCTACATCTATTGGCCAATTACATGCAATCCAAAACCTTCATTTGCAAGGGTGTTCGAGGTTAGAAGAACTACCTGCATCTATTGGCCAATTATATGCACTCCAAAACCTTCATTTGTGGGGTTGTTCGAGGTTGCAAAAACTACCTACATCTATTGGTGAATTGACTACACTCCAAAACCTTCATTTGTCAAAGTGTTTAAGCTTACAAGAATTACCTACATCTATTGGCCAATTACATGCACTCCAAAATTTTCATTTGGAAGAATGTTCGAGGTTAAAAGAATTACCTGCATCAATTGGTCAATTGCATGCACTCCGAGAGCTTAATTTATCGAGGTGTTCAAGCTTACAAAAATTACCTACGTCTATTGGCCAATTGAGTGCACTCAAGAAGCTTGATCTATCAAGGTGTTCAAGCTTACAAGAATTACCTACATCTATTGGCCAATTGAATGCACTTCAAAAGCTTGATCTATCAGGGTGTTCCAAATTACAAGAATTACCTATATCTATTAGTCAATTGACTGCATTTCAAAAGCTTCATTTGTCAGGGTGTTCAAACTTGTAAAAACTACCTATGTATATTGATCAATTGAATGCATTCCAAAGCTTCAGTTATTAAATGAATGTAAATTATAGTTTATAGGATTTTAGAAAAAATTGTAATTATGTATTGTGTCAATAAGATTTCACCCATTTTGAATTATTATACAAATCATATAAAAATGATTTGGGTTGCAAAACCAAAATATGTTATAAGAACCATGAATATTCAATTGATTCATAATTGTGTCCCTATATTGTAAATGTACAATGTACATTAATAACTTTATAAAGGGGAAGATTTTTCCTTATGGTTGTATTTTTATATGTATAAAATCTCATGGACAAATTCTCATTAAAACTAGTATTTTGTAATATTGTTATTATAATTATAGTGATGTTTAAAGGCCTTACAAATCAAAATGATATTTTGTTAAATCATTGATATGTGCACCAATTCCACAACATAATGATAGCTAGGTCAAGATGCAAACCATCATCTATTGTTTATTCACAATTAAGGTTCTAAAAAGGGATGTTTAAGTTTTAAAAGACTTTGAAATCCCCTTTGACTTTTTTTTTTTTTAAATGATAATAATTGTAGTGAATTGTTGTATGTTAATAAATAAAATGATGTATTATTATATTAATAAAAATATTTAGAATAGTTTGGATATTATGTAAATGTCTTTTTGAGATCTTTAAACAAATATATTAATTATTTTAACTTCATATTTTTTGTAATGAAAAGGAATGTATGAAATCATGCAAATTGATTTCAATTTTTTTGTGCAAGAAAACATGTTTATTTTAAAGCAAATACATGTTCATTGGGTGAACTTGATGAAAAAAATCATAACAAAATTTGAAAGCAAGGGAAAAGATTCATTTTTATACCAATTTGCTAATTGTTTATATTCATTAAACTAAAAAAATTTAGCTCCAAGCACATGCCATATGTGTAGGAAATAATCATGCAAAAAAACATGTTTAGTTGTCCACAAAAGTTCATTTTGGCATTTGTTTTGCATTTTTACTTATAAACAAAAATATTAATGCACAATTATGTATGCATGTGAAAAATCACCAAGACCAGATGAATTATATTATCTTAGACCATTCATTTTTGTTCCATGTAAATGTTATTTTAAAAAGTAGCCCTAAAATATTGTTGGAATCTTTATTCCTTTTTTTGGAACTCAAATTGTGAATGAACCTTTCATCATAAAAAATCTTCCAAATATCCACCATCATGCATCAAACTTGGACAAGTGTTGAAAATTGTCAAATTGTGATGGTTTTTATCTACAATATATACATAGCTTGCATTCACCTTGTCTAAGTGTTTGAACTTGTAAAAACTACCTACGTCTATTGGCCAATTGAATCCATTTAAAAATTTTGTTTGCCCATATGTTTGAGCTTGTAGGAAATAGATGTATGTCTATGGACCAATTGAGTGCACTCCAAAATGTTCATTTGTGGGGGTGTTTGAGCTTGCAAGAATTAAATGTATGTGTATTGCCAATTAAATGCACTCAAAGAACTTCAATTGCGAGGGTGTTTGAATTCAAGTGCAAGAATTAGATGTATGTTTATTGGCCAATTGAGTGCACTCCAAAATCTTCATTTGTGAGGGTGTTTGAGCTTGCAAGAATTAAATGTATGTCTATTTGCCAATTGAATGCACTTGAAAAACTTCAATTGTGGGGGTGTTTAAATTCAAGTGCAAGAATTAGATGTATGTTTATTGGCCAATTGACTACACTCCAAGAGTTCATTTGTGAAGGTGTTCAAATTTGAAAAAAATAATTGTACATCTATTGGCCAATCGAATTGTTGAAGGTAGAATTTTACTAAAACTACTTACTAGTTTTTTTATTACCAAAAAACATGTTATTGGATTTTCATTACCGAAACTAGTTATTGAAAAACTAGTTACTAATTTTTATTTATTGAAATTAATTTTATTACTGGATTAAACTAAGTTATTTTTAAACCAATTTTTTTGAAATGTGGTTAATTGCCTGTTCCACCATTTTTTTGTTTTCCTTCTTAGAGGTACTTAAGGTTTTATACCTTTGTGAACTATACAAGGGGAATAATTTATTAAATAAATTAAATTTTTGTGTGATACTTTTGTACATAGAAGCGTTATGATTTTTTTTCCCCCTTTGTATGTTACAAATATTCAATTTTTTGTATGCAAGGTCTTTTTCCTTGTATTTACTTCATGTTTGTTTATGTAGAAAGTTTGTGGGGCTATCTTACTAAGTATCGAAAATCCTTTTTTTGTCTAAGTTTTTCACTTATCTAAGGAGAGTAAAAAGATTTTATCTTTTGCTCCCTTATTTTATTCCTTTCAAAACGAGGTAATTCACCAAGTGGCCTTAACATTTGGCAACCATACTGTAGATATTGAATCCAAAATCTTTGGTTCATTATTATTCTTATTTGGACAAATATTGGTTAGAACTATTTGACTTTACCAAAACAAACAACGAATTTATTATTGTTATTTAACAAATAAAAATAAAAAACCAAAATAACCAATAGATTACAACTTTTTAAAAGTTATTTATAGTATGCCAATAGTGTTAACAAGAAGTATGAAAATAAAATGGAACAGGTTTTGTAAGAAAATGTTGATCGTAGGGCATGCAGGTAACTTAGAATGATTAGAGCAGCCAAAGATCAACATAAAGGAGGCTGCAACTTTTCACAGTGGGAGCATAATGAATTGGAGGACATTATCAAAAACACTAAAGCAAAAACTATATGATCTACTGAAAACCATCCACTAGAATTACAACGCATTAAAATTGAACCATAAACTTCACGAAAATCAATTTGGGACCCTATTGAAAATAAATGTTTTTGGTACCATGTGTTAAAGGAATAGGTAGATTACATTGTTTTTGGATGTATAAGGCATTATGGAGAGGGATTGATCATTGGACATTGGCGGTTTAAATTTTAAATTCTTGTTTAGTCTTGATTCATGTTGATGGTGACTTGGGGATGGCCCAAAGGAGGGAGTTCTAGGAAAGTGAAGAACATTTTTAGCCACACAATTTTGGAATAAAGAGATAAATGTAGGTATTTTGTAATATAAACTACAAATTTTGGTTTGGAATACCGTATATTTAATCTTATTGTTTGATTACATTTCAATAGAACACGGAATTTTTATTGTATTTTGATTGAATTTTTTAGTAAACTAGGGAAGTAAAGACTTTTGCAATGATTTCCATGTTCAAATTATTGTGCAAATTATTTATAGTATCAAAAATATCATGAAATGAATTATAATTCTACTTCTAGTTTCTTACATTTATTCTAAAGTACAAAATATGGTGTTTTAATGGATTACAGACACATGTGTGTTTAGAATCAGTGCAAAAATTAGGAATGTGTAATATTGTAGTGCAAATTTGTTGTTTTAACAAGTGTGGAATAACTCTAGAGGAATTTAATCCACATTTACCATTTGGTGACCATCTTTTGGGGAATTTGTTTCTATTTTTATTATAAGGACAAAAGGGTTTTCTACATTTTTCATTGTTTATATTATAGATGAAGGTTCATAAAAATGGTTTAATTTTCAATTTAGATTTAGAAGGGGTTTGCTAGAAAACACCAAAGGTCTAAGCAATTGGTGACGTAAAGACTATGGAATAATCTATAAATTCTAAAAAAACAGGATTATGAAACAAGATGAATCGATTGGTGACCCAAAGTTTATAATGACAATTGGATTTGGAAGCAAATCATTGAGGTATTGAAAGAGAAACAAAAGATAATCTGAAAATGGAGAGGAGTATGCGAGAATCATAGAAACCCCATATCAGAATCTAATATTAAATAGACAAGTTCTGAAAACAAAAGAAAGAGTTGTAGGACAGATGTCGTTTCTACCACAAGAGGGCACTAGTAGAAATCAGCCAAAATGTAACCATTCAATTTATGACTACATGCAACTAGATTTGAAAATATTTACAACTACAAGACCGACTTTCAACTATTTTGGTCATTTTCACAACTATTTTAGTCATTTTCACAACTATGATGCAACTATTAAAAATTTCATCCTATTGGTTACATCAATTTTACATTTATTTTCATCCATTAATAGGTTGATATGTCCCACTAGTCG
>Ga0116231_10010645_pt1 | contig 14632 bp, 8 predicted proteins | sample S1TSphgellanicum_2_FD_89695 | JGI IMG/M metagenome (GOLD analysis project Ga0116231, IMG submission 89695) | Host-associated microbial communities from peat moss isolated from Minnesota, USA - S1T2_Fd - Sphagnum magellanicum MG | ecosystem: Host-associated > Plants > Peat moss > Unclassified...
CCCCCCCAATTTGGTTTTTTTGACCAAAATTCTCGATTTGAAAAACCAAAAATTCTAGTAATAAATCCACAAGGTCCATATATTGGAACTACTAACAGACGTCTACACATTTTGATACCATTTTTCACTGGGCTTTCATTTTCATGAGCATCCCAAATGTTAACAAAATTCCCAAACATGAATCCCTCAGCAATATCTTGCCAAGTCAAGAACAATCAAAATAAAACATTAGATCAATGAACAAAATATTGGCCAGAACATTTGTTTTCCAACCCATCCATTACGAAAGTAGAAATTACGGTCAAAAGTACGTTGTGACCTAGGTACATGCTTGAAAATAAACCTTTGGCGACATCTTGGAATTTTTCCAACCAACATGCTTGGATAGGAACACCTAATGGCCACCAAGCATTTTTTCATCAACTTTTGCGGCCATAAATACCTAGAAATGTCAATGTGTTTCTCTCACCATTATCCATGGCCAATAATGCTTGGTTTCTGTTAATATTATTCTCTTCCTTAATTAAAGCATTGTGCATGATATGATTCTTGTTTACATTCTTCTTGGTTTTAGGCAATAATATATACTACATTGATTCTCTACATATGCAAATAGAAAATATCGATCGCCCAAAATATATTATGCATGTTTCATATTCATTGGTATTGCAAATAGGTTGGGAAGACAATTCTTGTTAGAGAGGCCATTACATATATTAAAATTTATTAACTAGATGGAAAGAATGCAATTATAGAAAGCATATGAAACTAGCAAGCAACTCGATTGAGTAGTTTTTAAAAAGGAATTATAGTCTACTTCATGGGAAGAGGGAAAGGTTACTATCTTGAAAGCAAATACTTCAACAGCACAAAGCAAATTTGTTTCCCGTATTTAAGATGATATGATGTTCTGGTAGATTATAAAATATTTGGGCCTTTTACCTAACAATTAAGCATTGGCATGCAAGCTCCACAAATGAAAACGTGCACAAATGGATGTTGTTTGCACTATGCTTGTTTAATTTCTAATACAAGCAACCTATTGATTCCAAATGCTTCAAGCCCTATGTAGCTTGTATGGATTAGAATTTGATCACGTAATCATAAGATGTGTTTAGTCCATGGTATTTGGTTGGTTTTATAACTTTTTGGTCAAAACTTGAGTTCACAAACTACTAAATATCATGAGGAAACTACATTTGGCATATTGTGAAAAAATTAGATGTAAGTTCAAAGGAATAGTATTCCAAGCCTTTACACATCTTAGATTTTAATGTTTTTTGTCCCTAGTAGAAAATTGACAAATTGTCCATAGCATTTTGTAATGACATAAAAACCTTAATTCAAGATGTGCTCATGTGAATATTTCAAAAATTATTGGGAATACGCAAGAAGCCTTGATTAATGAGAGTTGTGTGTAGAAGGTTTTTAATTGTGACTTTCAAAATTTGGAATGATGAATTTATAAAATGACATACCGTTTAAAAATATTCCTTTAGTGGATTATTGTAAAATTCCCGAATGAAGATGAAGAGATCAAACAACAATAGGAGTTGTCGAGGAGGATTGGCAATTTGCTTGGTGTCTTTCCAATGTTGGTTTTTAAGCATTGTGTGACTTGAAAGTTGAAGAGGTTCTTCATCGTGAGCAAGATAAATGAAAAGGTTAATCTGATGGAAACATGTTTTCATTTGCATTAAAGAGGGAGACCGTGAATAAAGTAAGCATGGAAGGAAGGAAGAAAGAAAGAGAAATCAACTCTACACAATGAGAAAAAAAAGAAATGATTCTAAATAAAGTGAGATAAATTGTGGAACTTGAATAGTGATTACACAATTGATGATAATGGTATTTCTCAACTGCTGAGCTGTAAATCTTAAGATCTATTTGTTGGTTTGTTAGTCTGGTGCAAGCCTAAAAACGCAAACCACTAAAACGCTCATTAGTGTCACTTTTGGTGTTTTTTGTGAAGTTCCAAATTGATTTTGTAATGTGTCATAATTTAAAACCATCCAGACATTTAAATTAAACATTTTATATTATTTCATAAATATATTTAAACTATTTAAATAACTGAAAGATGGGACATGTGACAACATATCATTTGTTCAAATTGTTGACCAAAATAATTGCATATTAGTTGTAAATGACAATACATATATGACTAGTCAAAATATGCATATGTATTTCGTAATTTTTTTTCATCCAAAGTTCATTATCGTTTGTGACTAATGTTATATGCAACTTGTTCAACATAATTAATGGGATTTTGGTTGTAAATGTTGTTTGTGAGATTAAAAGGTAGTTGTTGCAAGGATTAGTTACAAATTGCCATTTTTCTTCTTGGTGATTTAATTGTTTATTTTTATTTGTTTCATGTTGTTCCACATGTTCAATTGTGTAATGTTCCTTTTTTTGGGGATGTAATATCAACCTACATGTCAAACGAAAAGGTTAGGTTATATATTGGTTATGGAATGTCCATGTTTGGGAACATTATGTTTTATGTGGTTTGTTTTTCAATTATATGTTATATTACATCTCACATGAGAATGCACATGCTAGTTTTTTTATGTGGTTTGTACATTTGAAATCAAGGATTTGATTACACATTTTGTGATAATAATGGTGGTAATGAAATGCCTCTTTCGTTTGCTTTGAAATTGTGATCCAAATGATAACTTAATAAAAAACTATTCAATAAGTTAGTTTTTATTATTTGACAGGTGGTGAAACCCCAAGTTCATATTTGAATTTACAATCCAATGTTGAGGAAGTATTATAATTGCACATGGAATGGGTGAGTAGAAAACAATGTGGCCAATTATGATGGTGTTTGATACACTACATAAGTTGCATTTTGAGGTTTATTTTTCTTTGAATGACACTTGTTGCAAAAGGTACATGAGTTTTGCATTATTGCAAGTTGTGTAAATTATCATCATGACATTTGACATTGCACATGGTGTGCAACCATTTTGTTTGTTTGAAATGTTGTTGTATTTGTTATGCAATATTTTGTATTGAGTTTCACAACTTCACAACATTGCACAACATTGCATTTTGTAGAAAAAAAATAGAAATTTATTGTCTATTTTTCATGCAATTCATGTATTGAGTTCCAAGCTTGATCATAAGCTTGGAATCTTTTTTATCATTGTTTTTTCACTTTGTCATAAATATTTTGTTTGAATGTCATTTTTTAAAAATAGTTTTTATATTGCACATGATGTATCAATATTGTATTGTGCAAGGAACAAATGTAACCAAAATATTTATCTTTGTTTTTTCCTTTTTTGACACAAACCTACATAAAATGAAACAAAAAGATTAATTTTAATAAAAAACAATGGATAAAATCAAAAATGACCATTATTTAAAAGGTTTTGACATAACTTAAGACTAATGGTTATTTGATTCTAATTTTATTTCAAAGAATTAGAGCCAAAAAAAATTTGATTTTGAAATTTTTTTAAAACCATAATTAAATGATTTTTGGAAATTTCAAATAATTGCATAACAATGGTCAAAATAGTGAATCTAAATTTGGAATATAATACAACATTTCCAAATGAGTGTTATCTACTAAATAGGATAAAAGACATAGTTCAACACAATACACACAACATAAGAAGTACAATTCATCAATGCATCTAAAAACATGTAGATGGATCATAGGTTTCTTGCCAACATCATATAAGAGAAAACATTAGGACATTTTCTCATTCATCAACAATATGAGTCAAGGATCTACTTGAAAGCAAAACATCATAAGTTTAAGAGTATCATGGCTATTTCAACTTTAGAAATATTTTGTAGCGTGCACATCAATATGGCCTTACTTAAGGGCACTTTTTGTGGAAAACGATAACAAAGCATGTGCATACAAATGGTTTTTACGATGCAAGCACATTCTAATTTTGTTGTGCATCAACATCTTCATTGTGAAAGTATTATGAAACATCAATAAGCTTTTATACATTACAATTCCAAAGCAATACACATTGTATGGCATTTGGGTTTTCATTGCTTATTCACAATTCATCACCATTATAGTGCAAGTATTGTGGACAAAACTAAAAGCAATTCACAATCCATAATTGTGCTAGAGTTTTTTTTATATGTGGTTTTTGTTATTGATTAGGAGCCTTTTGAAAAAACACAAACTTCAAGGATTACAAAAAACAACAAGGCAAGCTTACCCCTTCCCCTAAAGCTCTAAAAAATCATTTAATGTTCTTTGGCATTTTGTCATGTTCAAAATTTAATAAATAAGAAGAGACCATAGAAAAATTGTTTAAAAAATCTTGGTTGTTTTCCTTGCTACAAAGGAAAATTGACTACCTTATATGGAGTTTGGTGGCAACCTAATTCTCATAGAAGGAGGGAATCACCACCCACCAATTTGCAAACATTAGATGATTTGCACCAAATGTTTACCTTCAACAATAAACAACTTGTACACATGGTAAAAAACAATGTGTAAATGGGCTACTTGTCGATAAAAAATGCAAAAATACAATCACTTGTTGTGGTGTCACCTCTATGCTAGGCTATTTATAGGGCATGTCAAAGACACTAAAATTGAATGAATACAACAACATATGCATTATCTCCATTTTAAAACAAACAAATTGTCTTCCAACAAATCCTTTAGCATCACAAGAACCTAGCCATAATTCCCACCTTTAAAAACCATACCTTTTTGTATATGCAAGTAGGTTTTGGTCATGAACAACAACCCACTACTCTAATAGGTGGCCTTACATGCAAGCCATAATAATGCACCAAGTTTGCAGAGTTGTTCTCTAAATCATTGTGAATGAAATCCATGTGGTGAAGCTCAAATTTGATATTAATGTCAAGTTGCAAAAATTACATGATTATAAATGTGCATTTGGCAAATCTTTATAATATATGCCTAAATTATTATTTGTTGTGTGTTAACTTTAAATGAAGCATATTCTTTCCCACATTCCCACTAAGCCATCTACATCTAAGTTTGAAGTTATGTTAAGTTTTTTATTATGCTTGGTCCCTCAATTTGTTCTTCTAGGCAAATGCAACAAATGAATAATTTTCAAGGTCTTGGTCCTTTGAAATGGACCAAAAGTGGCCAAGTATTCAAAGAAGTTTTTTATTTCGACTTTTTTTGATTTGGAACAAATTTTGCCTAGCTAAACTTAATAGTTTTTTTATTTGAAGCACTGTTTTAATAACTTTTTAATTATTGCATTAAAGAGTACATGTATTGTAAACAATATTGGGGCAATGAATGTTCTTTCAAAGGACAAGGTTAAATGTGGGAAAAATATACATGTAGCCTTGTGGTATTTGTTTTGGGGTGCTTTTGGTAGTTTTTACAAGTTTTGTTTTAATCTTCGGCTTTGTTGATTTTTTCAAATTTGAATTTTTTAACTTCCTAAAATAGTAATATGAAACTTATAATTTTACATAATCTTTTCATACATCCAACTTTTCATATTCCACTATTTAATTTTCAATTTTTTTTTTGAAATTTTATACTAAATTTTGATAATGGAAATGCATGGACATTATTTTGTGATACCTTTAAAAAACCAAAACCCCTTATGTAAATATTTTGGTTTCATTTGTATTTAGGTTTGGGGTTTAAAGGTTCATACACATGTATTGGTACGTATTAGGTGGCCACAACAACAATTGTTTGTTTATTTTTTATGCTTCATAATGTTGTTCTTTTGTTGCATCAAAATGTTGTTCTTTCTTCAATAGATTCACAATGTCAGACCAAACAAGCGCCTTTTGAGATTTTCATTTATTGCAATTTCAAATCGAACTTCCTATTGACAAAATTTGCATGAAAAATTGAATTTTCCAACAACCATATCAAAGTGTTGTAATTGTTCACCATTGCAATTTTTTTTTTCAACCTCTTTGTCTTTCATTTCTTGTACTTTCCCTCAACGTCTTGTGGATTGGTGGATTAATTAACCATAAACCACATGGTGATTATAATGTTGCAAGGAAAACCAAGTGATTGAAAAATATATATTCAAGCAATTGGTAGGTACACATATGGGTTTCATTTTTAACACATTTATGTCATGAATTTCAATGTCCACATCTACATACTTACATTTTACATCTTTTTTATAAATTAGAAAAATGGCTAATAATGTTGCAAATGAAATGGAAGTCTATGAATTATTACTTTCAAATTTGATAATTGACATGCTTCAAAATTCAAACAAGTACCCAAAAAAACCAAAAGTGAAAAAAATGTATTATTTGAGTAAAGCATAATCAAAACTATTAAATGTTTTTGGTTTCAAAGATTTCAAGACACCACCTACATTAAAAATTGTGGGTGAAGTCAAGGATTTTGTGTCACAATATGCTCAAAACAAAATTATATTCAAGAAAAACATGGAGCATTACCTTGCCCATGTGTTCCATTACCAATCTAGTTGAATTTGTGTTAAACAAAAGATGTAAATCTATTAACCATTGTTACATAAACATAAATGTTTTATATTGAGAGACATATCAAGTTTATGGTGGATGTTTTTGGATAGGAGTATAAGGAAATTGAAGACAATCTCACCAATTGGAAAGGGAAAAAAATGTTGAAGGAAATAATCACATGAAACATATCACCTTATTTTCAGATTTTAATATTTCCAACAATAATATGTGGCTAAATTTTTCATTTGAAGAGGTAATTCATCTAATAGAAAACATGAACAAGAAAAAAACAAAGAAGGAAAAAGCCTAAATATTAACCATTTCTTTTATAGGGACAAGTTCAACATTTATAGGATGATAAACCATGTGTGTAAATAGACACATTGGTGTATACACCATCACTTGCAAGCAAATTTGGAATATGTTAAAATAATCAATTTCAAGTTTAAAAGATGTCAAAGATGTCTACATATGACAATCATCAAACCCCTACAAAAAATACAAACAACATGCACACATGCCTTTATATGGAATGAAAAATGATGCCACATGAAATATCAATCATTTGATATGTATTTTGACCTAAAATTGAAATACAATACTTCACAAAGATATTTAACTAATGGAAAAGAAAACTAATTAATGTGTTTTGAAATATAATACGAAGAAAAAAGTTATGGTCAAAATTTCATACAAATTCGAATCTACACACAAACTCTAATGATTAACCCAACAATGTTGAACATGTTTAAGCTTTGTTTATATTAACCGTTACCAACATCCACCAGTTCGTAAATTGTATTTACCAATTGATATCATGACTATTCATGATTAGAATGTGTGGCCTCATGCAAAAAATCAATTTTAAAATGAAAATTTTAATTTACATTGCAAATTTTGTGTAGGGTTTCTATTTTTCAACATCTCCCTAAATCATCTATAACAAAATGTTCTTATGATTTGCTTACAAATCAAGATGATTTTTCAACATCTCCTTGAATCATTTGGAACAAAATTTTCCTCTAATTTGCTTACAAATCAAAATGCTTTTTAATCATCTTTACAAAAAGATTTAAAAGATAAATAACCATATATAACTTATTTTACAACTAATATGTTACAACAATGATGGGATGATGTGTTGTTCCATCTATGATTGTGTGGGTCCCAATATCATGAGTTTACATTCCATATGCCTTGCATATTGTCCCTGAATCAATGTAAAAAGACACCACAAACATGACTTCCTCTTCTAAGTTTAATTCCAATTGAACTCATCAAAATCCCAATAACTATTTTAATTGAATACCATTGAAATCAACTAAGGGCAACTTTGAAAATAACCACACTAAGTGGCTGCCATCCATTGGGCCTTCATTTTTCACCTTCACCCTTATTTTGAAATATGAGTGATCACAAGCATCTATTGAAATAATTAGTAAGGTTTAACTTAGTGTTAGGAGTTTTGTAAAAAATGTAAAATAAATAGTCATGGGAATGGACAAAATTTTATGATATCATAATGAGACAATTGTTAATGTAATGTAGGTGTAGTTAGGGTAGAAGGGGCTTCCACAATTGTATGTGAAAATTTTGAATAAATCAATCTTTAACCAAATTTCCAAATTAACAATCCCATGAAAAATGGTAAATACACATTTAATACAATCTTGTATAGAAAATAGAACTTGAAATGTATGAAGATAATGAGAAATTGATATTCCTTGTACATCATAATCTTCAATGAAGATAATGACAAAATGGGGTCAAAACACATTCAAAGGAGCCACAAACATTACTTTACATTAGGAATGCATGTCTTCTTCCCCCAAATAATATTTTCATGCAAATGGTTTTTTGAATGATTTTTTTGCAACTTGTTGTGAAAAATCATTAAATTTCCCCAATAAGTTTTTTAATTTTTAATCAATTTTAAATAAATATAAATTTGTAAAAATGTATAGATTCATTGCAAATTCTATGTTTCATTTTGAAAAATGATGATAATTTGAAATCATACCAAATTTTATTAAAATTTTAAAGTTGAATTTAACATATATAAAATACAACTTTATTCAATACATCATGTACATTATACCCCATTTATATGCGGTGAAACACTTTTGAAAATTTGAATTTTCAAATGTACATACTTTGAGTTTTCAAAGTTTTAAAATTCCACATTTTTAAGATTTTGAATCTTTTTTTAGTGTGTTTAATAGGTTATTATCATTTCATTTTTTTTACCATAAACTTGCTTCTATTGTATGAGTATTTTGAAAGTCCTTTGTAAAAATGTCATTTTTTAATGATAGAATTTTTCATTTTCAAAATTTTTAACTAAACCAAAACCTAAAATTGGATCAAATGGATTTTTAATTTGATTTTTTTGACATTCATATGTGTTAAAAAATAATAATGTGCCATGATTACCATGGTTTCAAATGGAAAAAAACAAAAAATATATATAGTTTTTTATGATAGAATGTGACATTTGATGCCCTTTGTGGCTCCTTTGACTATGTTTTGACCCAAACATTGAATGCAACTTGAAAGAACAAAGGTCAATGCATGCAAATTTGCAAATCCAATCTATGTAAAAATTAAAGCAAGAAAGCCCAATCAAACAAATGGGGAAAATTCAAAAATAGACCCTTGTAAATGCAAAGAAAATTGAACACAAAAAGTTGTTGATCCATGAGACAATATGGAGATGGCAATCACAAAATGGAAGTGCATTTCTAAAGTCGTAATGCCCAATGGTCATTTTGCTTGTCATTGTAACAAAACAACTTGCAAGAACAAATGGGGGTTTATGTATGGGGACTACAAAAAAATCAACAATTACTTGAGTATTACATGCCACAACAAGGATTAATTGGAGATATTTGTAGAAAATAGGGCCACACAAGGATTGTCAAGAAAATTTCAACAAATTGTTCTTTGTTCTCATTGATGTGTTCATGAGTAATAAACCTTATTTTAATCCTTTGCATTCAAGGGATTTCATAAAATTGGATGACAATGTGTGTCATGCACCACCTTACCATGATTTCTCACCATTTTAAGACCTTTAATTCATTGAAGAATTGAATAATGATGAGGCCATGGAAAGAGATGCATCTAATTTTGCAACTTGCGATGTGATATTACACTATGTAAAAACATTTGAAGAAGGGAATGGTTGGGTAATTCTTCCCCATCTCAACACTTTTGGGCAAAACACATTAATCAACTTTACATCTCCTCCAATTGGACTCAGAACCAACATATGACAATTGCAACTAATCAAAGCCCAACATTTTAACCAACATTTTCAATTCAAATTTTGGAGGAGGATAACTTTCAAAAATCCACCACCATAATGAACTCCACAACTAATGCACATTCCATGAATAATTGGAAGTGTTCCCTTATTGCAATGCCTAATAAATAATACACAACCAATTATTATCCAAATAATGTTTATAGTTGATCTTGGTGAAATATTGTGAACATATGTGTCAAATGAAAAACAAATTCAAATCATAAAAACGTTGTTGAAATAATGGATAAAAGCAATGCAAGATTGGTCAACTTTATCAACTATTTCCATGAAGCTAACCTTTAGATTGAAGAGAAAAAAACTTAAGCATTTCAAAAAACTCTAGAAAAATAGTTGGAATATTTCAAACTTTGAAATATAAAAATCAATGAAACCCAACATGGCATGGTTTGAATAATAACATAGCTTACAAAAGTGATGAACTTGGCCTTTCAAATATATATACATGGCAATGTGCCACCATCTCCTTGACCAAATCCATAACATGTCAATTTAACATCAAACACCAAAACCACATCAAATGAATAACATGTTAAACTTGTAAATAATCATGAATTTGCAAGTTGTTGACATTTTTGCATAGGACTAGAATTGAAAGGATGTCAAGAATAAAATAACATTGTGTAATAAAGTTGATCTCCAAGTTTTAACAATCATCTTATCTTGAGAACTTTTAGTTTTGAATGCAAATATTTTCCTCACCATGATGCAATTTATTTAAGCATGAACATTTTGCATGCTTTCAATTTGAACGACTTGCATTAAGTCTTCCACATCCATTTCTTTTCTACCTAGTAACAAATTGAAGAGTAGACGTACACCATGTAAAAAACACATTATAAGGTGTAATAAGTATGCGTAGTTTTATCACTTTAAAGGGTTCTCTACAAGTTTCTTCATGTTGCCAAGTGCATTCTCAACCACTAAAAGATTAGATTTCAAAAACTTGTTGTTATGTAATAGTTCCAAAATTAAATGAACTTCCTTTTCTTCTTTGTGTGTCATAAGCCATGGAAGTAATGGATACACCTTATTTCCAAGCAAATAAGGTGGCATTCCATCATGTGACCTAGCAACCATGTCAAACAAGCCCTCATGTACTACACATTGATTCAACCTACACTTCTTCAAGGTCATTCACACTCCTATGTAGTCCCACATAAACATCCATGAACCTTTTTGGTTGTGGAACACAATTTATGCAACCACACTCTACCTATCTCCCCCCTTTTCCATCTCGTGAAATAAATATTTTTGATAATAAAAATTAAATGGTTTTACTATAAAAATATGGGTGTCATTTATAACACCCATCACATTAGCTGCTTGCCACACCCAATTTTTAAAATCTAGCATCACAACTTGCATCTTTCTACCCACAAGCTAGGTTATGGGTTTTTTGAACACCAAATTGATTGCCATGACAACTTCACAAAACATAAGAATGACATTGGATCTCCAACGGCAAAAAACTCATTATAAGTAAAGATATTTGCACCCTATGCAAGTTTGTAGATCATAAATGAAATGCAAATGCCAACAAATTTTTTTTTGACATATAATATCATGCTTTTGAAATCAAAGGCCTTTCATGGTTACAAATGTCCATGGAAATATCTTTGGAGATTTAAAAGTGTTCAATCCATCTATTAGTTTCATATTATATCAATAAAAAATGGTTGAACCACAAATATAATCAATCATGGTTTCACCCAACATCTAAGCTCTTCACCCAAATCTTGACAAACTACATGACATCATGTAGTCATATAGTGCTACAAACATCAACAAAAGTTGAAAGTTCAATCAAGGGTTTATGCCAATGGTTCAAATGCAAAAAACAACAATTGGGAACTCGATTGAAACATCACAAAAATCTCCTATAAAGTTCAAATCAACAAGATAAAATTCACAACCAATAGTGACCATTCTTGTCAATCCATCAAAACCACCATAATGACGCTTATGGAAATAAAGAAAAAACATTTGGAGTTTAAAACTTTCTTTTTAACATTGGAGAAACCAAAAAAACTTGGTGATGGAAGAAGGAAATCATGGAACATTCAAGTAGGTTTTTTTAATATAATCCTTTAAAAGACTTGGTGATGGAGGAGGCTAATCACAAAACATTTGAAACTTTCTTTCACAATTGCAAACACCAAAAGAAAAGTTGGTGATGGAAGGCACAATCACAGTTGGGGTACCACAATAAGAACCATGTAGTACATAGTCTTATCTTGTGTCCTAAATCCTAAGTCCTAAAGCCAAATCATGTTTTGAGATGTGAAACAATGAAAGGTTGCCATGTATGTTCAATTATTCAACCATAAAGTGTTGCAAAATTTGAAAACAATTAATTAAAAGTTTTTTGGATGTCTTGTTGAAACATAAACCATAAAGGAACAAAGGACATTTCTAAAATGACACTCTCATTTGGAGAGTCAAAGTCTTAGTAAAAACATTAAAAAATGTCATTTTTTTAGTCCACATCTCCTATAATTCCCCCCAAACCTTTGGAATGTTTAATAAATATTTAATCAAATATTTATTAGTAAAATTAATATAATTGTCCTTACTAATTGTAGCCCTTTTGATGAAGAAAATTCAAGATTCTAGTATCAATTCCAAAAAAATTGGTTTATTATATTACCAAAACTTTATGCCATCGTGTAGAACATACTTTATTTTATTTGTGGTTAAAATATGAATCAATTTGAACAAATATTGTTATTCATGTTGATTCCTTTTCAATAAAACTACGTAGTTGGACAATGTTCTTAAAACATGTTCTAGGACATTGAAGGACATGTTTAAATCATCCAAATCACAAATAATCACAACCCTTTCAATCACAAATAATGTGAATATCTAATGAAAAATTAAATTCACCAAAATAAATGAATCGATAAACATAGTGGTCATTCAAAATAGTGTTCTGATATGAGACATTCCTTTTGTGTACCCCAACCGTGATTGTGCCCTAGAAGATTTGTTCACTTGTTCATGATCTAACACTATCCTTGTTAGAACTTGGTGATGGAGTAGGCAAAAATTATAAATCTTCATTCCTTATTCAAATTGCTAAGGAGCAAGGAAAACATGACAAAGTTTTTATAATTACCACTTGTAGTTGTGACTCGGTTGGTTGATGACAACCTCTTACATTCAATGAAAAATAAAAAACAACATGGATTCACAAAAGATAAAAATGACAAGAAAAATAAGTAATTTGGAACTTTTATGAAAAAGGAAATGTGCAAAGTGACATACTTATATGGTGTTCAAAGGAACACACATGTGACTTCACCTATCATGCACATTTCCAACTGTGGTGTTTTTGCAACAATTTCAACAACTTTGGCATCTTCAGTGTCTTCACAAGTTTGGCACGTCTTTGGTGGATTTACAAAAATAACATAGGCAAAATGTAAAAACTCAAACACTTAGGCAAAATGCAGAAGTTCAAATGTTCAAACAAAATGGAAAAGTTGAAATGCTCGAAGAAATTCAAAAGTTTTCAAATGTTTGTACAAAACACAAATGTGTGCTTAAACCAAAAAAAGGGGAAAGAATGAAAAAATGTACCTTTTGTAGGTGTGGCTTAACTTCCAAATTTTGACAATGAATTAATGATGATATATGTCGTTCAAAGTTAAGTGTGAACATGTTGTTTAGTGGTGAAGCTTTTGGTGTTAGTCTAATAATGAAAAATGCCGACCATAATGTTAAGACCTAAACATTAGGTGTCAGGGCAAGATCTACCATTAAAGCCTAAACATAAAGTGTGTTGGGGCCTTTATACGTGTGTGTGTGTGTGTGTGTGTGTGTGTGTGTGTTAAAATTTCAATTATTGACCCTACAACTAATAATCGACATTTCTTTGTCAAATATCAATTTATTTTAGAAAAACAAGATTCAACAATTTCAAATCTAATCTTCTAAAATAAATAGTTGAAAATTAAACATGCAAAATACACCTTTAATATTTTTAATATTAACCAAATGGTTGGGATAATAAAAAATAATTCACAAGTTAAAAGTGTGATTCTTAATTTTTAAACAATGTCAATAAAATTGTTTCTTTTTTGATAAAACTTTTAGAGAATTATTTTGTGTTGAACATCAATTATGGGTATGATACCTTTTTGAGCAAATTCCCAAGTTTTTTTTTAAAATGCCAAAACCTTCATATGTACGATTTAATTTATTTTCCCCAATTCATGGCAATTATTATCGAGTATAAAATTTATAACTTGTGAAGTGGATGCAAATCCAAGTACGATTCAAGTTTAGGGTTATGATTTGTAATTTGTTAATTTGATTCAAATTGATATGGATTCCTTCATATAATTTTCCTACCAATGTTGGCTAGGTACCTAATACCCAACACTTCTGAAAAACCACAATCCCATCAAAAGCCACCTAAAGAAACAAATTTCAGCCCAAAGATTAATGTTGAAACTTGATGGAACTTCCTCCATGCTAGTTTGTTTTGACACATATGGTGCCAACATTGTGAACACAACCTTTAAAAACAAATCTAAAATCTTGTTTGATTTTCAAACAAAAGAATAATAAAACCACAACAAAATCAAAATACCACTTTAGAAACAAACATTAATAACTTGTTTGAAGAAGTCATTCGATTAAGGCCTAATGTCGGCATTCATCTTATATATTAAAGTTACATGTTTGTCTGTCTGTCTGTCCGGGCAGTTTCCGGGCAGTTTCCGGGCACTGCCCGGGCCAGCACGGACCTTTTTTTTTTTTTTTTTTTTTTTGTTTTTTTTTTTTGTTTTGTTTTTTCTTCCCGGTCCTTTGTTTTTTTTTTTTTTTTGATGGGTTTTGTTTTCTGTGTCA